>ERZ780167.2070-NODE-2070-length-16352-cov-3.388108_pt1 | contig 16352 bp, 9 predicted proteins | sample MGYA00510982_ERZ780167 | MGnify/ENA primary metagenome ERZ780167 (study PRJEB29588, sample SAMEA2146107) | human gut metagenome | biome: human gut; feature: human-associated habitat; material: faeces | place: Denmark | collected 2008/2010 ... | reverse complement strand
GCCTTTTTGCTGCCGCCGGGGCTTGTTTTTTGAGCCGCCGCGGCTTTTGTGCGCCGGGATTTAAGGGAAGAAAACGGTTTTTGCCCGCTGCCGCGGTTGACTTTTGGGAGAATATAATATATAATTTTTTTGTATTCTTTGCCGCCGTATGCCTGCACGGCAAAGGCGCAAAGAGAAAATCAAATATTGATCCTTTACGATACGGTTTGAAAAGTTGTATGCTGAGTAGATTAAAAAGGAAATCAGGTTCGAATCCTGAACAACCGCCATTACTGTATTTCTAACAAAAAGCACGGTTTTTTTCGCGCTTTTTATGGGCTTTTTCTGCGTTTTTACGCTTTTGGCAGACGCAGTACCGTCCGATAAGTCAGAATACCTGCCGTATTCCGGGTTCGCGCTGTGGTGAGAAGAGTGAGGCCGAGGTCCGTTTTTAAGCAAAAAACGGAGGGCTGCGCTCTTTTTTTGTCGGCGCCGCCGGGATCGGAAGGAGAAAACATGAACAGAAAACGCCCGATGCAATGCACATCGGCAAAAGGAAAACGGCAAAAAAGCGTGAGGACTTTCACAGGAAAGACCGCGGCGCTGTTTTTGGTGCTTGCAATGTTGCTTTCGCTGCTGCCCGCAGGGCTTATAAGAGAGGCGAGGGCGGAGGGACAAGGCGGCGCCGTAACCGAGATAGGCTCCTATTCCGAGCTTGCCCGCTTTGCGCAGCAGGTAAAAAGCGGGCGCACCTTCGCGGGGGAAACCGTGCGTCTGACGGCAAACCTTGACCTGGGCGGCAGCGAGCATCCCTGGACGCCGATAGGGGATTCCAAAAACCCCTTCAAGGGCACATTTGACGGGGCGGGACATACGCTTGGCGGAATGTATGTAACGGGCGGAAACGCAGGACTCTTTGCCCAAATTTCCTCGGCGGAGATAAAAAACCTTACGGTATCGGGAACGGTATCCGGCTCCGGCTCGTATATAGGCGGCATTGCCGGCAATATAACCTCTTCGACCGTAAAGAACTGCGCAAGCCTTGTTGATATAACGGGCAGCAACTATATCGGCGGTATCGGCGGGTATATCGGCGGCAGCAGCGTGATATCGGGCTGCTTTAACGCAGGCAGCATAAACGGCGCGGCCTGTGTGGGCGGCATAGCCGGTTATGTATCCACGGCATCGGAGATAACCGACAGCTGCAACAGAGGAGCCGTAAGCGGAAGCGCAAGCTCCTCCTCCGGCGTGGGCGGCATAGCGGGCGGACACAAGAGCCAGCAGCCCACGGTTAAAAACTGCTTTAATGCAGGCAGCGTAAGCGCACAGGGCAGCGCAAACAACTGCGGCGCGCTTCTGGGCGCCTGCAAGGCGGGAAAAACGGAAAACTGTTATTTTACAGCCGGCTCCGGCCCCGATAACGGCAAGGGCACTGCGGCGCAGAGCGTAACGGCGCAGATGCTGGGCGACGCCTTTGTTCAGGGGGAGGACGGGCGTTTGGCGCTTGCGTGGGAGGCGCAGAGGGATAACAGCGCCCCTCTGGCGCCCGATTACTTTGAAAAAAGCGAGCTGTCAAAGCAGTTTGCGCAGTATATAACAGACGCTGTGGAAAGCCGCAGAAGCCGCGCAGGCCTTTCCGCAGGGGAAAGCCTGCTTGCAAGCAAGGACTTCTTAAGCGGGGCCAGCTCCACGGGTACGGACTGGATGGCCCTTGCAATGGGACGCTTTGCGCCCGACGGGACAAGCGGCAATATTCCGGTCATCAGGGACGGCGGCTATCAGGCCTATCTTGATGCCATGGCGGCATACATAAGCGGCACCTATGAAAAAAACGGCGGCCTGCTGCACCGCGTCAAGGCCACCGAGTGGCACCGCGCGGCGGTGACCGTTGCGGCGCTGGGCGGCGACCCGAGCGCGATAGGGGAATATCAGGGCGGCAGCATAAACCTGATTGCGGACGGCAGCTATAACTGCAAAATAAGCGGCGGACCGGGCAAGCAGGGGCTTAACGGCTGGGTATGGGGGCTTATTGCCGTAAATGTGCTTTCAAGCGATATCCCCGACGACGCGCAGTACCCTGCGGAAAGCTTCATAAAGGAGATCTTATCCCAGCAGCTTTATGAAAACGGCATGCTTGCCGGCTGGTCGCTGGGCGGCAGCACCGACCCGGACATGACCGCCATGGCAATACAGGCGCTTGCTCCCTATTATTTTGACGACACCGAGTACACCTATGAGGGCCAAAAAGGCACCGTGACCCTGAGCGTGCGCACCTGCGTTGAGGCGGCGCTGGACAAGCTGGGCACCATGATGGACGAGCAGGGGCGCTTTGCTTCGTGGGGAACGGTAAATTCCGAAAGCGTGGCGCAGGTGATAGTCGCCCTTACGGAATTGGGAACAGACCCCGCAAAGGACAGCCGCTTTATAAGCAGCAAGGGCAAGACTTTGCTGGACGGACTTTTGAGCTTCCGCGATACGGACGGCGGCTTTATGCACACGGCCTCTTCGGGCTGGAACAGCATGGCAAACGATCAGGCGTCCTACGCACTGGCGGCATACTGGCGCTTTGAAAACGGCATGCGCACGCTTTACGATATGCGCACCGCACCGTCGGAAGAAACGCTTAATGCAATATCCGCAGCGCAGGAGGCGATAGCATCCATTGCCGCTCCCTCTGATAAAAACTATAAAAGCAGCGTAAAGGCGGCCTTGACGGCCTTTGAACGGGTGGAAAAAAGCGAGCGCCGCTATGTGCGCTCATACGGCAGGCTGGCTGCGGCGCTGGAGCTTATAGGCGGAAGGGAAAACCTTGACAACGACAGCCCGTATCCGATTGAGCTGTTTGTAAAGAAGGCTCCGGATAAAACGGTGTACACCGAGGGTCAGATGCTGGATACAACGGGGCTTGTTGTGTTTGCGCGTCTGAGCAGCGGCGAGGAATATGAAGTAAACGATTACGAGCTGTCCGAAAGCGGGGAGCTTAAGCCGGGCATGAGCCGGATATACATAATCCGCGGCGCGCTGAAGACATGGTTTGATATAACGGTAAATGAGAGAATACCGTGGGGAGGCAGCGGCAGCGAGCAGGATCCCTATACCGTATCCGATGCGGAGGGGCTTAATTTTCTTTCGGCCAAGGTCCGGGCGGGAAACGGCTATGAGGGCGTATATTTTGCCCTTGCCTGCGATATTGATCTGGGCGGCGCGGCGTGGACTCCGATAGGCACGCGAAACAGCAGCTTTGCGGGCGTATTTGACGGCAAAGGCTTTGCCGTAAACGGACTGAAATCGGCAAAGGGCGGGCTTTTCGGCTACGCCTCGGACAGCGCGGTGATAAAAAATCTTACGGTAAGCGGCAGCATAACCACCAATATGCAGTTTGTCGGCGGCGTGCTGGGCTGGAGCAACGGTGCGGATGTTATAAACTGCGTAAGCATGGCGGATATCGACTGCATGGGTTACAGCGGCGGCGTTGTGGGCACGGTGCGCGCAGGCAGCGGCGTTATAAGCGGGTGCGCGTTCATCGGCTCCTTAAACAGCGTTTACGGCACGGCATTGGGCGGAATACTCGGCCACGGCGCGGCGGGTATAGAGCTTACGATAGAAAACTGCTATACCAATGTTTCCGGGCTGCTTAACGGCGCGCGCACGGGAATAACGGGTCAGAGCAGCGTGGGCGGAATAGCGGGAAGAATACAGGACGGCAGCCGTGTCGTTTCCTGCTATGCCGCGGGAAGCTTTACGGCATCAAGCGATGCCGCGCCGATAATAGGCATGATCACAAGCGGAAGCAGTGCGAAGAACTGCTATTACTGCAGCGACGGTTATAAATCCGGCATTGCTAGCGGCAGCGGTGAAACCGTCGGGATGACGGCTGCAGAAATGAAAAGCGTGCTTGCGGCAAAGCTGGGCGATGCCTTTAAGGAGGATGAATACGGCCTTGCAAACGGCGGGTATCCGCTGCTTGGCTATCAGCAAAATCCGTCGGCAGAGCGTATAAACGCGGTTAACGGCAGGATAGAGGCGCTCAGCCCCGTAACGGCGCAGAGCGGACAGGCAATCAAGGCAGCAAGGGAGGCCTATAACGCCTTAAGCGAGAAGGAGAAGCCCTTTGCCGCGCTTTCTGCACTGGAGGAGGCGGAAAATGAGTACAAGCGCATTGCGGGGCTTGAGGCGCGCAGGGCAGAGATAATAAAGGAGCTGGAGAGCCTCAAACAGGAAAGCGATTACTTTGCCGCGGAATGGGCGGAAATCAAGACCCTGCTGGAAAGCGCGCGCACGGAAACGGCACAGGCGCGCACGGAGGAGCAGGCGGAGGAAATACGCACAAAATATATTGCGGCGCTGGATGCGGTGCGCACCAAAAAGCAGGTGCTTCAGGCAAAGGCGCCGGAGATAACCACCACGCTCAGGGACGGCATGACACAGAAGGGCTCCCGCCTGACCTTTGATGTTTGGGCGCGGGACGGCGAAGGCAGCAAAATCGCGGTGGAGGTAACCCTCAACGGGCAAAGGGTGAGCTACACCTGGGACGACAGCGAAAAAACCAGCTACACCCTTGTTTTCACAAATCCCGGCAAAAATGTCGTTAAGGTAAAGGCGGTGTCCGCCGGCGGCACGGCAACCGAGCTTACATACAATATAAACTATGAAAAGGCGGCCCAAGGCAGTGAAACGGGCCGGGCCGTGTGGAGCGTGGAGATATTCACTTTGGGCGGCGGCTACCTTGTTCAGCCCGTAGAAATGCCGATAATAGAGGGCGAAACGGCGGCTCAACAGCTGATGCGGCTGCTTAAGATGCACGGCTACAACATATATTACGGCGGAACCCCGGAGGCGGGCTTCTATTGCGCCTATATCGCAGACGGCGATAAAACGGCTCCGCGCTATAACGGCTATGCAAAGGGCGATACCCCGGACGGCGTTTCCCGTATAAGCACCGATATAAATATACCGGCGATGCTGGCGGAGCGCCTGATAAAGGAAGGAAACTTCTTCGACCCGGAGGATATTAAAAACTGCGACGGATATCTGGGCGAGTTTGTTGTAAGCATGGGCTCGGGCTGGATGTATTCGGTAAACAATGTGTTCCCCAATGTGGGCTTTGCCGACTATTATGTTTCGGACGGCGATGTCGTGCGCGTGCAGTTCACGCTGGGCTACGGCGCGGACATAGGCGGCTCCGCAGCAATGGGCGGCGGCAGCGCGGGCTACTGGGACACCGCAGACAAGGGAGAGCTTACCCGGCTGATTGCCGCGGCGGGAAAATCCGGCCTTGCCGACCGGGAGAATGTCCGCAGAGCATATAAAAAGGCGCTGGAAACGGTGCGGATATTGGACGCTTCCCAAAAGCAGACGGATGCCGCGGCCGAGGCGCTTAAAAAGGCTTTGGCTTCGCCGGATAAGGCGGACAGCGTAAAGGCGGTAATAAACGCCATAGAGGATATAGGCGAGGTCACCCTTCAGAAGGAGGAAGCGATAATTGCCGCGCGCAGGGCTTACCAGGCACTTACCGACGAGCAGAAAAAGGAAGTAAGCAATATAAACACCCTTATAAATGCCGAAAAAGCACTGGAGCAGCTGAAAACCGACAGCTGTGTGTACGGCCACGATTTCGGCGAATATGAAACCGTAAAGGAGGCCGACTGCACAGGCGAGGGGCTGGAGCAGGCAAAGTGCCGCCGCTGCGGGCAGATACAGGAGCGCGCGATACCCAAAAAGGAGCATAAGGCAAAGGATATCATTCCGGCGCATTCCTGCACCGAGGCGGTAACGGCGGAAAAACGCTGCGAAATATGCGGCCTGCTGCTGGAGATGTATCAGGTTCCGGCAAAAGAGCATGACTATTCCCGATGGGAAGAGGAAAACGGTGAGGAAAGGCGCGTCTGCCGCGTTTGCGGGGATGTGCAGCACAGAAGCCTGACGCAAAACGACGCGCAGGGCGGCACGAATCTGATACCTTGGGCATGCGGCGGCGCGGCGGCGCTTGCGGCAGCGATAATAATCATTATTGTGCTGCTTAAGCGCAAAAAGCAAAAAAGCGAAAAAGCGTAAAAGCAGGCTGAATATGCCCCCGCAGCCCGGCTCTGCCGGGAAGCGGGGGTGTAAGAATATATGCACGGGAATATCACCAAGCGGTAAAGGGCCGGGCGTTATGCAAAATAATGCACGGGGTTTAATATACACGGCACGCAAAGCAGGGCAGAGGCATGATTTGCCCGAGATACGGAGAAAACACATAAGGAGAGGATAAAATGACGGGGCACGGCGGCAAAAAAGACGGGCATACAATAAACGGGGCGGCGCGAAAGGGCATATTTGCCGGCAAAAAATATCTTTCGGCACTGCTTATATGCCTGATGCTTGCCCTTTCCTTTGCAGGCTACGCTTTTGCGGCGCCGGACGACGGAAAAGGGGCGGTACAGAGCGGCGCTTCGGCACAGGCCGGCGCGGTTTCGCCGGAAGAAATGTCGGCCGTCGCGCAGGGCATTATAAACTGGAAAATATCCGATATAGGGGCGGATACCCTGCTTTCGGACAGCTATATAGCCCTTGCCGGCTCCACGCCGGGGGACTGGTATCCGATAGCCCTAAGTCGCCTTGGCTGTAAAACCGATTATTCCGGCTACCTTGCCGTGCTTGAGCAGAATATAAAGGAGCGCTACGCCCTTGACGGCGGACTCAGCGCCGCCAAGGCCACCGAATGGCACCGCATAACCCTTGCGGTTCTGGCCTCCGGCGGGAACCCGCGCGATATTGACGGCATCGACCTTGTGGCGGACGGCACCTATAACCGCGGCAAAACGGCGTCGCTGGGCAGACAGGGCATAAACGGCTGGATATGGGGGCTTATAGCGCTGGACAGCAAAAGCTGGGAGGTGCCCAAGGACGCATATTATACAAGGGACGATATAATATTGCAGATACTCTCCGCGCAGCTGGAAAACGGCGGTTTTGCCCTTACGGGCGAGGCGGCCGACCCCGACATCACGGCCATGGCGCTTCAGGCGCTTGCGCCCTATTATAACAGCGAAACGGTCTATACGCTTCCCGGGGGGACGGCTTCCGAAGGAGAGAAAAAAACCACCGTAAGAAAGGCGGCGGAGGCTGCCCTTGAGTGTCTTTCCGGGCTTCAGAGCGCGCAGGGGGATTTTTTCAGCTGGGGCACGCAGAATTCCGAAAGCTGCTCTCAGGTGATAATCGCGCTGTGCGCACTGGGAATAGACCCGCTTTGCGATGAGCGCTTTATAAAAAACGGCGTCACCCTGTGGGACGGGCTTATGCGCTACCGCAGGGAGGACGGCGGCTTTATTCACTCCTTCAGCTACGACAGCGATAACCCCGCCTCGCGGCCCGATGCTTCAAATTCCATGGCCGGGGAGCAGGCGCTGCTTGCACTGTGCGCGCTTATACGGCAAAAAAAGGGCATGCGCGCCCTGTATGATTTTCTTCCCGATTTCACCGCGGAGCAGACGGCGGCAATAAAAGAGCTGGAGGCGGAAACAGCGCGCGCGCCGCAGACGGATGCGCAAGGGCTTGCCCTTTTGCTTAAAAAGCATTATGATATGCCTGCGGATATGCGGCGGTATGTGAAAAACTATCCGCTGCTTTCAAAATGCGCATATTCGGCGGGGCTTGACCCTTCAGCTTATGCCGAATCGGCATCGCCGTCCCGTCCTCCGGAGGAAAACGGCGTCATTACCTTTTTTACCAAGGCACAACGCGATGAGACGGACGCCCTGCCTGCGCCGGAGGATATAACCTCGGATTATTATGTGGCCGTGCTGCGCCTTATGCGCAGCATTGAAACCTCGGAGGAATTTGACGGCAAGGCGGAGTATAAGGAAAAGCTGCGCCGAGCTATGGAGCAAATAGTGCGCCTGCGCGCGGAGATATCGGCGATAGAGAGCGAAATAAGCGGCGAGCTTTGCCCCATTGAAAGCGTCACCCTGAAAAAGAGAGAAAAAACCCAGGAGCTGTTTGCACGCTATAATGCGCTGCATGAAAGCGACAGGGAAAAAATCCTGCATTATGAGGACTTAATAAAGGCCAAAACAAAGCTGGACGGCACGGTGCGCGCCGTATGGATAACGGCAGGCTGTCTTGCTTTGGCGGCATTGCTGCTTACGGGGCTTATTATAAGCATCAAACGCCGCAGGTACAGGCGCATCCGGGAGCTTGAGGAGCTGGCGGGCATGTATGAGGACGAGGACGAAGAGGATGAAAATATCACAAAACGGACGGATGATTTATGAAAACAGCGGCACGGGACACGCGGTCTGCATATGAAGGCGTGCGAAAACGGCCGCGCAGCAGAAAAAAGGATATACTGGCGGCGCTTATAATAATTTTGCTGCTTGCCTTTGTTATAAGCGGCACCAAAATACAGTCGGTGGACGAATATTACCTTACGCACATTGACGATATAACGCCCCAAAGCGCCGCCGTGACCCTTAGCATAGAATGTAAAACCGTGCTTGAAAACCTTTCCGTGCTGGATCCTGCACTGAAGGCGGGGAATTTTGTGCCGGAGGACGGCGTTATTCTGCCCTGTACGCGCTATGTTTTAAGACCTGGCGATACGGTGTACGATATACTCAGCCGGGCGGTAAGGTACAACAAGATACAAATGGAATATCAGGGCGCGGACAAGAATTCCTTTTCCAGCGTATATATAAAGGGCATAAACTATCTCTATGAATTTTCCTGTGGGCCGCTTTCGGGCTGGATGTACACCGTCAACGGGATATTTCCGCAATACGGCTGCTCAAAATATGAGCTCTCCGACGGCGACCGCATTGAGTGGGTGTATACCTGCGATCTTGGGCGGGATGTGGGCTGCATATGGATGCAGAATGCGCAAAACGCCCGGCAAACGGAGGGGCAAAAATGAAAAGATGTGCAAGCGACGGCTTTCATCCCGTTCCGGCGTTTATATATCTTGCGTGGATGATTCTGCTTTCGGCCTTTTCCCGCGATCCCGTAATAACAGCGCTTTCTCTCTTTGGCGCCGCGCTTTTCTGCTCGCGCCTGCAAAGCGCAAGGGAATCGCTTTCCGATCTTGGCTTTTATGCCGCGCTGTTTATAATATTTGCGGCGGCAAACCCGCTGTTTTCCCATAACGGAGTAACTCCGCTCTTTTTTCTCAACGATAACCCCGTAACCCTTGAGGCGGTGCTCTACGGGGTGCAAAGCGCCTGCGCCGCAGTGGCGGTGCTGCTGTGGTGCAAATGCTTAAGCCGCATCTTTACCACGGACAAGCTGCTTTATCTTACGGGCGGGCTTGCGCCAAAAGCGGCGCTGGTGCTTTCCTCCGCCCTGCGAATGCTGCCCCTTATCAAGCGCAGACACCGCGAGATCGTCTGCGCACAGCGTGCCATGGGCTATTACAGCGAAAAAGGGCTTATTCCCCGTCTGCAAAGCCATACGAGAGTGTACTCCGCGCTGATATCCTGGGCGCTGGAGGAGGCGGTGGAAACCGGCAGCGTTATGAAGGCGCGGGGCTACGGGCTTAAGGGGCGCACCCGCTTTTCGCTGTTTCGCTTTTGCTCGCGGGATGCCGTGCTGTGCGCTTTTCTGGTGCCTGCGTCCGTTGTTACCGCGCTTATGTGCGCAGGCAGTCTGGATTTTTTCTTTTATCCGCGCATAACCGCAATAACGGCGCAGCCGGGAAGATTATGCGGCTATGCCGCCTTTGCGCTTTTTTCGCTTTCGCCCTTTATTTTTGAAATCACGGAGGAGCTTAAATGGAAATACTCGATATACAGGCTCTGAGCTTTGAATACCCGGACGGCAAGCGCGCGCTGGAGGATATAAGCTTTTCGCTTTTTCCGGGGGAGTTTGCGCTTATGTGCGGCAGCTCCGGCTGCGGCAAAACCACGCTTATGCGCCTGCTGAAGCGGGAGCTTGCGCCTCACGGTCATATGACGGGGCAGCTGCTGTACTGCGGGCGCCCCATGGCGGATATGAGCGACAGGCAGGCGGCGCAGGAGATAGGCATGGTAATGCAGCAGCCCGAAAGCCAGATAATAACCGACAGGGTATATCAGGAGCTTGCCTTCGGGCTGGAGAGCATGGGAATAAAGCAGGAGGAGCTGCGGCTGCGGGTGGGGGAAACCGCCAACTACTACGGAATAAACACCTGGTTTGAAAGAAGCACCGACACTCTTTCCGGCGGGCAGAAGCAGCTGCTTGCGTTAGCCCCGGTAACGGCGGTGGGGCCGCGTCTGCTGCTATTGGATGAGCCCACCGCGCAGCTTGACCCCATAGCCGCCGCAAGCTTTATTGATACCGTGTACAAGCTCAACCGGGAGATGGGGATAACGGTGCTTATAGCCGAGCACCGTACGGAGGAGCTTTTTGAGCGGGCGGACAGCGTGCTGCTTATGGAAAAAGGCAGGCTGCTTAAAAAGGATGCGCCCAGAGCCGTGTGCGCCCGCTTTGCGTCCTCTCTGGCGGCGCAGGGCTTTCCCGCAGCCGCCCGGCTGTTTGCGGCGCTGGAAAAGCGTTCGCCCGGCGGCCCCGAGATGAACAGCCCTGCGACGGACGGCCCTGTGTCGAACAGCCCCGCGAAGGACGGCTCTTTGCCGGAAAAAGCCGAAGCGAATATCCCCATGACGGTGCGGGAGGGACGGGCGTTTATGGCGGAGCTGTTTGATAAAGCCGGCATTGCGCAGGCAGCAAACTGTGCTGCTCAGGAAAGCTGCGCACCCCGCAAAGAGGAGCAGGCCCTTGAGCTTAAAGGGGCTTGGTTCCGCTATGAAAAGGACAGCCCCGACGTGCTCAAGGGGGTCAATTTCTCCGTCGCCTTCGGGGAGGTATTCTCGCTTCTGGGGGGCAACGGCTCAGGCAAAAGCACGCTGCTCAAGGTTATAGCGGGGCTGGAAAGAGCCTATCGGGGTAAAATCACGGTGCTTGGGCGCAGTATAAAAAAATGGGATGCCTCCCTTTGCTGCGGCGGCGTTGCGCTGCTGCCTCAGGATGTTTCCGCCGTGTTTGTAAAGCATACGGTAAAAGAGGATATGGAGGATCTGTGCCGTGCGCAGGGGCTCGCGGCGCAGCCGAAAATTGACGAATTATGCGTTCAAATGGGCATAGAAGACCTGCTTGACCGCGAGCCCATGGATCTTTCCGGCGGGGAAAGGCAGAAGTGCGCCCTTTGCAAGCTGCTGCTGACGGACCCGCGGATCCTGATCATGGACGAGCCTACAAAGGGTATGGATGCGGCGTATCGCAGCGGGCTTGTAAAAACCGTGCGCGGGCTTGCGCAAAAGGGCGCCGCGATTATAATAGCCACCCATGACACCGGGTTTGCCGCCGCCGTTTCCGATCGCTGCGGGCTGTTTTTTAACGGCGAACTGCTTTCCGTCTGCTCTCCGCGCCGCTTTTTTTCCGCTACCCGCTTTTATACAACGGCGGTAAGCCGTATAACAAGGGATTATCTGCCCTGCGCCGTAACCGTGCAGCAGGCCGTAACGGAATCGGAAACGCTCCTTGCCTCGGGCACAAAGAAAGAAAGCAGAGGCCAAACGCCGTAAAACGCGCCTTAGCCGGAAAATTCGGGGGAAAATGCATGAAAATAAGCAAAGAAAAAATAAAAAAGTGCGTCACGGTCACGGTGCTGATGGGGCTTATACCCCTTGCGGTGCTGCTTGGAGTAACCGCCTTCAGGGACAGGGCCTATATCTGGATAGCGCTTTGCGTGTGTCTGCTTGCCTGCGTGCCGTTTTTTCTTTCCTTTGAAAAGAGACAGAGCGATACAAAAAGGCTTATGATACTTGCCGCCATGACGGCAATTTCCGTGGCGGGACGCGCCCTGTTCTATCCTCTTGCCCATTTCAAGCCGGTGGCGGCGGCGGTTATTATAACCGGGATGTACCTTGGCGGAGAGGCCGGGTTTATGTGCGGCGCGTTAAGCGCGCTTTTGTCCAACTTCATTTTCGGGCAGGGGCCGTGGACGCCGTTTCAGATGTTTTCCTGGGGCGTAATAGGGCTGCTGGCCGGTATTATGTCAAAAAGGCTTAAAAAAAGCCTTGTGCTCACCTGCATTTTCGGGGCGCTTGCGGGGGTGCTTTATTCCCTGCTTATGGATATATGGACGGTGCTTTGGCAGGACGGCGGCTTTTCCGCACAGCTGTATCTTGCGGCAATAACCGCTGCGGCGGGGGTCACTGCGGTGTATGCCGTTTCAAATGTCGTCTTTCTTTTGCTGCTTGCCCGCCCCGTGGGCAATAAGCTGCAAAGGCTCATTACAAAATACGGTTTGGAAAAAACAGAGGATGCTTCGGAAAGAAACGGGGAAGCGGCAGCAAAAAACAATGAAGCAGCTGCAGAAAACGGCGAAAATGAGGGTAAAAATGACGGCGTTTGAAGAAATATTCAATAAAGAAAGCTGTTTTGTTACGGAGGGCGCGCCGGGGCTGCGGCTGCAAAGGGAATTCGGGCTTCAGCCCGATACAAACGCCGCGCTTGCGCTCGCCGTGCGCAGCGAAAGGGGCAGAGCGGCGCTGAATGCGCTTTGGCGGGAATACTACGGCATTGCCTCGAATTTCGGGCTGCCCTTTCTTGCAGCCGCTCCCACAAGGCGGCTGGACAGCGCCCGTGCCGCGGCGGGCGGCCTCGGCAGGGAGCTTACAGCGGGAAATCTTGATTTTATGCGCGGCGTGCTGCGCAGGGCGCAGCATGATGCGAAAAAAAACGAACACCGCCTTGGCGGAGACGGCAAACCCTCCGAGCGCTTCGCGGGCGGAACGGTGGGTGGCTTTGTCGATGCGTATACCGGATGGGGCTGCCTTGAATGCGGCGGATTATATTTTTTGTGTGTAGTTATTGAATCCTTTTCCCCAATCGTAGGAACGATTCCGTGAAGAAAGGGCAATCGCGCAGATTATTTTGTTTTTAACCGCTCAAAGCGGTAGCGCGGCTTCCCCGTGCTTTTCTTTCCGTACTCTATGGCTTCCGCGGGGCAATAGCATATGCAGGCCATGCAGTGGGTGCAGTTTTTCCCCCATGCGGGTCGGCCGTTTTTAAGAATAATGTTGTTAAGCGGGCATTTTTCTGCGCATTTGCCGCAGCTGATGCAGGCGCTGTTTGCATAAAAAGCGTCGGCCTTTACAAAAAAACGGTAAAAAATCGGGTTTATCGGGCCGCTCATAAAGCGGTCGTACAGGCTGCTTCGGGGCGCGGAAAAGGGCTCGCCGGCTTTTATGTGCGCAATAGCCTCCGTAATGGCGGGCTCGGCTTTTTTAACGGTTTTTTCAGCCTGCTCTTCTGTGGGGGCGTTGAACATGGCGATATAGTTCTCCGGCATAACTATCTGAGCCGTACCCATATAAAGCAGCTGCTTTTCTTGGGCAAGACGGCGGTTGTATTTTGCCGCATTGCCCGTTTCGCTGCCGCAATCCATCACAAACCATATGCGCTGCGCACCGATAAGCTCGGTTTTTGAAAGCCAATCGGATACTATGCGCGGAATACGCCAAGCATAGGTCGGGGCGACGATAATTACATCCCGTCCCGTCCGGACGGGGCTGCTGTCATTTTCTTTTATCTTTATGTTCAGATCGGTTATTTCATCCCGTATTGCCTCTGCAATACGCCCTGCGATATACCGGCTGTTGCCGGTTCCGGAAAAGCAGAAAATCATAAATCAAAATACCTCCGCGGCGGCTTGCTTGCGCTTTGCCGGTACAAGCCGGGTCGGAAAGCATTAAAACCGTCGGATTGCGTTCTTTCCGGCTTTTCGTCTTAAACGCTTGCCTTCGTCCGCCGATCTCATTATACTAAAGAGCAGATATTAAATCAAGCGTGCGGATCATTATAGTCAAAGCGCAATTATCATAAAAGCCGTTTTGATAAATGATCGGAGTGTTCGGAGTAAAAACAATGATTGATAAAATGCTTATCCGCGGAGCAAAAGTTCACAACCTGAAAAATATTGATGTTGATATTCCGCTGGGGAAAACAGTGGGGATAGCGGGGGTGTCCGGCTCGGGCAAATCCTCCCTTGCGCTGGGAGTGCTGTACGCCGAAGGCTCGCGCCGCTATCTTGAAGCTCTTTCCGCCTATACCCGCCGAAGAATGACGCAGGCATCCGGGGCCGCCGTGGACGAGGTTTTATATGTTCCCGCCGCGCTGGCGCTGCACCAGCGCCCCGGCGTGCCCGGCATACGAAGCACCTTCGGAACGGGAACGGAGCTTTTGAACAGCCTGCGCCTGATGTATTCCCGCCTTGCCCGCCATCGCTGCCCCAACGGGCATTATCTTGCGCCGTCATTGGCCGTTGCTGCGGGAAAAGAGCTTATCTGCCCGGAGTGCGGCGCGCATTTTTATGCGCCTTCCGCCGAAGAGCTGGCCTTTAATTCTCAGGGCGCGTGCAAAACCTGCGGCGGCACGGGCACGGTCCGCACGGTGGATATAAATTCGCTGGTTCCCGACGATTCCCTTACCATTGACGAAGGCGCGGTTGCCCCGTGGAACAGCCTTATGTGGTCGCTGATGACCGATGTCTGCCGTGAGATGGGCGTGCGCACCGATGTGCCGTTTCGCGATCTGACCCAGCGGGAAAAAGAAACAGTTTATCACGGCCCCGCCGAGAAAAAGCATATTTTTTACCACGCGAAGGGCTCAAATCAGGCGGGAGAGCTGGATTTTACCTATTTTAACGCCGTATACACCGTGGAAAACGCCCTTGCCAAGGTCAGGGACGAAAAAGGCATGAAGAGGGTGGAGAAGTTCCTGAAAGAGGACATTTGCCCGGACTGCCGCGGCACACGCCTGTCCGGCGCTGCCCGCGCGCCCAAGCTGCGCGGCGTATCGCTTGACGAAGCCTGCGCCATGACGCTGTCCGACCTCGTGAAATGGGTGCAGGGCGTCCCCGGCAGCCTGCCCGAGGAAATGCGCCCCATGGCAGAGAGCATATGTGAAGCATTCCTCAGCACGGCCAAGCGGCTGACGGATCTCGGGCTTGGCTATTTGACCCTTGACCGCTCCGCCTCCACGCTTTCCACCGGCGAGCGTCAGCGTATGCAGCTTGCCCGCGCCGTGCGCAACCGCACAACGGGCGTTCTCTATGTGCTGGACGAGCCGTCTATCGGGCTGCATCCGTCCAACATTGCGGGGCTTACCGGCGTGATGCGCGACCTTGTTGCCGACGGCAACTCCGTAATTTTAGTCGATCATGATACACAGATTCTTAAGGAAGCCGACTGGGTAATAGAAATGGGGCCGGAAGCGGGCGCAAAAGGCGGTTATGTGATAGCTGAGGGGACGGTACCCGACATTAAGGAGAATACCGCTTCGCAGATCGGGCCGTTCCTGTCCGGCAAAGCCGAAACGGTAATGCGTCAGCGTGCCGAAAGAGACAGAATTTTTGAAAACGGCACAATACACCTGTCCGCCTTAGAGATACATACCGTAAAGCCCCTTGAAGTCGATATCCCCAAAGGGCGGCTGACCGTTGTAACGGGGGTATCGGGCTCCGGCAAAACCACAATGGTGCTGGAAAGCCTTGTGCCCGCGCTGGAAGCCGGCATTGCAGGCACTGCGCTTCCCGCGCATGTCCGTGATATTCGCGCCGAGGGCATCGCGCATGTCAAGCTGATAGACGCAACCCCCATAGGCATAAATGTCCGTTCCACGGTGGCCACCTATTCGGGCGTTCACGACGAGCTGCGCAAGCTGTATGCAAAATCCTCCGATGCAAGGGAAAAGGGCTGCAAGGCGAGCGATTTTTCCTATAATACCGGCTCCCTTCGCTGCCCCGGCTGCGATGGCACGGGAATTGTGAGCCTTGATGTGCAGTTCCTGCCGGATGTGGATATTCCGTGCCCCGACTGCCGCGGCTCCCGCTATGCAAAGGCCGCTTACGATATAAAGCTTACAAACAAGGACGGCGCAAGCGTTTCGCTTCCGGAGCTTATGGATACGGATGTGAACTCGGCAATCGGCTTTTGCAGGGATATGAAAACCGTCAGTCAAAGGCTGAAGGTTCTTAAAAAGCTGGGCCTTGGCTATCTGACGCTGGGCGAGGAGACGCCGGGGCTTTCGGGCGGAGAGGCGCAGCGGCTGAAGCTGGCAAGCGAGATGGGCAGAACGCAGGAGGCTTCCGTTTTTGTCTTTGACGAGCCGACCATAGGCCTGCATCCGCTGGATGTCCGGGTGCTGCTGGAAGTATTTCAGGCACTGCTTAAAAGCGGCGCCACCGTGATTGTCATTGAGCATGACCTTGATGTGATACGCAACGCGGATTATATCATTGATATGGGCCCCGGCGGCGGAAATGCAGGCGGGCGGATCGTGGCAAGCGGAACGCCGCAGGAAATAAAAAACAACAAAAACAGTATTACCGGCAGGTATCTCTGAATACTCGTGTG
>ERZ780167.2060-NODE-2060-length-16389-cov-2.627648_pt1 | contig 16389 bp, 9 predicted proteins | sample MGYA00510982_ERZ780167 | MGnify/ENA primary metagenome ERZ780167 (study PRJEB29588, sample SAMEA2146107) | human gut metagenome | biome: human gut; feature: human-associated habitat; material: faeces | place: Denmark | collected 2008/2010 ... | reverse complement strand
TAAGCGGCGTTTTTTCGGCAATGGTTTCGCCCCGCTCGAATTCCTCGGCATCGTGAATATAGAAATAATACTGTATCTGCGCGTCTATTTCTATATACCCCGCATACAGTGCGCCAAGCTTTTTTATCAGCTTATCCTTAACGCCCGATGCTATGCTGCGCTCTATCGCGCTGAGCGTTTCCCGCTTCTCGCTGCGGCTTTGGCAGCTTACATAAATCAGCAACGGGCGCGCCGCCCTGTCGGCATCTATCAGCGCCATGTCCGCGCCGAAGCGCGCCATCGCCCCGTCAAGCGGCCAATCGTATTCAAACCATTGCGCGGAATTATCCTTCATCGCCTTATTGCAGCACGGCCTTTATCCTGCGCACGCCGGCGCTAGAGGCCTCCTCCTTCTTTATCTTGAACGTGCCCAGCTCGCCGGTATGGCTGGCATGCGGGCCGCCACAGATCTCCTTTGAATATTTGCCCATGGTATACACCTTTACCTTTTCGCCGTACTTATCGCCGAAAAGGCCTATTGCGCCCTGCGCACGGGCTTCGTCAACAGTCATTTCCTCGCAGGTTATGGGTACGTCCGCCTGAATGGCTTCGTTGACCAGCTTTTCAACTTCCTTGACCTCTTCGGGAGTCATCTTGCGCTCAAAGCTGAAATCGAACCTGAGCCTTTCGGTTGTTATGTTGCTGCCCTTCTGCGCAACGCCGTCGCCCAGCACCTTGCGCAGCGCCGCCTGAAGCAGATGCGTTGCGGTATGCAGCCGCGCGGTAACCTCGTTTGCTTCGGCAAGGCCGCCCTTGAAGCGCTGCTCCGCGCCCTGCTTACTCTTGTTCTGATGCTCGCTGAACGCGGCCTCAAAGCCCGCACGGTCTACGGTAAGGCCGTTTTCGCGGGCCATTTCCTCTGTAAACTCTATCGGGAAGCCAAACGTATCATAAAGATGGAACGCGGTAACGCCATCTATTTTGCCGTCCGCAAAGTTGCCCTTCATGCGCTCGAACTCCTTCATGCCCTTCTTTAGGGTATGCTGGAAGCGGGCTTCTTCCTTTGCAAGCTCTGTGGTTATCTTTTCCTGATTTTCCTTGAGTTCGGGATACACATGGCAATATCTTTCTATAACGGCCTCGGCAACCTTGGAAAGGCTGTTTTCCGGTATGCCTATCTGCATGGCGAAGCGTATCGCGCGGCGGATAAGGCGGCGCAGAATATAGCCCTGGTCCACGTTGGACGGGGTAACGCCCCTGGGGTCGCCCAGTATAAAGGTTGCGCTCCTTATATGATCCGCAATTATGCGGAAGGCCTTCTTTGTGGCTTAGTCGTTATTATAATTCCTGCCGCTCAGCTCCGCAATGCGGGCAATTATGGGGGCGAAGCCATCGGTATCGTATACGCTTTCCGCGCCCTGAAGGGTTGCAATGGTCCTGTCGAGGCCCATGCCGGTATCCACGTTGCGCTTGGCAAGCGGGGTCACGTTGCCTTCGGCGTCCTTATAATACTGCATGAAAACGTTGTTCCATATTTCAAGGTACTTGCCGCAGTCGCAGGAAGGGTTGCACTCAGGGCAGCACTTGGGCTTGCCGGTATCGAAGAAAATCTCCGTATCCGGGCCGCAGGGGCCGGAGTTGCCGGGTATCCACCAGTTATGCTTTGCGCCAAGATAGAATATATGGCTGGGGTCAACGCCCATTTCCACCCAACGATCGTGCGATTCGGTATCTCGCGGGGCATTTTCGTCGCCCTCGAAGCAGGTGAAATACAGCCTGTCCTTATCTATGCCCAGCCATTCTTCGCTGGTGAGCAGTTCATAGCTCCAGGCTATTGATTCATGCTTAAAGTAGTCGCCAAGGCTCCAGTTGCCCAGCATTTCGAAGAAGGTGCAGTGGCTTGCATCGCCAACTTCGTCAATATCGCCGGTGCGCAGGCACTTCTGCACGTCCGTAAGGCGCTTACCCGCGGGATGCTCCTGCCCCATAAGATAGGGCACAAGGGGATGCATGCCCGCCGTGGTGAACAGTACGGAGGGGTCGTTTTCGGGTATGAGCGAAGCGGAGGGGATAACCTTATGGCCCCGTTCTTCAAAGAATTTCAGGTACAGCGACCTGAGCTGATCGGAAGTAAGGTTCTTCATATGTATCGTATATCTCCTTAAATGTTTACAGTTTTGGACCAATAATGAATTATATCCCACACACAGCCGCCTTGTCAACGTGGGGCGCAGGCTGTATAATTTATATATGAAGATACGTTCGTTTTTTAGCGGCAGAAACCGCCGCATAAGAAAAAAACATACCCGCCCGGTCATAATGCTGAAGGGCGAACAGGGTAAAAAGCTGCGCCGTGCGCTGATAATAGCCGGTGCAGCGGTTGCGGTTATACTCTTAGCGCTGCTGCTCAGGCCAGAGCCGGTGCTGATGAACAGCGCGGAGATTGCCAACGTTTGGAACAATGGCGTGCTGCGCGTTGGCCTGCGCAACGATGTGCCCGGCCTTGCGGAGGACGGGACGGGGCTTGAATGGGAAATAGCAGAGGCGCTGGCGGAACGCATAATGTCCAACTCCGATGATTACACGGGGGATATTCCTGCGCTTGAGGCAGTTGAAGTATCAAGCATGAGCGTTGGCGCAAAGCTGAGGGACGGCAGCATAGACGCAGCAATATGCCTTATGCCGCGCGGCGCGAACGCCGCATACGCCTACTCCCGCGCTTATTATGACGACCCGTGCTACATACTGGTTAAGCCCGGCAACGAAAACGCGGACATGAGCAAGCTGAAGGTGGGCTGCATACAGTCTGCAAGCAGTTCAAACCTATATGTGCCGTCCGGTGCGACGAGGAACCTGCTTTTCAGCTATTACAGCGGCTATAAGGATTCCGGCTACGACACGGCAAACATAACCGGCTATGCATCGTATACAGACCTTTTTGACGCGCTGGACAAGGGCCAAGTGGACGCGATTGCCATAAACGAGCTGATGCTGAACAAATACGGCGAGGGCCGCGCATATGTAAAGCACACAGCCAACATAGGCACGCTGCATTACGCCGTGGCCACGTTGAGCGCGAACAGCGCAATAGCCACCGTTGCGGACATGATGCTTTCCGAAATGGGATACTGAGCAAACAACTAAAAGCCCGCCTTGATACAGGCGGGCTTTTTATATGCTTAGTTTCTATTTAACATCCTTGCTGTATGCGGCGTTCTGCGCATCGCGCGGGAAAACCACGCTGCTGTCCATTATGGCGCGGCAGATATAGGCAAGATCTGCCACGGTGAGCCGCCCATCCGCATCAACATCCATGCTGAGCATATCGTTCGCGCCCGCGCCGCCGTCCGCAATGGCCCGGCACAAAAGCACGGCGTCCTTCACGCCGATTGCGCCGTCCCCATCAACATCGCCTGTCAGGGCAAGCGACGCCGCGCACATGGCTATTACCGCAAGCGCCATAAGCGCCGCAATGGTTCTTTTAAGCTTCATCATTCATTTCCTTCCGAAATCATTTGGCAAAGGAGCACGCCGTCCGCCGCGTTCACCTTGCCGTCATTGTTTATGTCCGCAGCGGCAAATTCGGTGCCGCTCAGCACAGCATCACCCATTATATACCTGCATATCAGTATAACGTCCGCAATGTCTATTTTCCCGTCCGCGTTTACATCGCCCTTGCCGGGGACCTCTTTGGGATTAACGGTATGAAGTTGGTAGTTCATATCCGTATACACCACCGTGCCGCGCCCGTAAAACATATTATTTAGATTGAGCCTGCCCGCGGCGATTTCCGTCACCATGGTATTGCCCGCAACATCGGCAAGCTTCCTTGCCGCACCGGTGGCGGTATCGTAGCACATTATGGCATCCGTAACAGACTGTGTGCTGAACCTACCGTAAACAAGGCTGCCGTCAACCACGGCAAAGGGCGTTGCATTTTGGGCAATAACATTGGCCTGACGCTCAGTGCCGTAGGGCGTTGAGTAGATTTTGCCCTTCATATACGGTAAAAGCTTATTTCCGCCGGACATGCCCCAAAGTGGGCTGTCGTTATAATACCAAGTGCCGTTTATGCGCACCATGCCGCACCGTATACCGCTCCAGAATGCGGAATTGGGATGAGCCTCCTCTGCTGCAATGGGCGTTTTGCCGAATATAACGCTCATTGCAGCATCGTATGTTTTGCTGTTCGCTGCGAAGTGGTTTTGCTCTATCTGCGCCGTTGTGTTCATGAAATAATCATGTTGGCAATAACCCATATAGTCGCCATCGTTGGTATATTCCCCTATATTTGGCCTTGGGTCGTCCCAAGTAACGTCGCTGTGATACCAGCCGGATTCGGTATTTATCACATTCCAGCCGTGATTAAGATTGCTTGAGGATACAAAGTAGCTTTCCACGCCCACTTCCCTGAGCAGATCTATATATGCCAGCGCATAGCCATGACACACGGCAAGGCCGTTCACCAGCGCACCATAGGAATTATGCATATTGCTGTTGGTTAAGGTGTAATCATAGCGCGTATGCAGGGCTAAATAGTCATGTATCGCCAAGGCAATTTCGGTTTTGCTCATGCCGGAAGTGCCGCTGGGAAACAGACTATTCAGCACAGCTTGCTTTTCGCTGTCGTAATCGGCGCGCATGGAAGCCGCATTTGCTTTAAGATTAAGGCTGAGCATAGTGAACCTGCCGCCGGAGATGGAGTATTTCATACCCTCGCTTGCGCATACGAAAGACTGCGGCACGCTGTTCAGCACGGCGGATATTGTGCTGTTGAGTCCAGTATAGTTAGTGCGCTGCCCTTCCGGTTTATTCCCATCATAGTTTATGTTAAGGTCGCGCAGGTCTACGCTGGGGGTAAGGTTTAATATAGCTTCGCGCAGGCGGGCGGCAAAGGTTGCACGCTTGGCGGTTGTAAAGCTGCCGTCGTCGGTTTCATCGGCAAAGACTGCTGCTCTGGCCGGCAGGTTCTGCTCAAAGTCAATGCTTAGCTGTTCGCCGTAAAAATCGCCAAACTGGAACACGCCGTCCAGCTCGGCGGGGATTTCAATAGTTTCGTTCCCGCTCGGCGCTGGCGTTGCGTCCACGTCTATAAGCGGGGCATCCTCCGCATCCGGTTCGGGTTCGGCGGTCTGCTCTGGTTCAATGGTCTGTTCGGGCTCTATCGTCTGTTCAGGTTCGGTTGTCTCGCCTTCCGCAAATGCGCACACGCTGGTTAGCATAAGCGCGGCAAGCATAAGGCAAAGCAGTTTCTTTTTCATATGTGTTTCCCCCTCCTGATCCGAATATTATTCGGGGCCAAGTTTGTTACGCTTGGCCCCAAGGTTCGGGTATGTTCAGTTAATATCAGTTGCCGCGCTTGCGCATGGTCACATATGCCGCGCCGAGCAGCGCCAGCAGGCCAAGGCCGATAAGCATGCCGCCGCCTATTACCGCGCCGTCGTTGCGCTGCGCGCCATCCAGCACGCTTACGCCGTCCGCATTGTCTATCACGGGGCGGGCATTGGCCGCGCTCTCAAGGCCGGGGATAATGCCCGCGGTGGCAGGAGTCATGGTATAGGGATGCTCAACCACGGTTGCGTCGCCCGTTGTGGGCATAAGCACGCCCACGGTAATGCCCGTTGTGCCGCTGCCGCTTATAACGCTGCTGCCCTTGAGCATTTCCTTCAGATAGCTGATGGGATAATAGAAGCGGTACATGCCCAGCTTTTCAAGCGCACCGGGGTTCACAACAACCTGCATACCGAATGCGGAGTTGATTATAAGCGTATTGCCGCTTATGTCCACCGCGCGGAGCACACCCTGCGGCACCCTGTCGTAATAGCCGGCATTGGCGGTTATAACGCTGCCCTGTCCGCTGCGAAGGAGCGTCCAGTAAACCTCGTTCCAGAAGTTATCTTCAGGATCCCTTTCAGGCTCGGTGGGCAGTACGGGTGAAGGCGCGGGAGTGTACCAGCCTATGGCAAACGTCACATCGCTGTTTTCTATTTCAAACTGCAAGCCGTCCGCGGTCTTTTGCGGCACTATGGCTTTCATCTTGCCCTCGCCGTCGGGTATCAGCACCACAAATTCGTCATTCTTATCGGAATCGGCGGGGTAGGGCACGGTCACCTGCATCTTGCCGTTTGCAAACGTTACAGGCTTGCCTGTGTTATCCTCAAAGCTGATGTTTTCATACACAACATCGCCGTCGCCGACATTATTGAACGCGGGGTTATTCTTCACTTCCCCTTCAAGCGCGCCCGGTGCGGCATCGGCAAGCTTGCCCTGCACATCTTCCGGCTTCACCTCGTTCCCTGCGTCGTCCTTATATTCCATTTCCTTGCCCGCATCGGGTATCGGCGTAACCGCAAAGCCCTCGGCATTGGGCTTACCATCCGGCTTAACGGGGTCTGCTGTTACGGAAACGGTTATATCAATGCTTTGCTTATCGCTTGTACCGTCAAAATACTTTTCGGTATAGGTAAGCGTTATGGTAGCGGTGCCAAGGGTGTTCAGCAGGCGCGCTTCCTTTGCGCTGTCAACTGCCGTACCGTCGCTCATGGAGAGTACAACATCGGCATGATTCAGCGCCTTCTTCGCGCCGGACTTATACACGGCGTGTATCTTACCGTCGAAGCCTATGGAGGTCGCTTCCTTCAGCTTGTAAGAGTATGCTGTCGGGTTGGCTTCAAGCTTAACGCCTTCAAGCACGTCCACAACGGTGAAGGTGTGGGTATAGGTTATGCCGCTGTTCGCCTTATCGGTAAAGGTTACGGTCTTTACGCCTATTTCCTTGGCGGTGTGGTCGTAAGTGGTGGTCACTTCAACCTTGGTATCATCGTTAACGTCAAGCTGCTGCTCCGGTGCGCCGCTGCCGAACTTGGTAACGAGCTTTACGCCGCTTAGGTCAAGCGCTTCGCCCAGCTTCACCTGAGTGGGCAGGGTGCCAACGATGCTGTTGGTGTAAGTATCCTGCGCCAGGGTCACGGTAACGGTGGCGGTGACGGGGTTATAGTTCTTGTCGGGCGTGAAGGTGAGCGTCAACTCAACCTTTTTGCCGATGTCCGCAGTGGTAAGGCCGGACTTGACGGTGAACACGAGGTTCTCGCCATCTATCTTAGCTTCGCCGTCAAGAATTTCATTAGTTCCGGTGGTAACGCTCCACTTACCGCTTACGTTTGCGGGAGCAAGCTGCAAATCGCTCAGCGGGCGGGTCTGCGCGCCGGCAAGCATGAACGCAACAGTGTATTCCTTATTTGTCGCGCTCATGCCGGCCTTGTTGATAACGAGGTCAACGGTATTTGCTTTCAGGATATAGTTCTTGCTGCCCTCGTCGGTCAGCTTGGCGGTCACTTCATAAGTATTCGCGTCAACGGGAAGCGCATCCTTATTATAGGTAAGGGTATAGAGCGTTTTGCCGTTATCAGCCGCAACGCGGTCGTCGGTAACGCTGCTTACTTCATGCGTCTTGCCATTGTAGGTAACGGCAGCGGGCGCGATAATTGCAACGGTGAGTTCCCTCTTTTCAACCTTACCGTAAGCCTTGTCGGCGATACTGTAGCTGTAGTTATCCTTGTCTACGCCGGAAATGGTGTAAGTCACGGTTACTTCCACGTTGTCGCCCGCATCGGGGGTGGCATAAACGCCCTTCGTGGCAACAATCTGCACATCGTCGTCTGCGATAATGCCGGACGCGCTAATGGTAACATTCGCGTCGTCGGTACGACCATCGTAGGTCTTTTCGGCAACGGCAGCCGTTACGGTCACGGGCTTTGCGGTAATGTCAGCCGTAAGCTCAACGATGGGGTTGGTCAGGTTATAGTTGCCCGCATCCGTACCGGTGAGGGTTATGGGCGTGGTATTCTTAACGGTCTTGTTCGTGCCGACCTTCTTATTATCGAACGTGAATTTGAGGCCGGAATTATCGAAGCCAACATCCGTACCTTCTATCATACCGTCAAGCTTGGCGTTGGTGCTATTAACCACGGCATCGGCTTTGCCGTCATACACCTTAGATTGTGCCTCGAAGCCCTTTACGGAAACTTCCTTCTTATTTATTATAAGCTTCGCGGTTGTGCTGCCGATGTAGTCCGCATCCTCGTACTTAATGGTAGCGATATATTCACCGGCGTTTCTGGTTTCCGCCGCATCGTAGGTAACGGTCAGTTTACTCGCGTCAAGCGCCTTACCGCCGCCGGTAACCACAGCTTTGCTCAGGTCAATGCCCTGCGTTTTACCGTTGAAGGTCACGGTGGTATCGGTTATGCCGGAAATCTCAGCAGTCTCCTTCTCCGTAACCTTTATGGTGAAATTAACGGTTATGTCGTTGACATCCTTTGCCTTAACGGTAACGGCAGCCTTGTATGTGCCTTCCTTGTCGGTTTTGATGTCCTTCGGCTTTACGGTTATATTCAAACTGCCGTTGCTTGCAAGCGTGCCGGGTACGGCTTCAAGCGTAAAGTTAGTGTCACTGTCAATGGTAGCGGTTATGTCCGTAAGCTCGCCCGTGCCTATATTCTTTATTGTACCTGTCAGGGGTTCGGGCAACGTTCCGCCAACGCGAACAGTCTCGATAACCTCGCCGGAATCTACAACTTCCCACGCATAGGTATGCGCAGTCGTTACCGTTGCGTAGACTGCCGGAGAGGGGTTATAGTTGTTATTGCCCTTAACGCGGGTGAATACATAATAGGTAGTCGCAGGCGCAAGATTGGTAACGGGGCTGGTCAGTTCGGTGCCCTGCTTCCACTCGCTTTCAGCGGGGGTAGCCTGAGTAGTGCTGATTACATATTCCTGTTCGGCAACAATGTCCAGCTCAAAGCTATTGGAAGTTGCGTTCGTGGGGGTAGGCGCGGCAGGCTTTTCCTTGGTGGCCTTAGCTATGGTGAATGTTTTCTCAGCCTCGGTCTTGCGGTATTCAGAAGCTTCGCTGGAGGTAAACGTTACCTTAACTTTATATGTACCTGCTTCGTTAGGAGCAGATTTAAGCTTGTTATTCAGGCTGTCGAAATATTCAATAGTCCGATCCATGCCTACAACTTCTTCAGGGCCGATTTCAGGCGTCTTTGGTGTGCCGTCATAGGTGAACTCAGTTCCGGTAATTTCAATGGATACGGCAGGCTTCTCCGCAAACACAGCCTTTACCGTCACGTCCGTGCTGCCCATGGTGAAGATTATCGGGTTAGCCTTCGCTGCTTCTTCCGTCAGGGTTATACCGGTAACTTCCCACTTGTCGAACTTGTGGTCAAAGTCACCGGGTTTGGCGGTAAGGGTGACCTCGACGCCTTCGCGCACGGTGCCTTCGGGAATACCATCAACCGTGCCGCCTTCGCCCGCAGTAACGGTCAGATTGCACGGGGCCTTGGGGGTGATGACGGTGTTGCTCTTTACAATGTCGCTCGCTTTGTGGGTGGCGGTTTCGAGATAACGAGCTTCAACATGGTAGGACTTGCCATATTCAACGGTGAAGCTGGTGGTTGAGCCGAACTCGCCCTCGCTGCCAAGCCTATATTCCAGTATATTGGTAAGAGGATCCTTTACATTTATAACGTTCTCTTTGGCTTCGATAACGGGAGCGTCGGGAGCTTTCTGCGTGGCTTTTTCGACCTTTATCTTCGCAGATTCAACCTTGCCATCAAACTTGTCAGAGGTTACAACAACATATATTTCCTTCCCTACATCGTCCGCAGTAGGGGCATACTGGTTACCTGTTTTGATAACAGTTTCGCCACGATACCATGTTATGCGTATAATATCTCCCGGCTCACTTACCGCGTTGCCGCTATAACTTGCCTCTATCTCCTGGCCGCATACCGCCTTGTCGGGTACGTTGACCTTGCCGTTTATAATAGCCTTGGAAACCTTTATATCCTTGCTCGCGGTCTTGCCCTCAAACGTTGCGGTTATGGTTGCAGTACCTTCACCGGCTGCGATAACACGGCCGTTTTCAACGGTAGCAACTTTTTCGTTGCTTGTATTCCAAGTAACGTTGCTCATGTCGGTGTTGGGCTGTGTCGCGTTGGCAGGCTGCGCCGCAACGGTAAGCTGCGTGCTTTTGCCGATTCCGGTTATGCTGTCAGCGCCGCTGATGATTATGCCGGTTACGGGGATGGAGATGGTAACGGAGGCACTTCTCTGAGAAGCATTAAAAAGTTCCGTTTGAGAATCGTTGCCATAGTTAGCTTCTGTCAAGCTAACTGTTGTTTTCCCCGATGTTGCAGTTTCTTTCACTTTCAACTGTAGTCTAATGTACTCACCCGTTTTTTTAGTTTCAAGGGTGGTAGCCATACGAATTACAGCAGCACCTTCACTGATGTTTATTACCGGGTCGGCTGGACATTTGCTACCCTTTACTGCTTCAAGGCCTTCTTCGGTGCTAATATCCGACTCCATTGAGAACACATTTGCATCATACTGAATGGTGCATTCCCATGAATTAGTTCCCTCATTTTTAGCTGCGCTCAAAACAACTGTGATAATATCACCAGCAGCTATACTATCAGCTTCGCTCAAGGTTACATCATCTTTCAGGATTTGCAAACCATATGTGAAAACATCATCATTCTCGGCCATCGCTATTGGCATATTGCCTGTTATAGAAATGAGCATCGAAAATGCCAAAACCAACGATACGATTCTTTTCCGCATTTCTTCCTAATTCCTACCTTTCTATATTTGATACATCAGTTAAAGGATGTTATTATACCTGCTGAATACTTTAACACAAGCACAACATCGCGCGTGTTTATCTTCCCATCACCATTAGTATCAGCACGCATCTGTTGTGTTTCATCAAGTCCTATCAGTCTGGCGCTATACTTCAATATCATTACGGCATCACGCGTATTTATCTTCCCATCCCCATTAACATCGCCCAATGCATACCCCCCATACGGGTCATCTGTAACATTGGGCTTTGTTATTGGGCTGAGGGCGCCGTTGGCGTCCTTTGTGGCTATGGCCTTGGGCGCTGGTGTAATGCTTTGGCTTGCGCCCGATTTTTTCATCGTCAGCACCGCCACGCCGCTGCGCATGTCCACGCCGTCGGTATTGGGTGCGGCATTGTGGCTTATAGTTACGCTGCCGCCGTCTATGCTAACCGTAAACGGACAGTCGCTTGCCGCTGCAATATCAGTATACCCGTTAAGCGTAAGCTGCATGTTTAGCCGCTGCAAATCGGCAATGCTTGCCTTGAGCGAAAGCGTCACAACGCCGTTTGCTTCGCTTGTAATGCAGTATACCGTGGGCGCGTTCTCCGTGGGATAGGTCACGCTGTCGCTCACGGTCACAGTGGTTGGCGTAAACGTGCTGCCAGCAGGGGTCAGCGTCGTTTCTGTTTCGCCGGTTTTCTCCGCCGCTATGGCGCTAAATCCCTCGCTTGCTATTTTGTAGCTTGTGCCGGTGGTATTTTGACCTATCACCTTGAACACAATATTGCCTATCACGGTGTTTGCCGCAATGCTCACATCGCCGCCGCTGATGATACCCGCATTAACAAGCAATATCTTCACCTTGCCGTCTTTAACGCCGCCGTAGTTGAGCATGCCGGTTCCGCTGCCGCTTTCAGCCGTGTCCTCGTCGGCCGCGCTGCCAAGCAGCGCAGTGTAGGACACGAACTTGAGCGCCGTGCTGTCGTAATCAACATTGAACTCCGCGCCGCCAAAGCTTGCAACAGCTTCGTCAAACTTAACATTGACGCTAAGATAATCGCCGGTTGCAAGCGTGTCGTTGCCGCCGCTCAGGCTTATGGCGATACCTCCCCCCTCGGCAAGCGCAGCGAACGGCAGCACAAACGCCGCCATTATGCACGCAAGCCAAGCTGCTACGATTCTCTGTCGTTTCATGTAATGCCTTTAAACTCCTTATGTATTTGGACCGGAGCAGGCGATGGGCATACCTCCACCACCTATAGTTATATAGTATTATACCCGCAAAAAGCAATATAAGCAAGGTTATTCTGTTCCTTTGCGGGTATTATTCACAAACTGTTGATTTGCCTGTTAATTCCTGCCAATTACCTGCGGCGCATGGCGCGGATGGCCAGATAAATAGAGGCTATCCCCGTTATCACAGCCGCCGCGAAAAGCAGCCACATCCAAACCGAAGGCCCGTCGTCCTCCGTTTCGGCAACGGTCACCTGCGCGGCATCCGTCTGCACGGGAGCGTCTGTCTGCGGTGCCGGTGATTCACCCGCCTGCCGACTGCCCACGGACACAACGGTTTCGGTAACGCTTGTGCCGTCCTCGCTTATGGCATAAATTACGGCTTCGCCCTCCGCATGGGCTGTCACGCTGCCGCTTTGGTCAACGGTAGCCACGCGCTCGTTGCTGCTGGACCATATTGCGCCGCTGCCGCCGGAAATGGTGGTGTTCTGGCCTATGTCCATTGTAACGTCTGCATCGGGGTTGGCGGTAGCGGCAGGCGCCTGCGTGGGCTGCGCGCTCTGCTCCGGCGCAGCAGTTGGCGCGGGAGTGTTAATCGCGGATGCAAGCTCCAGCGTGGCGCTGCCCTCGGTATATGCAAGCTCGTTGAGATCTTCGTCTATTATCATGGTTTCCGTGAGCGCATTGTCCAGCTTTATCTCCGTGCTGCCGTGCGCGCCCTCTTTGGGGCGGAACGTGAGTTTGAGCAGTTCGCCCGGCTGTTTGCTGCCCATAAGCGTGCTCCATATGAATATAACGCTGCCGGGTTCTTCGTCATTGGTGGCGCTTATGCCGCCGGAAACTATGGCCCCGTTTTTCACATTGACAAGTTCCAGCATTGTTTCATCATAATCAAGCGCAAGCTGCGCGCCTGCAACGCTTGTATCACCGCTTAGGCTTATGGTAACGGTTATTGTGCCGTCCGCACCGGCCTCGCCCGCGCTTATGTTTATCTTAGTATCCTCCGCAAGCGCCGCCGTGCCCATCAAAAGCACCGCCGCGGCAACAAGTGCGGCAAGTATTCTTTTCGCTCTGCTCATTCTTCTCCCCTCCGTTCGTACAGATATGCTTATTATATAGTATGCTTCGCGCCTTTGCAACCGCGCTCAGCCTTGGAAAATAATTCTGCACAGCGCGGCAGCGTCTGCAACGTTCAGCCTGCCGTCGCCGTTTATGTCCGCATCGGCGTCGCCCTTAGCTATTTTTATGCAGAGCAGCACCGCGTCGCGCACGTCTATGCGGCCGCTTCGGTCAATATCGCCCACCCTGTACGCGCCTTCGGTTTCGCTCATGTGAACGATAAAGCAATAGCTCTCCGCCGTGCCGTCTGCGAAGGCTATATTTAGGCATACTGTCTCCTCGGTTTCACTCCCGCAGCCGAGCAGCGTTATTGCCGCGCCGCCGTCCGCCGTGCTCCACTGCGCGCTCAATCCGCTCCCCTCTTCAAACGATACGTCCATGCCGGCTATACTTTTGCCAATATTGAGCGCATAGCGCAGCCGCATATCTTCAAACATCCGCACGGCATCCGTGCAAAGTGGGGCATACTCCGCGCTTGCATCGGTGAACAGGCCGACCGTCCGAGCGGTAGTGCTATTGAAAAGCCGCGGCTGAGGATCAAGCCCCGTTACAGTGCCGCTGAACTTTTCTTCCCCGCCGCGGATATATTGCGCACCGTGTGATATGTGCAGCGCAGCGGTTTCGCTCAGCTCTATTGTGCCCGTGTTTATCAGCAGCGCGCCGTCCGCAATGCTCAACCGCGCACCCGAAAGCAGTTTAAGCGTGACTCCGCGCGGTATGCTCACCGCGCCGTTTACCGCAACAATAGCATCCTGACTTACATGCACCGTATTCGCGCCGGATGAAAGCGCCGCGTTCAGCTCCGCTTCCAATTTCATCAACAGCTATAACTTTAGGTGCCATACACGCGCCGCGTGCCATCGCCCGCATATTTGCCGCCGGATGCAAGCATTGCCGTACCGCCCGCAAATACGCACAGCCCGCGCTCAACTCCGGCCACGTTGCCATATGCTTCATTCGTAAGCGCGGCACATATGTTCAGCTCCGCGCCGTTATAAACCTGCAGCGCACCGCTGAGAGTGACTGCCGCATTAAGCGTAAGCCTTGCGCCGCCGTTAACGCGAATAAGCATATTTTCGCCCACGTTCCATGCTTGGTTTATACTAACAGGCGTATTTACATCAATAATGTGTATAATTTCATCCGAATACGCGCCGCGAATCGCCGCATCCATATCCGCCTGCAAGCTTATGCCTTTTTTGGTATACCGCACCGTTATACTGTCAAGCCCCTGCCCCGTCACAGATGAGCCATCTTCCGCGTTTGCCCATATACGCGCATTCTCATTGCCGAATGTGATATTAGCGCCGTCGCTTACGGTAAGCGCGCCGCCGTTGACCCATATGTTCCCCATACACGCAAGCGACGCGCCCGGCGCAAGGGTAAGCGAATTGCCGCCGTCTATCACCATTCCCGCACCATACGGCAAAGCAAATCCCGAGTCAAGCGTCCCCGCGCCGCGGGCATAAAGCGCAGCATATTCACCGCATTGGGTGAGCAGCACCGAAAGCTCCCGCCCGTTTGAAAAGCGCAGGGCTTCGCCCTGTTCCGTGCCGAGCGCGGCGCCATTTGCGCTTTTGTATAGCTTGCCGCCGCCCGTATATTCGCCATTCAGGGCGTTAAGAGTGCCGCCGTCGCGTATGTATATACCGCAGTTCAGCCTGAATTCGCCGGACACATATTCAATGGCCTCGTTTTCAAGCGCGCCGTTAACTGTAAGCGTACTGCCGGATTCGATATATACGCTGCCGTAATTAACAACCGCGGCGTTTTCGCCTATTATAAGCTCCGCATTGACTAAGTACACAACTGTCTGTATGCCGATGAGCCAATTTTCATCCAGCGTAATCGTGATACATTCGGAGTCGGCTGAGCCGATATACGCTTCGCACACAAGCGGCGCGCGCACGCCGTAGCGCTCATATTCCTCCGCATGAGGAGCATAAACAAACGCGGAGAATTCGTCCGCTGCGGCAATATAATGCCGTTCAACCCAGCAGGCGTTCTCCGCGTTCCATTCCGCTTCGTTTGCGTTGGCCATAAATACCCCGTCAAGCGCCTTTGACGGCGGCGCAGCGCATAAGCATAACATAATGCACAAGAGCAGGGCAATGTGGGTACGCATACTGTCCTCCGTAGGGTATAACGGCAATGTCGCGTTTTGTGGAATATTATCGACAAATTGATTATATCATACCTGCGCTTTATGGCAAGGGGGATATTTACACCTTCATCACAAACCGCTCAAAGGCAATGAGGATTATAAGAAAGCCGAAGTTGAAGGCGGAAAATTCCGCAATGTAGCGACGGGTGCTTTTGGGGTCGTGCTTAACGTATTCGCGGAAGGTGATAAGGCTGGCAAGCGAGGCAATAAGCGTGCCTACCCCGCCCACGTTCACGCCTATAAGCAGCTCCGCATAGTTGCCGGTGAACTGCGAAAGCAGTATCGCCGAAGGTACGTTGCTTATGCATTGGCAGGAAAGCGCGCTGAAAAGCAAAGTGTTCTTTGAAAGCAGGGTGGAAAAGAAATCCCTTACCGCATCCATGCGTGCCATATTGCCCGCGAATATGAAAAAGAACACGAACGTGAAAAGCAGCGGATAGTCCACCGATTCAAGCGCGTGACGGTCGGCAAAGAACAGCACCGCTGGAATTATTATAAGCCCTATCCAATACGGTATGCCGCGAAAAACAATCGCTATCGCCAGCGCAAACAGTGCAAGATACAGCGCAGTGCGTTTGCCGTTAAGCTCTATCTTTTCATCGCTTATCATAAGCGGCTCGTTTTTTACGAATATGATGCAGCACAGCGTGATGAGCGCAACGGACAATATGAACGGCGGGGCCATTATGCCCATAAATTCGCCGTTGGGAATATTAAACTTAGTGTAAAGATAAAGGTTCTGCGGATTGCCGAAAGGCGTAAGCATGCCGCCGAGGTTGGCGGCAATATTTTGCATAATAAACGTAAACGCCATATATTTCTGTTTCCCCGTGCTGCTCAGCACAAGGAAGCCCAGCGGCAGAAACGTGAGCAGCGCCATGTCGTTGGCAATGAGCATAGAGCCTATGAACGTTATATACACAAGCGCAAGTATGCTCATGCGCGCCGTTTTGAAAAAGTGCACTATTTTGCGCGCTATAACAAAAAAGAAGTTTATGTCCTTGAGCGCGCAGACCACCGCCAGCACGCAGAAAAGGCAGCTTAGCGTTTTGAAGTCAAAGTAGCCTATGTATTCCTTATCCACGGGCACGAACAGGCTTGTTATCAGCGCCGCCGCAAACGCAATGAGCATAACCGCATTTTTCTTCGCAAAGCCGCGCGCATTGCTTATTACCAATTCCATATATATCAAACCGTCGCTTTCTTCAATAAAATACGCCCTGCGCCGCAGCGCAAAGCAAGCAGTATTATACTCCTTCGGTT
>ERZ780167.2056-NODE-2056-length-16394-cov-5.746129_pt1 | contig 16394 bp, 10 predicted proteins | sample MGYA00510982_ERZ780167 | MGnify/ENA primary metagenome ERZ780167 (study PRJEB29588, sample SAMEA2146107) | human gut metagenome | biome: human gut; feature: human-associated habitat; material: faeces | place: Denmark | collected 2008/2010 ... | reverse complement strand
CCGCCGCCTGCCAGCGCGCAGCGCCCGGCAGGGCCTGCCACGCCGCGCGGTCGCGGTAAGGCGGGTAAAGCGTGGGGCGCATCGCGTCAAAGCGCGGCGTCATCCTTTGCATCAACATACGATCCCTTCATTCTCTGGATATATTCGCGGGGGCTGGCTCCCTCCAGCTTTTTGAACACCTTGCTGAAATAGAAGGCGCTGTCAAAGCCTACCAGGCTGCTGACCTCATAGATCTTCAGGTCGGTGGCGGCCATCAGCTCCTTGGCGGCGGCGATGCGGGCGGTGGTGACATACTCCACAAAGCCGCGCTCACTGTTTTGTGCAAAAAGCTGGCTCAGGTAGTTGGGGCTGAAGTTGAACACCGCAGCTACATCGTTGAGGGTCAGCTTTTCGGCCAGATGTGCCCGGATGTACTGCTGCACCTGCGCCACGACCTGTGCGCGGTGATCCAGCGGGGTGTTGGGCTTCTCATGGTAAAAGGCAAGGGGAGACTCGCTGCGCAGCAGCTGCTGGGCGGCCAGTGCATCCTGCCGGCTTTGGGAGATCTGCAGAATGTCCGGCACCGCGCGGCCCACGGCCCAGTAGATCTGGGAGCTGAAATAGTTGTAAAGGATCTGCCCGGTGGCCTGCAGGGCGGGGGTCAGCGCGGTCTCGGGGTCCTCGCCCTCCTGCAGGGGCAGCAGCGCCGAAAAATGCTGCAGATCCATGCCGATCACGCGGCAGGGACGGTATTTGGGCAGCGTTTCAGCCGCCATGCGGGTGACGCCGGTGCTCAGGGTGAGCAGCTGCTCGGTCGAAAGCTCCGGGGTGCGGATGCTGCCCAGCGCCACGACATACTGCGGGGCGTGGAAGTCCAGCCCCAGCTCGGCACACTGGCGGTCAAAGGCGGCGCGGTCGGTCAGCAGACCGCCGTACAGCTGCAAAAACAGCCGGTCGCGGTAGCTGTCCATGCTCACGGCGGGGGCAGCGGGGGCCTGCAGCCGCCGCTCCTTCTCCACAGCGGCGCGGGCCTTGTCCAGCGCGGCGGTCAGGCTCTCGGCAGTCAGGTCGATCTTGACAAGGTAGTCCACCACGCCCAGCCGCATGCTGCGCTTTACATAGTCAAATTCCTCATAGCTGGTCAGCATGATGAATACCGGCAGGGCAGAGCCGTCCTTGTGGCAGCTCTCCGCCAGCGTAAAACCATCCATGACCGGCATACGGATGTCGGAAACAACGATGTCGGGGTAGGTCTCTCCGATGGCCTTGAGGGCCTCGGCCCCGTTGCGGGCGGTGCCGACCACGGTGTAGCCAAGCTCGGCCCAATTCAGCATGCCCTGCATACCGATGAGGACCAGCGGCTCATCATCGACCAAGAAAATTTTTGTCACGGTAACACCTCATTTTGGGGGATGCCTTCCTGTTGGGGAGAGGCAGGGGTATAAACCCATGGGCGGGCAGACGCGGCAAAGCCGGGCTGCATCAGTCTGCTTTGCGGACGGCTTCCCCTGCGGGGGAGGCCTTTTTGGCGTCCGGCAGCCGCACCGTTACGGTCGTGCCTACGCCCGGTTCACTCTCGATGCGCAGGCCGTAGGCATCGCCGAAGCTGTATTGCAGCCGGCGGTGAACATTCCAGATGCCCACATGGCGGTATTTGGCGGCGGCCTCCTCGGGGCCGGGCTCCTGCAGGGCCTTTGCGGCCTGCTCCGGCGTCATGCCGACGCCGTCGTCCGTCAGGTGGATGAGCACATCGCCGTTCGCGGTGTCGCGCTCGACCCGCAGTGTGACCTCCCCGGCACTGCCCTTCGGCTCAATGCCGTGGAAGATTGCATTCTCGACGAGGGGCTGCAAAGTGAACCGCGGGATCAGGCAGCTGTGGTTCAGCGACTCATCCTCGATATAGCTGACGTCCAGCGTGATCGTGCCGCCGTAGCGGTACTGCTGGATCGTGAAATAGTCGTTCAGCAGGGCGAACTCCTCATACAGCGGCACAAGGCGCTCGTTGCTCTTGGAGATGCTCTTGAGCAAACGGGACAGCGCCATGACCATCTCGGCAATGCCGGGGGCGTGCTGGATGGTCGCCATCCACTTGATGCTGTTGAGCGTATTATAAATGAAGTGCGGGTTGATCTGGTTTTGCAGCATCCGGTATTCGAGGTCCTGCTTCTGCTTTTCGTCCTCGAGGCGGTGCTCCATCAGCGCAGTGACGCCGGCCGATATGCTGTTGATGCCGCGGCCGATGTCGCCCAGCTCGTTGTCCCACTCAATATCCGGGTCGGCAGAGAAATCGCCGCCGCTGATTTTTTCAATGCGGCTCTGCAGCGCCGAGATCGGGTGGGCGATCATCCGGTGCAGCAGGAACGCCAGTGAGCAGCCCAGCAGCAGGATGGCTGTCAGGCTGATGAGGAGCGGCACCGACACGAAGGTGATCTGCCGTTGTGTGGGGCCGTTGGGCAGCACCTCGATCAGGTACAGCTCATGGATGCCGATGGGATACCGCACAACAAGCTGTGCGCTGCTGCCGGACCCGCGTGTGTAGACCTCGGTGTTCGGGTCGAGCGTGTTGCTGTCCAGCGGGACGGCATCGTCAAAGTCGGCGATGGAGCCGTTCAGCGCGGACAGCAGGCTGCCGTTGATCGTGTAGAGGGTTTCGCCCATTTCCCAATACAGCTGTCCGCCGTCGGCCAGGGTGAAGCTGCGCAGCGGGGAAAGGATCAGGGAAGGGGAGACAAAGATACAGGCATGGGCCGTGCGGTCTGTGCCGGGCAGGGTCAGGGTGTGGGTGACGGGGATCGTGTTGGCGGCCTGGGAGTTCAGGGCCAGCGGGTCGCGGAGAATGCAGTCCCATCCGGTATTGGGCGAATCGTAACCGGGAATGCGCTGCAGTATATCCGGCGTCAGGGTCACGGCATTGGTGGCCGCCGTGCCGAACATCATCTGCCGCCCCGAGGCGTTGATGAGCAGAAAGCGCTGGATGTAGGCCATCGTGCGCATCGAGTTGAACTTGGCGGTCAATGTCGGGTACATCGACAGCGCCTGGTTGCTGGCGGTGTCGCCGGTCAGCAGGTAGGTGCGCATGCCGGGGTTGTAGGCGCACCAGCCGGCCAGGTCGTCGATCTCATCCACATCCCGGCGGATGGCCGATGCCGCGGTCTGCAGGGCATACTCGGCGTTCAGGATCGTCGTGCGCTCCCACTCGGCGGTCATCTGGTGCATATTGCTGGCGGCGATGACCAGGGATGCGCCCAGCGTAAAAAACATCGTAAGCGCCAGCACCCGTGCCTGGATGCCGCTGCGGCGGAATTTCAGCTTATCCATGAAGGCTCCTCTATGTAAATATGTAAATAAAAATGCAGATCATGCAGGAAAGCGGGGAAGAAAACACACCGCCGTTTATAAAAAGATACCTTATTATAATAGGCGTGTCAAGCGCAAAAATGTACAAAACAGACAAAACGACGCATGCACAGACAGGGAGAACTATAGGGAAAGATAAATATTACAGGTTTCTTAAAAAAGTACAGGTTTTTCCTCCGCGATTGGGGAACTGCCGTAAAATTTGCAAACCGAACCCCAAAAAAACCATCCATTTCGACGGGAAGATGATGTATTATAATGGCAACGAAAGGGACAGGCCCCCATGAGGGGACAAGCCTGGATCCCGAAAAATGTTTTCTTATTAGGAGGAGAAACATTATGCGTAAAATGCAGAAAATTGCTGCTCTCGGCCTGGCAGGTACCATGGCCCTGAGCCTGGCCGCCTGCGGCGGTTCCGGCGACTCTACCGCTGACACCGCTTCCACCGCGGAGAGCACCGCTTCTTCCACCGAGGCCACTGCCGAGAGCACCGGCTCCGGCGACGAGGCTGTCACCCTGAACTGGGCCCTGTGGGATAAGGACTCCACTGCTTACTGGCAGGCTCTGGCTGACGGCTATATGGAGAGCCACCCCAACGTCACCATCGAGATGACCGACCTGGGCTCTACCGATTACATGACCCAGCTGGCTACCCAGCTGGCCGGCGGCAACGGTGAGCTGGACGTTCTGTCCATCAAGGACATCCCCGGCTACTCCAACGTGATCAACCTCGGTATGCTCGAGCCCCTGAACGGCAAGCTGACCACTGACGAGAGCAAGTTCAACGGCGTTCTGGAGCAGCTGACTGCCGAGGACGGCAACTATTACGCTGTCCCGTTCCGCTCTGACTTCTGGGTCGTCTACTACAACAAGGACATCTTCGATCAGGCCGGTGTCGAGTACCCCACCAACGATATGACGATGGCGGACTTCGACGCCAAGATCCGCGAGGTCAATGAAAAGGCCGGTGTCTACGGCAACATCTACCACACCTGGCGTTCTACCACCACGCTGTTCGGCATCCTGGACGGCCAGCACACCGTTATCGACGGCAACTACGACTTCCTGAAGCCTTACTACGAGCAGGTCCTGTCCGAGCAGGCTGACGGCGTTATCCCCAACTACGGCGAGCAAAAGACCTCCGGTCTGCATTACTCCGGTGCCTTTGAGAACGGCCAGGCTGCTATGTGCAACATGGGCTCCTGGTTCATCGCTACCCTGCAGAAGTACAATGCGGAGGCTGCCTCCAACGGTGTCCAGCCCGTCAACTTCGGCATCGTCAAGTATCCTCATCCGGACGGCGCACCTGCCGGTTCTACTCTGGGCACTGTGACCAGCCTGGCCGTCAACGCTAACTCCGAGAAGAAAGAGGCTGCTCTGGACTTCGTCAACTGGTGCGCTTCTGAGGACGGCGCCAAGTGCGTTGCTGCCGTCGGCACCTTCCCCGCCGTTGCCAGCGACGAGACCAACAAGATCATCTCCTCTACCGATGGCTTCCCCTCTGACGACGCTTCTCTGGAGGCTCTGAACACCACCGCCATCTACCTCGAGATGCCTCTGTCTGACAAGGCTTCTGAGATCGAGACCATCCTGAACACCGAGCATGACGCCATCATGACCGAGAGCGAGACGGTTGACGAGGGCATCGCCAACATGAACGAGCAGGTTCAGGCACTGCTGGGCTGATTTGAGTGATCACGGCCCCTGCAAGAAACATTTGCAATCTTCCAACTTTTTCATAAGTTTTCCTTCTTCTTCGTAAAGGGGCGGGCGGGCGCGCCTGCCCCTTCTCTTATGCAGCTAACCCCCGAGGAGGTATGATCCATGGCCGAAACCACACAGGCTGTACAGGTGAACCCAAAGCGCGGCATGAAAAAATCCACGCGGGACAGCCTGATCGCCTACAGCTTCATCGCACCGAACTTCATCGGCTTCTGCGTCTTTACGCTGGTGCCCATGATCTTCGCCATCGCGCTTTCCTTCTGCAACTGGGATGGTGTTCATCCGGTAGAGTTCACCGGCATCAGCAACTTTGTCGCGCTGCTCAGTGATAAGACCTTCAAGGCGGCGTTCGTCAATACGCTGGTCTACGCCGTCGGCACCGTGCCGCTGACGCTGGTCTGCAGCCTTGGTCTGGCCATGCTGCTGAACCAGAAGGTCAAGTGCCGCAACTTCTTCCGCACGGTCTCGTTCTTCCCGTATGTTGCCTCGCTGGTCGCGGTCGCGGCCGTCTGGAACATGATCTTCAGCCCCTCGATGGGCCCGGTCAACCAGATCCTTGCGGGCCTCGGCGTGGAGAACCTGCCCAAGTGGGCCGCCGGCAAGGACACCGCTATGCTGACGGTCATCCTCTTCAGCGTATGGAAGAACATGGGCTACTACATGGTCATCTACCTTGCCGGTCTGCAGGGCACGAACCCCGAGCTGGAGGAGGCTGCTGAGCTGGACGGCGCCAACAAGTGGCAGATCTTCTGGAATGTCACGCTGCCGCAGCTCAAGCCCACGACCTTCTTTGTCATCATCATGCTGACCATCGCCTCCTTCAAGGTGTATGACCAGATGTATATGATCACTCAGGGCGGCCCGGGCAATGCCACGATGACCCTTGTCTACTACATTTATAATGTTGCCTTTGTCAACACACCCAAGTACGGCTATGCAAGCGCCGTCTCGATGGTGCTGTTTGTACTGGTGCTGTTTGTCACCATCATTCAGTTCAAGGGCTCGTCCAACAACGACTAAGGAAAGGAGGATACACCATGGCTACTACCGCTGTAAAAGAAAAGACCGGCTCGATGAAGGCGCAGCATATCGTCAGCCGCGTGCTGATCTACGCGCTGCTTATCATTGTGGCGGCACTGATGCTCATCCCGTTCCTGTGGATGCTGTCTGCATCCTTTAAGCTGAATAAGGATGTTTTCACCTTCCCCATTGAGTGGATTCCCTCCAACCCGCGCCCGCAGAACTATGTGGATATTTGGACCAAGATCCCCCTGCTGACCTTTATCAAAAACACCGCCTTCCTGACCATTGTGGTCACGATTTTGCAGGTGCTGACCTCCTCGTTTGCCGCCTATGCGTTCGCCAAGCTGAACTTCAAGGGCAAGAATGTGCTGTTCCTCGGCTATATCGCAACCATCGCGGTGCCCTGGCAGGCCTACATGGTGCCCCAGTTCATGATGATGCGTTCCTGGCATCTGAACAACACCCACCTTGCCATCATCTGTTTGCAGGCGTTCAGCGCGTTCGGCGTCTTTATGATGAAGCAGTTCTATGAGGGCGTCCCCACCGAGCTGTGCGAGGCCGCGCGTATCGACGGCCTGTCGGAGTACGGCATCTACGCCCGCATCATGCTGCCGCTGTCGCTGCCGGCTGTGTCCACGCTGGTCATCTTCACCTTTGTGAACACATGGAACGACTTCCTCGGCCCCCTGATCTACCTGACCAAGACGGAGCTGAAAACCATCCAAATCGGCCTGCGCATGTTCATCAGCCAGTATTCCGCAGAGTACGGCCTGATCATGGCGGCCTCGGTCATTGCGCTGATCCCGGTGCTGATCGTGTTCCTCTCCCTGCAGAAATATTTCGTGCAGGGCGTTGCATCCAGCGGCCTGAAGGGCTGATACACTACCCATTTGTACGGGGCGCAAGGCGGAAAGCCCTGCGCCCCTTTTTTTAAGATAAAAGATAAAAGATAAAAATTATGGTGGCGCGTTCCGCTGCGCTCCACGCAAAAAAACAAAACCGCGAGCCCCGCATTTTGTTTTCGCCCAAGGCGAAAACTCCACCTTATTTATTATCTATTATCTTTTATCTATTCTCTAAGAAAAAAGAGGTTTCCCATGAAAACATTCCCCAATAAAATCCTGACGAAGTCTCAGGCCGAACAGGCGCTGGATACCGCCGTGGCTCTTGTGCGGCAGAATCTGCCGCTGTATACAGACCATTGCCAGAACCATTCCAGTGTTCATGACATCTATCCCCAATGCGAGAACAACCAGTGGACCTGCGGCTTCTGGCCGGGCGAGGTCTGGCTCAGCTATGAGCGCACCAGTGATGCGGCGTTCAAAAATACCGCGCTGACGCTGGTGGACAGCTTTCTGTACCGGATTGAAAACAAGATCGAGGTAGACCACCACGATATGGGCTTTCTGTACAGCCCGTCCTGCGTGGCAGCCTACAAGCTGACCGGCAGCGAAAAGGGCCGCCGCGCCGCCATTCTGGCCGCTGACCAGCTCTGCACCCGCTTTCAGGAGAAGGGCAGCTTCTTTCAGGCATGGGGTCCGCTGGGCGCTAAAGACAACTACCGCTATATCATTGACTGCCTGCTCAATGTGCCGCTGCTCTACTGGGCCAGCGAGACCACGGGCGATGCCCATTATGCCGAGCTGGCGCACCGCCATGTCACGACCTGTCTGGCCAACTCCATCCGGCCGGACGGCTCGACCTACCACACCTTCTTTATGGACCCCGTGACCGGCGCGCCGGTGCGCGGCGCGACCTGTCAGGGCTACAAGGATGACAGCTGCTGGGCGCGCGGGCAGGCGTGGGGCGTATACGGCACGGCCATCAGCTACCGCTATACCAAGCGCCCGGAGTATCTGGAGGCCTTCCGCCGGGTGCTGTCCTATTACCTTGACCGCCTGCCCGAGGATCTGATCCCTTACTGGGATATGACCTTTACCGAGGGCGACACCGAGCCGAGGGACTCCTCCTCGGCATCCATCGTGGCCTGCGGCCTGCTGGAGGCGGCCAAGTACGCCAACCCCGATCAGGCTGCGGAGTACACGCTGCTGGCGGCCCAGATGCTGGGCAGCGTGGCCGAGCATTATGCCGTCAGGCAGGGGCCGCAGGGCATCGGCCTTGTGCGCCACGGCACCTACAGCAAAAAGAGCCCCTACAACACCTGCACGCCGGAGGGCGTGGACGAGTGCGTGAGCTGGGGCGATTACTTCTACATGGAAGGTCTGACCCGGCTGACGAAGGATTGGACCCTTTACTGGTGACATAGGGGCCGGGTGTGCCGGCCTCTACAAGAGGTGATCCTATGAACTTACAGACAAAACAAGACTTCACCGCCCTTGCAATGCGGTTTCTCAGCCCCCTTCTGCCGCTCTATTCCCCGGGCGGGGCGCTGCTGCATCTGGGCGATACCGGCGCCACCTACCCGCAGCGCACCATCGGGATGGAGGCTTTCTCCCGCCCGCTGTGGGCGCTGGCACCGCTCTGGGCGGGCGGCGGCAGGGCCGATGCGTTCCTGCCGATCTACCAGAGGGGGCTTGTCAACGGCACCGACCCAGACAGCCCCGAATACTGGGGCGACCCCAACGATTACGACCAGCTTTTTGTCGAGATGGCGGCGCTGGCCTGCGCTATACTGGAGACACCCGAGAGTGTCTGGAACCCGCTGACGGACACCGAAAAGGCAAAGCTGGGCAAGTGGCTCGACACGATCAATCATCACGACCTGCCCGGCTGCAACTGGCTGCTCTTCCGGGTGCTGGTCAATCTGGCGCTGGATTCCGTGGGTATGCCCTGCAGTATGCAGCAGGCCGCCGCCGACATGGCCGAGGTGGACAAGTGGTATGTCGGGGACGGCTGGTACTCCGACGGGCCGGCCGAAGTCAAGCCGCAGAAGGACTACTATAACCCTTGGGCCATACAGTATTACACGGTGCTGTACAGCGTGTTTGCCGCCCGGCGCGACCCCGCCCGCGCAGCGCTCTACCGTGAGCGCGCCGTGCAGTTCGGCCGGCAGTTCGCCCAATGGTTTGACCCGGACGGCGCGGCGCTGCCCTTTGGCCGCAGCCTCGGCTACCGCATCGGGCAGAGCGCGTTCTACGCCGCCTGCATCTGGGCGGGGCTGGAGCCGCTGCCCCTGCCCGTCATGAAGGGCATCATCGTCCGCAATCTGGCGTGGTGGCTGGCCCGGCCCATCTTTGACCGGGACGGTGTGCTGACGATCGGCTACGGCTACCCGCAGATGTACATGGCCGAGCAGTACAACGCCCCCGGCAGCCCGTACTGGGGCCTCAAGGTCTTTTTGCTGCTCGCTTTGCCCGACGATCATCCGTTCTGGGCCTGCGAGGCAGCCCCCCTGCCGGAGGAACTGACCCGTCCCGGCGTGATCCCCCAGCCAAGCGCCGACCTGCTGCTGCAGCGCCTGCCGGACGGCCAGTTGAACGCCTATTCCCCGGCAAATTATGAAAAGGGCGACCACGGCCAATTTACCGAAAAGTACGGCAAGTTCGTCTACAGCACGCGGTTCGGTTTTTCGGCCAGCCGCAGCTATGTGCAGCTGGAGCAGACCGCGCCCGACAGCATGCTGGCCTTTGTCATAGACGGCTGGACCTTTGTACGGCGGCACAGCGACAAGTTTGTCCTTTTGGGGGATCGGCTGCTGAGCGAGTGGCGGCCCTTCCCGGGCATCAAGGTCACGACCGAGCTGGTCCCCACCGCGTGGGGGCACACCCGCACCCATACGGTCGAGAGCAACATCGCCTGCACGGCCTACGACTGCGGCTTTGCCGTGCCGAAGTTCGCCGCCGGCTTTGCACAGTCGGCGGCCGGCAGTGAGGCCGAGGCGAAAAACGCCGCCTGCCGCTGCGTGGTAAAAGGCGCAGCAGGGCAGGGGGTCGTGATCAACGCCGCCCCCAACACGAATCTGTACGACCCCAACACGGTCATCCCCGCCGTGCGGTATGAGATACCCATCGGCACCGCAGTGCTGAACACCCGGGTGGAAAGCCGGCATAACTAAAAGCTTGGGCCGCTGCCGTGCAGGGACCATCATAAAGCTTTTGCAAAAGGCGAATCATCGCTGCTTTTTGTATCATAGAGAGAGGGTTTTACTATGTATCCGCAAACCAATGCTGTCCGCAGCGTCCGGGATCTTTCCGGCGTGTGGGATTTCCGTTTCAATGCCAATGAGCCATGGCAGCCCATCGCGGTGCCTGCGTCCTACAACGACCAGAGCCCCGACCCTGAGTTCCGCCGCCACTACGGCATGGCCTACTACCGCACCACCTTCACCGTGCCCGAGGGCGCGCGCCGTGTGCTGCGGTTTGATGCCGTGACCCACAATGCCGTTGTGCGGCTCAACGGTCAGGAGATCGTCACCCATCGCGGCGGTTTCCTGCCCTTTGAGGCCGATATCACGGCGCTGGCCAAGCCCGGCGACACCGTGACCCTTGAGGTCGAGGTCGATAACCGGATCGGCCACGGCACGCTGCCGGTCGGCAATGAGGGCGGCACTGCCTTCTTCGGCTCCGACAATGCCGGTATCCCGGCAGTCGAGGCCGGCAAGGCCCGCCAGCAGATGCAGGGTGTCAACCTGCCGAACTTCGACTTCTTCAACTATGCGGGCATCACCCGCCCCGTCCGCCTGTACACGACCCCGGCGGCTTATATCCGCGACATCACGCTGGTGGCCGGTGCTGACGGCAAGCTGCACTACACCGTGGACACAGTGGGTGAGGGCAATGTGCAGCTGACCGTGCTGGACGCCAACGGCCGCGCTGTTGCCGATGCGGACGGTGCTGCGGGTACGCTGCAGGTCAAAAACGCCCGCCTGTGGCAGCCCCGCCCCGGCACGCCCTACCTGTACACAGCGCTGGTGCGGTTCGGCACCGATGAATACCGCCAGCCGTTCGGCTTCCGCAGTGTCGAGGTGCGCGGGCATCAGTTCCTGATCAACGGCGAGCCGTTTTATTTCAAAGGCCCCTGCAAGCATGAGGATTCTTTCTTCCGCGGCCGCGGGTATGACGCCTGCGTGACCGTGACCGATCTCAAGCTTTATGAGTGGCTCAACGCCAACTGCCTGCGGATGAGCCATTACCCCTACGCCGAGGAGGTCTACGACCTCTGCGACCGGCTGGGCATTGTGGTTATTGATGAGACGCCGGCTGTCGGCATCGGCGCGGGTGCGGCGTGCGACCCGTACAAGACCTTCCCGCTGAAAAACTACCACAGCGCCGTGCTGAAGGCCATGATCGACCGCGACAAAAACCATCCCTGCGTGGTGCTGTGGAGCCTTGGCAACGAACCGGACACCGAGCATTTCCCCGAGAGTGCCCGCGATTACTGGCGCCCGCTGTATGAGCAGGCCCACGCGCAGGACCCGCAGGGCCGCCCCGTCACGATGGTCTGCTGCCAGAACGACTACACCAAGGACATCACGACCCGCACGATGGATGTCGTCTGCATCAACCGCTACTACGGCTGGTATAATTTAAGCGGCGATCTCGACAATGCGTCCTACGCGTTCCGGCAGGAGCTGGACTTCTGGAAGGGGATCGACAAGCCGCTGATCCTGTCCGAGTACGGCGCGGATACGGTCGCGGGCCTGCACGGCGTTGCCCCCGAGATGTTCACCGAGGAATTTCAGGTCGAATACTACAAGGCCATCAACGCATGTCTGGACAGCTACGCCTTTGTTGTGGGCGAATGGCCGTGGAACTTTGCAGACTTCTCGACCCAGCAGGGCCCGATGCGTGTCGGCAGCTGCAACCGCAAGGGTCTGTTCACCCGTGAGCGCACCCCCAAGCTGGCGGCGCACTATTTCCGTGACCGCTGGGCAAAAAAGCAGCCCAATGACCGATAAAAGAGGATGACACTATGACACCCGAACTGAAATGGCTGACCGACCCGACCGTCTTTGCCGTGAACCGGCTGGATGCACACTCAGACCATGTTTGCTACCGCAGCGAGGCGGAGATACGACTGGGCGGCAGCTCGCTGCGCCAAAGTCTGGACGGCAGCTGGCGCTTTGCCTACAGCGCCTGCCCCGCCGCCCGCCCGGCGGATTTCTACCGCGAGGACGCGGATCTCTCTGCTTTCGGCACAATCTGCGTGCCCGGGCATATCGAGCTGCAGGGCTACGGGCAGATCCAGTACACCAACACCCTCTACCCGTGGGACGGCCGCAGCTATCTGCGCCCGCCGCAGATCGACTGGGACAACACTCCTGTCGGCAGCTATCTGCGGGAGTTTGACTTGGACGAGGGGCTGCGCGGGCAGCGCGTCTGCGTCAGTTTTCAGGGTGCCGAGCAGGCACTGTATGTCTGGTGCAACGGCCACTTCGTCGGCTACGCCGAGGACAGCTTTACCCCCTCGGAATTTGACCTGACACCGTATATCAGGCAGACTGGCAACCGCCTGTGCGTCGAGGTGTACAAGCACAGCAGCGCCTCCTGGCTGGAGGATCAGGACTTTTTCCGCTTCTCGGGCCTGTTCCGCTCGGTCTATCTCTACGCCAAGCCCAAGGTGCATATCCGTGATATCTGGCTCAAGGCGGAGCTGGCCGAGGGCAACACCACCGGCCTTCTGACCCCCATCGTCAAGCTGGACGGCGAGACGGACGGCGCGCGGGTACACCTGCGCCTGACCGACGGCGAGGAGTTCGCCCTCTTTGATGAGGACATTGACGGCAGCACCATCGAGCTGAGCGCCATCCACCCGTGGAGCCATGAGACACCGGTGCTGTACCATGCCTTGCTGACCCTGTATGACGCCGACGGTGCCGTGCAGGAGGTCTTGCCCTACGACATCGGCTTCCGCCGCTTTGAGATGAAGGACGGCATCATGTGCTTAAACGGCAGCCGCATCATCTTCAACGGTGTCAACCGCCATGAGTGGAATCCCGAGAAGGGCCGCGCCATTGACGAGAGTGATATGCACGCCGCGATGGCCGTCTTTAAGCGCAACAACATCAACGCTGTGCGTACCTGCCACTACCCCAACCAGAGCCGGTGGTATGACCTCTGCGATAAAAACGGCATCTATATGATAGACGAGACCAACCTTGAAAGCCACGGCAGCTGGCAGAAGCTGGGCGTGGTGGAGCCGAGCTGGAATGTCCCCGGCAGCCTGCCCGAATGGCGGGACTGCGTGGTCGATCGCGCGCGCAGCATGTTTGAGCGCGACAAAAACCACACGGCAGTGCTGATCTGGTCCTGCGGCAACGAGAGCTATGCCGGCGAGGATATCCGCGCGATGGCGGCGTTTTTCCGGGAAAATGATCCCGGCCGCCTTGTGCATTACGAGGGCGTGTTCCAGTGCCGTGCGTTTGACGACATCAGCGATATGGAAAGCCGGATGTACGCCAGCCCCGCCTCCATCAGGGAATATCTGGACGCCGACCCCAAGAAGCCGTTTATCCTCTGCGAGTATATGCACGACATGGGCAACTCGCTCGGCGGGATGGAAAGCTACATTGCGCTGATCGACCGGTACGAAAAGTATCAGGGCGGCTTCATCTGGGACTACATGGATCAGGCGCTCTGGCATACCGATGCAATGGGCCGCCGCGTACTGGGCTACGGCGGAGATTTTAACGAGCGCACGACCGATTACAACTTCAGCGGCAACGGCATCGTCTATGCGGACGGCACCGAAAAGCCTGCCATGCAGGAGGTCCGCTACTGGTACGACACCCCAGAACGCCGCGCTGTGCACGATGCGCACAATAAGCTGGCAGCCGAGCGCAGTGCCGCCGCACTGGCCGCCGCATGGCAAAAGCGCCCAACCCGGCCCCTGACCGTCACCGAGGGCGACGGCAACATAGGCGTAAAGGGCAGCGGCTTTGAAGTGCTGTTCTCCATTTCCGAGCAGGGTCCCGTTTCGCTGCGCAAAAACGGCGCCGAGTGGCTGTGGCGCGCCCCGCGCCCGGCATTCTGGCGAGCCTCTACCGACAACGACCGCGGCTGCAGTTTCCCGCAGCGCGCCGCCGTCTGGATGGGTGCCGACGTCTTTGTGCAGAGAATGGGCTTTACCGTGCAGGAAAAATCCGCGCAGTGTGTGCGGGTGCAGTACCGTTTTGGTGTGCCCGGCGTACCGGGCGCGCAGGTCGAGATGATCTACACGGTCGAAGCACAGGGGGCGCTGCGGCTGGATGCCGTTTACCACGGCGTACCCGGCGCACCGGAGCTGCCCTGCTTCGGCATCAAGTTTGAAACGGCTGCTCCCGTTGTGCGCACCCGTTGGACGGGGCTTTCAGGCGAAACCTACCCCGACCGCTGCAAGGGCGGGGTGTTCGGCTGCCACGAGGAACCCCCGCACATTGAACCGGCGCTGGTGCCGCAGGATTGCGGTTTGCACATGGATACCCAGCAGGTAAACCTGCAGTTGGCTGACGGCAAGACCCTGACGTTGGAATCCACCGGCGAGGCGTTTGCCTTCAGCGCGCTGCCCAACACGGCGCAGCAGATCGAGGCTGCGCAGCACCCCTGTGAGCTGCCCGAAACCGGGCGCACCTGCGTTACCGTGCTGGGCGCAGCGCGCGGCGTCGGCGGCATTGACAGCTGGGGTACCGATGTGGAGGCACCATACCATGTCAACGGCGAACAGCAGCACAGCGTCAGCCTGAGGATCCTGCTGTAATAAAATAGCAAAGCTCATAGAAAATCTGAGGGTCTGCTCTGAAAAGCGCCCGGACGGCTGAATTTTTCAACCGTCCGGGCGCTTTTTGTGGATAAAATTTGCGAAGTTGGCAGGTAAAAATAGGAGCGGTCAGTGTAGTCAGCTCGCTTTGACGAGTACCAGCACGCTGTTGGTTGGCACTACGATTTGGTCTTGTTTGGTGGGAATGGGTGGGTTCTTATATTGGTGTAGGGCTTTTTGGATTTGCTGTTTGACCTCCAGCAGGGCGGCGTCTAGTGTTGGCGCTTGTGCGGTGATTTTGGGGAAGTCCGGCACATGGGCAGTGCAGCCGTCCGGGGATAGTGTGCAAAGCACCGGATAAGGCTGGTTCTCCACAGAGATACTGTACTGCATCCCGAACATGTCATCCATCTTGTCCATTTCGTGCCGCTTATGTTCGTCCATGCTGTGGACATAGGTGTCCATTGTGAATGCTACGGAGTAATGACCGAGGATGGCCGACAGCGTTTTGTAGTCCATGCCGCGCTCCAGCGCACGGGTGGCGAAGGTGTGGCGCAGGGCGTGGAAGGTAAAGTGTCCGATGTCGGCATCCTTCAACAGGCGATCGTAGTAATCCTTGAAAGTTTTCTGCTCAAAGTAGTGACCGAATTCGTTGGTAACGATGAAGCCATAGTCGGTGTACTTATCCCCTGCCCGAATCTTATCCTGCGCTTGCTGTTGTTTCCAGCGGGCAAGCTCGTCTGCCATTGTGCGGGTCAGCGGAATCGTGCGGCGAGAGTTTTTCGTTTTGGGTGTACCGAATACGATTTCAGTTTTGTTTTCGCCGTCGTGGGCTTCGTACTTGGCAAGGCGGTTAATCGTGCGCCTGACATGAAGCTGCGCGGTGGAAAAGTCGATGTCCTCCCACTTTAGTGCCAGCAACTCCCCCATGCGTAATCCGGTACACAAGTCTAAGCGGATAAACACGCCGTAGCGGTGGCGGTAGCTGGCTTGCACCAGCGCACGCTGCTGGTCGTTGGTAAATACGCTGATTTCGGGCTTTTTTCCGCTGGGCAGGGTCACGGCATCACAGGGATTATAGACCAGTAGATGCTCTTTTACAGCTTGCTGTAGGCACTTATGCAGTGCCATGTGGTAGTTGCGAAGCGTCTTGGGCGACAGCCCTTCCTCGCGGAATTTGTAGTTGTAAAACTCCTGCAAGGTGTGCGGTTCTAACTTTTTCAGCAGGATTTTCCCCAGCGCACAAAAATGCTTGTTCAAGTAGCTGCGGTAGCTGGCGTAAGTAGATTGCTTGACTGTGTCCTTCATATAGGTGTCCAGCCAGTATTCATACCACTCTCCCAGTGTCACGGACATCGGATCACGCCAGCCCTGTGTGCGGACTTCGTGGGCTTGCTGCTGTAAAATGGAAATGGCTTCCTGCCGCGTGTTACAGCAGGTGGATGTGCGCTTGGGCTTGCCTGTCTTGTAGTCGATTCCGGCAGACAGGCGAACCTCCCACCGCCCGTCTGTGCGACGACGGATGTTGCCCTCGTTGTGCCCACGGCGCAGGGCTTTTTTGGATGTATCTTTCACGCTGCATCGTCTCCTTTCGTGACACAAAGACTACCACAGGTACTTGGAGAAAGCTATTCATCAGACCCGACAATCTTCGGGTTCTCGTTTTGGGCTTTATTGAC
>ERZ780167.2053-NODE-2053-length-16411-cov-6.640499_pt1 | contig 16411 bp, 9 predicted proteins | sample MGYA00510982_ERZ780167 | MGnify/ENA primary metagenome ERZ780167 (study PRJEB29588, sample SAMEA2146107) | human gut metagenome | biome: human gut; feature: human-associated habitat; material: faeces | place: Denmark | collected 2008/2010 ... | reverse complement strand
CCCGGATGCGCAGCTGCGGGAACGGCGGACGGTCAGTTCGCAAGCACCGGTTATGTCCCTCCATTGCAGGGCGCACAATTCCCCACGCCGCAACCCGGTTGTGATGGCCAGCGTATAGTAGGCCCGATACAAAATCGGCTCATCCCTTATCGTCTGCATCAGTTTTCTCATTTCATACTTCTGCGGAATATGCTGCACTTCCTTCTCAAAATTCTTCTTGCGGACACGGTGCGCCGGATTGAACGGAATGATGTCATTTTTCTTGGCATCCTCCAGCACCGAGGAAACCGTTTCCAGATATTTCTGCACAGTAGTTTCCTTGATGCAGTTTCCACCACGCCCCGGGCGCTTGCGCAGTTCCTCGCACATTTCTTCAAGCGTCATGGGCAACAGTTTTGCAAGTGGAATACCGCCAATCAGCGGGTAAACAATATCCAAATTGCGTTTGTACCCTGCGTAGGTGGTAGCCTTAAAGAACGGCTGCTGCCGCTTCAGCCAGTTTTCGGCGTACTGTTCAAAGTGGGTCTGGTCGCTTTCCTCGACACCATACTTGAACTTTTTCTCGATGCGCTCGGCCTCCGCCATGACATATTGCTGGATACCACGCTTAGGTACAGATGACGGCACGGTGATAGTCTGCGCTTTCATTCGCTTCTGACCATTGACCTTATAGCCGTTGCAGACAGTGATTTTGAATTTTCGTTCGGATTTTTTCTTAATGTAAGCCATTGTACCTCCTTGTCAGCGCTGCCGAGAACGGTTTCGGCGGCGGTTATGATTTGTATGGTGTTCTTGATTCTCGCGGTCTATGCGGTTAGATTCGTGTGTTCTTTGGATGCGCTTGATGGCTCCCTCCGCAATTTTATCCTCTTTGCGGAGTTTGGCAATCTCACAGGTCAACGCCATGCGTTGGTCTGCCAATTCCGGCGAGGCATCCTTTCGGCGCATCTGCTTGACGATTTCCGCCCGCTGCGCCGCAAGGGTTTCCATCTGCTGGGACAAACTCTTGCGGTAGTCCACGATGGCCTGCAAAGAGGGGAACTTGTGGTCGTGGACAAAAGCGTGTTCTGCAAGGATTTTCTCGGTGTCTTTCCAGATGCGCTCCAACTCCGGGCGGTTGATGTGCGACTGTTGTTTCTTGGGCAGGATACCCAGCTGATAACAGTAGTATAGATATAAGCGGTGGATCTGGGATTTCCCAAAGAATACCTCGAGGAAAATCTGGGGGATACCTTTTCCTGTGTAATGGCTCTTGGGGCGATACCGTTTCGGCGTGTTTTGCCGGGGCGGATGTTTCAACTCATACAGCCTTGATCCATACAGCAGGTAATTTCCGCGCAGTCGGTCATCTATGGCAGGTAAATCGTATTCTTCCCCCAGCCTATAAAGCCGCACGGCTCGACCACCATCCCGCGCCCGGATGGTCGCATATTTTCGGTGTGGATCACTGCCGAAAACATACCATTGCCGATACAGCGCTCTGTGAAAATCCTCGGCGGTACTGGCATCCTCACAGGCTTGGTCGATGGCTTCGCGCATCCGGGCGTACCGTGCCGGTTCCTTTGCCTTGGGCTGCTCCACCACCGACAAGCCGTACTCCCGGCACAGCTTGTCAGATGCCGCCCGGAACTCGGCATACTGGCTGCGGCGTTGCTCGTATTTCTTTCCGTCCACATAGGACACGGAATTTATCACAAAATGATTATGTAAGTTATCCGTATTCATATGGGTAGCGACCAGTACTTAGAAACGCTTGCCCCAGACCTTGCGGGCCAGTGCCACGCCGATCTCGTGGCACTGCTCCGGGGTGACTTCGCCCTCGCGGAAGCTTTGGTAGGCATGGAGCGCCACCACGCCGTCTGTTTTACCAAAGCGTTCCTGTACAGCCCGCATATCTTCCCACGCATGATTTGCCCTGCAATGGATGCCGGTGACAAGCTGGGCGCTCTCGTTCAGCTTTGTCTTGGCATCGTTCTCTGCGTAGTGAAGTGTCTGGGCAAGGGCATCGTATTCGGTTTTGTCCGGGTTGGCCGCATAGTCAAGGACACGCTGTAAGCTGTCCTTGATTGTCCAAATCTTAGTTGCTGCCAATGAGCAAATTCCTCAAGCAGTCGGTCTGTGCATTGACGGCAACGCCATCCTGCACCGAACAGTTTTCTGCAATTTCGTCAATCTTATCCAATACATCAAATGCCTCCTTGGGCGGGTGTCCACCCGGTTCATATCCCAGCGCCCGCTGGCGTAAGTATTCCGAGAGAGACAGCCCGCACCGTTTAGCCATCAGCGTCATTTTTCGTTTCTCAGTGACGCTGACGCGGACGTTGATTCCGACACTGCGCTTTCTCATGCGCTTGCAGCCTCACAGGGGTTCGGGGCTGTCCCCGTAGGCTTTTCGGCGGGTTGCCCTGTGGCAACACTTCGCCCATGCTTGCTTCCCTCAAGCGACCTTAATGACGATGCTGACGATGATGACGATGTTTGTGGGATACCCCAGTGGAACAACTCCGATATATCAATATCATCGTCATCACCGTCATCATCGTCATGGAAGAACTCAAACAGACGTTTTTGCTCCGTGCGGGTGTACTTATACTCGATACCGCGAGGGCTGAATATATCGCGGGCATAATGCGCCATCTTCCGGGTGAACTGGTTAGGCTTTACATCAGAAATATTCGCTGCAACAAGCAATTCCGTAGCTGTACCCTGCCATTTTCCAACCGAGTCAATGTAGTCTGCAACTTTCCAAAGGTAGTCAGGAATAGCTTTCAACGCATGCTGTTCTGCGGTTTCTTCCTCATCCAACGTCCAGACGCAGTTTTCTTCGCGGATATGCAGCATTTTCTCGTCCATATCACGTCCAATTACACGGATTGTCGCGGTTTTACTCATGCGCTGACGATGCATAAGCCATGTCGTATCCGCCACGCCCATAATGCCCGTTGAACCAGAGATTTGATCGTAGGGGTCTGACGATGATTGCTTACGCAAATGATGCACCAGCAGGATGCAGATGCCGTACTTATCGGCAAGTTCCTTTAATGCACCAATATCCTTGTAATCATTGGCATACATACTACCATTCTGGTCGCTTTTTCGTACCTTTTGCAAAGCATCGATGACGATGAGACTAATATCGGGGTAAGTATGGATGAAACTGACGATTTGTTCCTCCAATCCCTGCCCAATTCCGTTACTTTCCGTCTGCAAGATGAGCCGTTCCGGGTCTTCTTCTGCATCGACAAGCTGGTAAAGGCGCTCTTGCAGACGACCCAGTGTATCTTCCAGCGAGAAATACAGCACGGTTCTCGGTTCTATTTCACACCCCCACACAGATTTTCCTTGCGAAATCTGCAAGCAGAGCCAAAGTGTCAGCCAGCTTTTGCCCGCCTTGCTGGGACCGGCAAAAATTGCCAGCCCTGCCGGGAGCAGACCGGGGATAATCCATTTTACGGGCGGTATCGGCGTTGCAAGCAGTGCACCGGCGGTAATGGTTTTCGGTAATCTTGTTGTAGTCATTCACATCATCCTTTCTGTTTTGGCATACACTATTATCTCATATATCGTAATTTTGTGTGTAGTAAGTTTTACTCTCTAATGTTAAGTTGTACGGCTCACGCCGCCCAACAGCCCCGCAAACGCGCCAAACGGCGGGTTTGCGGGTGATGTCGCGTCCGTGTGCGACGCGGGGCATCTGCCCCACACCGGGCGGATTTGGGCGGTTACTGCGAGTGAATCAGATTTGATTCACTTTTTCAGTTTTGATCCAAGAAAGTGAATCAGTTCTGATTCACTTTGGCGGTCCGCGTGCGTATTTCGCACAGTTCGTCTGTTTTGCGTTTGTCATATACTCACATCCTTTCTTGATTTTTTCTGTTGCCTTGTGTAACCCTTTTGAATACACTTTCCGGGGGGGAGAAAAAAGAGCCCGGAGAACCTTACCGATTTGGTAAGGCCCTCCGGGCTCTTTCTATATTTTCTCTGTTTTATCCGGGTGTAAGGGTACACTTTCCCCGCAAATCTTGATGTGAATTCAATAAAAATCAAACGATACGCATACTAGCGTCAATCACACGGTCATGTAAATAATAAAAGAGACCGTGTGCATCAGAATAAATGCTGAAGAAAAATGTCTAATTTGCCGCTTGCCCCCAGACATGGGAACATAACAGGCAAGCCGCTGGCAGCGACCGTTCACTGACCTTGTAAGGATCTTAATGCTTACAATCCAAACTCAGTCACCCCATCTGACGCGTGGGGCAGCAGGAGTATCATTATGCCCTCTCCCCAGTCGCGGGTTATGGTCTGCCGTGACCATGCTGTGCGCCCCACCGGGAAAGTAAAGTACCTGTTATGCTGTGTATTCAGTTGTAAAGGTGCTGGTACAGAATAAATCTGTATATTTAGTATACTCCAGTCGTTAGCAGTCAGTCAATCGAAAGTGCTAATCGTTTACGAGACGTTCACAATTTAAGGCGAAAGCCCACCTATGATGGATTTCACCATCAAGGCTTGCTCATCATCTAAATAACTGCATATCCATCAGCAGTTCTCCCTGGCATACTGTCAATCATTATTGCTTCGGCTTCCTCGGATTTTTGCTTATGTTTTTTTGCATATAACATGATAAACAATTAGATGTCTCTATACGTTTTCTCAATCTTATATCACAATGCATAATATATTGTCCAAGAATATGTGCACTCATACAATTATCGGGAAAATCCTCAAGGAGTACGGACTATTGGACAGATAAGAATGTACAATGTAAATGAAAAGTACCTAAAAAGCAAACGTACAAGAACATCTCCCCTGCTCAATAAAGACCCCTCAGTTTTCTACACTAAGCATCAAAAGCTCGTATAATTTGTGACATTTTTGTCTAAATCTGCTATAATTTTATAAACGAATCTAAAAAACACAAAAGTTGAATAACAGGAGGAGTCGTGGCACTTATGGAAATGAGCAATGCTTTACAGAAAAATCTGATGCAGTTGTTTCCGGACAAAACGATTTACAGTGCGGAATTGTGTAAAAACATAAGTGTCCATATGGCACTGCATCGAGAAGCTAAAAGGGCTGGTGTGTCATCGAGACAGCTTACAGAGAGCAACGGCTTCGTATGGAAAGATATTGAGCGCGCAATGGACTTTTCAGGGGAAAAAGTTGATGAAAGTCTTGAAGTTGTACCAGTCATAAACCAGATATATACCACTCAGACGTTTCTTGGTAATGCTATTCTGACGGAAGAGCAGCGAATAGCAGTGTATTCCTACGCAAAATCTGCATTTGATAAGCGATTCGTTGAGGGAAAAGGGCTGTCCATTACAGAAGAAAAAGCAATTATTCTTGAAACGATTTTCGCGCTGCAAGGGAGAAGTGCGGACGATGACGAATCGCAAAGTAAAATTTGGGTGTTTGTATTTAAGCACTTCTGCGGATATACACTGGGACAAGGTACAACGGAATATCAGCGCTATTATCGCTTCTTTTGCAAAGCGATTGATGAGGTGATGCGCCTTACGAATCATTTTCTTGTTCCAACCGAGAAAAACGGAATACGATACCAAGGATATTATGATACTTTACTCATTCATGCTTTAGAGCCTGCCAATGCAGCAAACCGTTTTTTCTCAATCCTTTTTGACTTTTATGTAAATACCCTTGACTGCCAGTACATACCCGGCGATCCGGCTTTCAAGCCCTTAGTTAAGGCTATCAAGGCCAAATGGAATGACAATTTCGATTCAGAGGTCGATGTTCGATCTGCGGTTGTCTCTGCAAGCTTCAAAACATTATTGGAACTTTGCCAAGGATACGCTTGTGTATTTTGTGAAGACATCATCCACAAAATGGATGTGATTACAAGTGGATACGGCATAGATGAACAACTGGATACAAAGCACTTTCGCCTTGACTTGCTTATCTACCGGTGGTTCCAACAACAGTCCAGAGGGCAGCGGAAACAGGCGCAGGATAGCCGGAAGAATCATAGAAACGATCGTGTGGCGATCCATCGGTCTGATATTCATGCCAGCTATGAGCTGATAGATGGAATTGCCTATATTGTTCTCCCTAAAATTCGATTTGAAGAAAGTGACTGCCAACTAATTGCGAATGGGAACCGGCCTCAAGTAGTAATTTCACTTGACGGTAAAGAAATTTATACCGAACCCATGAAGATCTTTGGCAATCAAGTATTTACCAGCCGAGAATACAGATTTCTCCTGAACCAAGTGCAAAGCGCAAACCTTCACTTCTCCGTCAAGGTTATAATTGGCGACAACAATCATGTAATCTATGATTCTCACAAAACATTGTATCGAGATTATCTGATTCTTAGCCGAAATATGGGACATGAAATCCGTAATATTCAAAAGACGGCGGACGGTGCGGCATATTTGTTCACGCCTTTGGAAAGCGATGTTGACTTCGATGAGGATTCTGGGGACATTTATGCAGTCGAATGCAATTTTGCACAAAAATTCGCATTGGATGTTAATGCTCTGCACTGCCTAACCGTAAACGGCATCGAGCTTTATGCGGATGCGAGCACCAAAAGTCGAGTACGAGTTAAAGTTCGTCCCGAACGAATTTCTTCTGCATTTGCGCTTTCCGAGAATGCTATGTACACCGTTCAAAGCAGAATTGAAGCGGTAGACGTTGAACTTCCGGAAGAAGAAAAAATTGAAAAATATCAAATTCAACTGGATGGCAAGACATTCCCTCTTGCAGCCTATTTACAGGAAAAAGATTTTTATCTGCCAATCATAGGCGAATCTGGTTCGCATAGCATTAGAATTTTTGACTTAGCCAGCGGCAAGAATGCGTGTGTATATGATTATTTTGTGATTCCAGAGTTCACCTACTCACTAAATTATCCGATATTCTTTGATGAAGGAAAAACCGTAACAGTACAGACCTTTGATGCTCATTATGGGCACCGTGAATTCACAATCTACTCAGAACCGGGTAACAATACCATTCAAATACCGGGATTTACCGCCATGGCAACACTGCAATTATCCTTGCCAGTGGTTCACGCCACTTTATTGCAAAGTGACCAGCATAGAAACCTTTTCACATTGGAAAACAAAGACCTTTGGGTTGATGACTTGAAAGCTGATTCTTTTATCAGTATCGATTGTCCCAAAGGCTGGGTTGCGAAGTTCTTCATGGGCAATGATGAACTCGTCTGCTCTAAGAGCAATCACTTATATGAAATCGGAAATTTTCTCCAGATGCATAAAGGAACCGACAGCAATGCAAATCTTTTTGTGCGCTTAGAAAGAGGAATGAATAAACCAGTCTTTTACAATTTGTTGACGGTTCACTTTAAGCCATCGTTCAATAGGTGTCCGCTTATCTATGAAAATGGAGCGCTTTACTGGGAAATTGAGGATAACTTTATTGGAAACAAGGGACAAGACTTTCATGTATATCTCTATGATGTGGAGAAAGAGCCCTACAACTACTTCGTCTATGGAAAAGATGAACAGCTGGAAAAGAATCTTAGCTTAGCAGATGGCGCTTATAGCTTTTCCGTCACAACGATTAAAAAGTCCGTGTTCAAAAAAGAGGAATCTGAAATTTATTCAGGCAAACTGGTTGTTGGCAATCCATACGATTTCAACTACCGAAATGCCATTTTGAAGTTGAAGTCTGCCTCCTGCTGGGATTGGGAAAAAGGTGTTTATAATGTTCTTGGTTTGCGAGATTCAATGACCCGAATTGTGGATTTGAAGTATATTGATGTATCCGATGCTCCTGCCGAAGAAGACGGAAAGTGTCCACATTATCAGGGAACTCTTCAGTTTTGGAATACAAAACAAGCGTCATGGTTCTTTTTCTGCAATGATTCGTCCAAAACAGAATTTGAGTTAATAAATCCGATTGATATTTGGCTGATCAGTGAGCATTTCCTTGCCATGTATTCTGTGACCGGGGATGCTGTATATATCGATGCCGGTCATGGATCTATACTAAATAAAGCCGAACGCACATTGAGTCGTGCCGAAAAGGAAGCCCTTCAAATTCCCGATAAATTTGAATATGAAATGGTAAAGAATAAATGAGGTTGTAAAAATGTTTAACCCTATTACCGCTTCACAGGAAATAAAAGACGCATTTACAGATTATATTACCACAACATTTGACTTTGCTGATCCGGACTATGCCGATGAATTGAAGAAATCTATTCAGGAGTCTGGCGCAGTTGCCAAAGGACCATATCTTGAAGTCAGCGGATCGTATGAAAGTGGCGAATCGATTGCAGAATTGATTGCTGAGCATAAGGTCAGTCCATTATTCGACACACTTGAAAACTGCGCCGAAAAGGACAAGGAACTGAAAATTCAGCGTGGGTTATATCTCCATCAGATCGCTGCATTGGAAAAGGCCAACGCACGAAAGAACCTTGTTGTTACGACCGGTACTGGCTCCGGTAAAACTGAGTGTTTTTTGATTCCCATTATAGATTCTCTCCTGAAGGAAGAAGAAGCCGGAACATTGAACGATGCTGTGCGTGCCATTATTATCTACCCGATGAACGCATTGGCTAATGACCAGATTAAGCGTCTGCAAAAATTGCTGAAGGATCACCCTACAATTCGTTTTGGACTTTATAATGGCAATACTGAGCAAACCAAAGACCGTGCGTTGGCGGAGTATCAGCGTGTCAACGGCAGGAATGCACATCCTCTACCCAACGAAGTTATTTGCCGCGATGAGATGCAAACAAATCCTCCGCACATACTGATCACCAACTATTCGATGCTTGAATATATGATGCTGCGTCCTAAAGATGACAAAGTCTTTTCTGGGGCTCAGCTTCGCTATATTGTATTGGATGAAGCCCATATCTATAAAGGTGCAACAGGAATGGAAACCTCCCTACTGATGCGCAGGCTGCGCGCCCGTATCAGTACGCCGGGCAGTGTACAGTATATTTTGACGAGCGCCACTCTTGGTGGATATGATGCGGATGACGATATTATTGCTTTTGCCAGCCGTTTGTGCGGTGCGCCATTCCTGCGGGAGAATATTATCCGTTCCAAAGAAAAACAGCCAGCCTTAAAAGACACTTGGAAAATCCCCAATCAACTTTTTACGGAAATTGCGGAAAACAAACGCGTACCGAGTGAGATTCTTGCAGATTATGGATTCACCATGGATGCTGCTGATGAGGATGAACGCCTATTCGAACTTTTATTGCATAGTCCTTTGTTCGGAGCAGTCAGAGGAATTTGTTCTCAAAGCGGTCCGCTGTCTGTCAATGAACTGCTCCAAAAGCTGGCAGACCGACAGTTTACGCTCAGCAAAGAGGAACTTGTGGCATTTATCAACGTATGTACCCGCGCAGAAAAAGGTAAAGTTTCGCTGATAAAAGCACGGTATCACTTCTTTGTACGCGCACTTGAGGGGGCTTATATTACCCTAAATACACCCAAACAGTTGTTCTTGCAGAGAAAATTATTCACAGGAAATGGTTCTCAGCAACAGGCTGTGTTTGAGTGCGCTATTTGCACTGACTGCGGACGTACTGCCATCGTCGGAAAAACGATTGGTGACCATTTGGAAAATGTAAAGCAGTGGGATGACAAGGCAGAGTATTACCTTGTCAAAGAACAAGGCGAAGCCCATATCTTTGATGAAGACGATGACGAGAAAGCTGTCACGATTGACGATGAAACCGGCTGTGCAGAAAATGATTATGTGATTTGCCCCATTTGCAGAGCCATCAGTGGTGAGGCTGATGCCAAACTGGAAGCGCCTTGTGATCACGCGGCATCTAATTACATAAAGCTATCCAAGGTGACCGTCAAAAACACAAAGCAAATCAAGTGCAGTGCTTGTGGATTTGGACACCTGCGCAGATTCTATTTGGGCGTAGAAGCTGCAACGTCCGTACTTGGAACAAAGCTATTTGATATTCTCCCTGAGACAGAAGAAACGCCGATACCGAAAGAAAATCGAACTTCCGGTAGAGGGCTGTTCGCGGCCCGCAATACACGGACTACTACTACTACTACTACTACAAAGCATCGGCAATTCCTGTGCTTTTCTGATAGTCGAAGCGAAGCTGCATTTTTTGCCTGCTACATGGAAAAGTCTTATCAGGAATTTCTGCGCCGCCGCGGTATTTGGCATGTTATTGAGGAATGCAAAAAAGAAGGAAAGACTTTCCTGAGCGTCAGCAGTTTTGTGGAACGACTGAGTCGCTATTTTAATGCCAACAAAACTTTTGCTGAGTGGGATCAGCCTGAAAATCAGGACATTGATCTCGCCTGTAAGCGTAACGCTTGGATCGCTGTGCTGAATGAGATGTATAATGCACGCCGCTCCACAAGTTTGGCGAGTATGGGCTTGCTCTCATTTGAGTATGATCCAAATGCTGAAGTTTGCAGTGACATTGCAGACGAATTCGGAATATCTGACGCCGAAAGCAAAGACTTCTTAAATCTGCTCGTAATGGATGCGGTCTATGCTGGAGCAATTCTTCCTGATTTTAAGTTGACGGATGCAGATCGGGAGTATATTTTCTTTGCTGCAAAGCAGCGCTATATGAAGGCAATCAAAACAGCGGAAGATTCCCAACGCAGTTGGGTAACAGGCTGGGCGGCTAGGAAGCGCTCCAACGGGAACTATTATCCCAATGCTCGTCTTGCCCGTGTATGCCGTGTTTCTGGACAGGATGAGGATTATTCAAACGAGATCCTTTTGAGTTACTGGGATAATGTATTCGCAAAGCAGCGAAACGAAGAAACTACGATTTCTACAAAAGATTTCAGTATTCGCCTTAGCGGAGATAGCAAACTACATTTTTATCGTTGCAAAAAGTGTGGGAAAGTTACGCCATATTATTGCAAGGGATTTTGTTCTTCCGTGAAGTGTGACGGTTCGTTGGAAAAATATGATCCCACTATCGACTTGCAGAACAACCATTATGCTAATTTGTACAGGGACACTCGGATGTCGCCCTTGTTCATCAAAGAGCATACGGCACAGTTGGCGAAAGATCAACAGACGATTTACCAACAGGGATTTGTAAACGGCAAGATCAACGCGCTTAGCTGTTCGACCACCTTTGAAATGGGTGTTGACGTAGGCTCATTGGAAACTGTATATATGCGTAACGTTCCGCCGAGCCCCGCAAATTATGTACAGCGTGCCGGTCGTGCCGGCCGTGCATTGCACTCTGCAGCGTTTGTGATGACCTATGCAAAGCTAAGTTCTCACGATTTTACGTTCTATAACAATCCGCAAAAGATGATCAGCGGTTTGATACAGGCACCGGTCTTTGAGATCAAAAACCGTAAGGTTATTAACCGCCATATTTATGCAGTTGCACTGAGTTCGTTCTTGGCTGCTTACCCAGAAGTATATGATGGGGATAATCAGACGGTACTTTTGAACGAAGGCGGCTATGACCTGTTGAAAGATTATCTCCAGCAAAAACCACAGCACTTGAAAAATCTACTGGAAAAGTCGATCCCTGCCGATGTACATAAAGAACTCGGCATTGATGATTATTCATGGATTGACTCGCTGATTGGCGATGAGGGCTGTTTGGAAATCGCAGTAAAAGAATATCGGGACACGATTGACTACTACGAAAAACAAATTAAAGCGTATAGCCGTGTAAAAGATTACGAGCACGCAGGAGACTATGAAAAGAAGTTGAAAATGTTTCGCTGCGCAAGAGAAGACGGAAAAGGCAAAAAGAGCTTGATAGATTTCCTTGTGCGCAACAATGTTCTCCCCAAATATGGATTTCCTGTGGATACCGTTGAACTGCTACCAGATGTCTCGGCTGTTGGCAGCAACAAGGCATTGCAGCTGGCACGTGATCTCCAAATGGCAATTGCTGAATATGCGCCCGGTTCACAGGTAATAGCAGATGGCAAAATGTATACAAGCCGCTATATCCGCAAAATGCCGTCTAAAGCATCTTCGAATGGATGGGAGATAGGACATTTTTGTAAGTGTCCCAACAAAGAATGTGCTGAGCCAAACTTCACAAAGCAGGATATTCCCAGCGAAGGTCGTGAATGCGTTTCTTGCCATTTTCCCATTAAAAAGAGATTTTGGCAGACGACATTGGAGCCTAGACGCGGTTTTATTGCCGAGAATGGAGAGGGCAAAGATGTTCCAATGCATCGTCCAGAACGTGAGTACAAATCCGATGACTATTACATCGGTGATCCTACGCGTAATGTGATTGATACCCTGAGTTTTTCTGTCAATGAGAACAACATCGAAATTGAATCTACTTCCAACGATTCTCTTGTGGTGGTAGTTCGCAGCCCGGAATACGCTGTGTGCCCTGTTTGCGGATATGCTACGGATGATCAGTTCCCTAAAAAGCATAAAAATCCGTATGGATATTACTGCAAAAATGAAGAAGCTATTTCTAAGAAGTATATTCTTTCCCATGATTTCAAGACCGATGTTGCAAAGATTGTTTTTCAGACACCTGCCGCAAGTGACACGAACACGATGCTGTCTGTCCTTTACGCATTGTTGGAAGGAATGTCAACCGCCCTTGGCATTGAGAGAACTGACATAAAAGGAACTCTGCACAAGGTAAACTGGAATAATCGGCTGATTTATTCCATCATTTTGTATGATGCTGTGGCTGGTGGTGCCGGTCATGTACGCAGAATCGTAACAAAAGATGGCGTTGCGTTCCAAAATGTGCTGCACGCGGCTTACGATCTTGTACAAGGCTGTGACTGCGATACCTCGTGCTATAAGTGTCTGCGCAATTATTACAACCAGAAAATCCATGATCAGTTGGATCGGCACATCGCTGCCAACTTCATCAAGCCGTGGCTTGGCGTGATGAAACCCATTGAGGAACAACAGCAAGAAGAAGCTACAACAGCCGAATGCGAGCGCTATTCTTCCTTAGATACCGTGCTACATACAGACTGTGAATATGATGAGGATTCAACATCATGGAACGAGATTATCGAAAACCTCCCATTAACCGACAGCGATGCGGAATGGGTAAGCGCGCTTCAAAAAATTGCTGAAAGAGATTTTCTACCATTCCCGGTGCAATCCGCACATATCACAGTGGAACGTAGTAATGATGAGTTATGGCCGGATATGGCTTGGCCCAATTTGAGATTGGCATTGTATACCTCTGATAATACCGATGAGTATGATAACTGGCCAAACTGCGATTGGAAAGCCTACAAAATAGGCGATGACACACTTACGCCGGAGAAATTTGCAGAAATTATCCGCAACACAACAATAAGGTGATGAACTTATGGCACACATGATACCTGCTGAGCCCAAAGAATTCGATGCGCGGAGTCACGAGGGCATTGTTTTTGAGGCGCTGAAAAAGTTGCCGGATAGCTACTATGTATTCCATTCCGTTGAAACGGTTGCCGTTACCGACACGAACGAATTGCTTGCTAAGGAAACGGACTTCTTGGTGGTAAATAAACAGCTTGGTGCGCTTACCATTGAAGTAAAAGCTGGAGATGGCATTTACTATGAGGATGGTCAATGGCATTACACAAGTGGTTTGCTGATGCCGCACGGTGGACCTTACCGGCAAGCACGGACAGCCAGTGCGACTTTGCGTAGACTTGTCAAAGATCACACTAACCCGGCTGTAGCCAGTATGGTAAATCACATTAAATTTGTTAGCGCTGTGTGGTTTCCGGATATGGCACAGGATCGTGTCAATCGTATACCGTTCGGGAGCGATGCCAATAAAAAAATCACGTTGTGCTACGACGATTTGGTTGATCCGAAACCAGCCATAGAACGAATTATGGCAATCGAGATTTCAATTGGCAATAGCTATATTGAAAATCGCATGACGGATGCAGACTTGAATCTTCTGGTAAACAATGTGATTTGCCCCAAGTTTCATCTCATTAAAATGCCATCAGTGGAACGTGGACTTGTAGAAATGCAGTTCAATATGCTGTTGAAAGAGCAATACAAGATTCTGGATTTTCTCGATGAGCAACCAACTGCTGTTATAAATGGTGCCGCAGGCACAGGTAAAACCATGGTTGCTGTTGAAAAGGCACGCCGACATAGTGTGCAGGGAGATTCGGTCTTATTTCTGTGCTTTAACCGTATGCTCAGAGATCATTTGAACCAGCAATACAAAAGCGGGCTGCTGAAAAAAGATTTTGAAAACGTTGATTTCATGACAATTAGTGCGTTGGCCTATAAAGTTGCCGGGGATATGAACGGTTTGGAAGATCTAAAGCAATGGTTGTCCGATTGCTATGATAAAAAGGAAGTCTTTGGCTACAAACACGTCATCGTTGATGAAGGGCAAGACTTTGGCTTGCTTGGTGTTGATGATTCAGCAAACGAAGATTCAAGTTATGGCTGCCAAATTATTGATATATTGGAACTGGTGGCATTGGGCAACGGGGGGACGTTTTATCTATTTTGTGACCGCAATCAAATTGTTCAGGGCGCTGGCGCTGATGCACAACTTCCCGCCTGCATCTCCGACTCAGAATGCAAGCTGACGCTGCATCGAAATTGCCGCAACACATACGAAATTGCAACTACTTCAATCAAACCGTTGCCTAAGAACGACCGCAATATTACGGCAAAACAGGGTCCCAAGAGCGGCATTAAGCCTCATATGTATGCAATAGCAAACAGTGACGGACAAATCGAGTACATCAATAAAGCCATTGACAGTTTGAAAGACACCTGTGAAAGCATAACTATTCTCAGCGTGAAAAACACACTTAATAATAGTATTCTGTCACCTTATACGGAATGTGAAAGTGTCGGCGATTACAGCAGACATTATACCCATAAGGGAAAGGAGTGCCTGTTCTCTAATTGCTCAAAGTTCAAAGGACTCGAAGCAGATGCCATTATTTTGATTGACGTTGACAGCAGCACTTTTGACAAAGGAGCTATGTATTTCTATGTGGGTGCATCTCGTGCGCGGAGAAATTTGGAAATTATCTCCAATGCAACGAAGGAAGACTGTGCCTTGATGGTTAGAAGTCTAAACCCTAAGGCACCTCTGCGTAGAGATCCCATCTCGATGTTGAAAGTTTTGCTGTCTTGCGACGTAGACTTAATCGAATGATGTCACGGTTTCAATTTTATTGGGAGAATTTTCTTATGATGGTAAATAATCAGTATGAACGAGAGATTATACTTGTTGCAAATCAGCCAATCGGATTTACCACAGTAAGAGATGCTATAAATGCCGTAATCGGGACCAAGCACTTCTGCATACTACATCTGAGAAGTATCCTTGACATTGCAACAGATTATTGTTTGTTTATCTTTCCACAAAAGTATATAATGCTGGTGTAACTTTCCCCGTAGGACTCGCCTGTAAAATATTCAATTTTCCTTTAACGTAGTGAACAGGTCGACTCTTTTATAACAATGTGATCACCATTAAAGCCATTATTCCTCAGCTTTTCAGATAGAAAGCCCTTAAGGATATCGGGATTTTGTTTAGAGCGTGGTCCTACTGTAATGCTAATGATAGAGTCCCAGAAAGATTTACAGTCGCTTTCCTTATATAATTGCGGCGATTTAAGGTTCAACTTAAAGTATGCTTTAACTGTACTTTCTTTCACATATTCTACCTTTCCTAATTGCTCCATATCCAAGTGTGATGTGTGAAAAAAAAGAAGGTAACATAAAGCGAATCTCATCCTCTTGGCAAAAACCTTTATTTTTAAACCACAAAGCATAGCTTGTTACTGTCAAAATAAAAAAGGGATCCTTTTCTCCATCGTCAGAAAGGATATAGTTTTTTGCTTGACGATACATATCACTCAGAACCAATTCCGATAATATGTCATTCCCACTAATATAGGTTATTCTTCTCAGCATTTGTGAGTTGAACTGCAAGAACTTTTGAAGTTTGAATAAATCAAACTCAATAGAAACACCAGTGGCGTTTTGAGCATAGCGTTCCCACTGAGAAGCATCATCATTTAAGGCTGTAAAGCTAGCAATATAGATAGGTGTTTTAGTTAAAGCATCTTTTGCCCTTTTAGTTATAATGTTCACATTATCTTCTTTACCGTAAAGGTCATTATCTTGATTTAAGAGGGTGTTTAAAGGCTTTAATAATTCGAGAGCTTCATTGTAGTCATTCATTTGACGGCTATCGCCTAACCAAAATTCTTGATTTTCTACTATACTGCATAATGCTTCAAGAGATGTATAATGATAGATTTTATCCGGTAAATCTTTTCGAATGTCCATTGCAATTCCCCGCATTTACGAATATATATTGACTTGTATAAATTATAAAACACTTCCCATCAGTTTTGCAAGAAAAATTGCATTTGGTTGCCTTATCATATATAATTGATGAAAAAGCGAAAGGCGGTTTTGTATATGGCACCAATTACTCGTGAACAGGCATTGGAAAATG
>ERZ780167.2030-NODE-2030-length-16538-cov-4.683917_pt1 | contig 16538 bp, 20 predicted proteins | sample MGYA00510982_ERZ780167 | MGnify/ENA primary metagenome ERZ780167 (study PRJEB29588, sample SAMEA2146107) | human gut metagenome | biome: human gut; feature: human-associated habitat; material: faeces | place: Denmark | collected 2008/2010 ... | reverse complement strand
TGTCCATATATTCGTACAATATTAAAATATGTTCACCATTTTGCTAATATAGCCATTTTTTTTATCATATTTAAGACTGATCTTTGAACGTGAAATCTGGCTTTGTACAACAAATCCTCTTTTCACCAGGAAATCATAGATTTCTACCTGCCTGAGATAAATCATGATTTGAAGTGGGTCTTCACAGCTTTCTTTGATATGCTCTAACACCTGTGTTCCAATCCCTTGCTTTCGATATTGTTGCAGAATATATAGAAAAGAAAGATCATATGAAAAATCATAGCTCTCTCTACATCGATAATATCCAACAACATTTTCCCCACATACAATCTTTGTATAAGATTCAATATTTGCCTGCAGATGATTCTGCATCTGTTGAAGAACTTCTCTTAGATCAACAACTGTCTGATCTTCATAAAGCTGTACGTTTCTTTTTTGTATAGCAAAAATAGATGCAATATCATCATTGTCTGCGTGTTTATACTCCAGAAGCATAAATAACTCCTAAAACAATCAGCAATTGTGCAATGCTGTATGTTTCCATCACACCTCTTTGTGGTGACTTTGTATATGTCTGATAAGAAAGCAGCGTATCAGAAATCAAGAACACAATTGATCCAAGCCATGACAAGATATTCATTGTTTTGATCATATTGACATACGCCATCAAACTCATAAAGAGAATCGTAATCATATACACAATGGTAGCTTTCTTAAACGAAGCAGGTACTACAGGAAGAATCAGCTTCAGATAAAGACAACCCGCAATTCCATACAGTAAAACACCAACCCAGAACATTAAACTTGTAAGCGGCAGCGGGTGAATAAAATAGATACCATATGATATATGAGCAAGCATAAAAGATATCAGTCCCAGCTGATAATTCTTTTTTGTTTTATTAATGAGATATACATCTCCTGCCCATGACAATAATAAAGCAATATACAGTAAAACATCATGATTCGCATGAAACGATAAATATGCCATTAATGCAGGCATTAAGAAAAGCTTAAAATTACGCATCATATTATGTTCTGAAGCGTATGAATCAATACATGCGGAAGCAATATAAAATATTAGAAGAAAATTTGCCATCATCCCTCCAAATAATACATATTATTAATCCGTTAAACCAACTACCTCTTGATCTGGGTGTAATTTTCCTTCCTTAAAGTGTTTTCTACATAAAGCAATATATTCATCATTTGCACCAAGCATCACCTGTGCACCTTCTCTTACAATGCCATCAGCATTATATCTTGCATTGCAGATTGCTTTATGACCACACCAGCACATTGTTTTTACTTCATTGATTTCATCGCAGATTTCAAGCAGTCTTTGTGATCCTGGAAATAAGTGATTCTGGAAATCAGCTCTTAATCCATAACAGATGACAGGTACATGAAGATCATCAACAATATCACTTAAAAAATCAATTTGTTCACTTGTGGCAAATTGCGCCTCATCAACAATCACAACATTATAAGAGCCAAGTTTTTCTTTGTCCCAGTGACAGATTTCATCCAGTAATTCACATTTACTTTCTAATCCCATTCTGCTTTTGATGACTCTTGCACCATCTCTTGTATCTACGCCTGTTTTACATAGTAAAACTTCCTGGCCTCTTTCACGATAGTTAAATGCAACCATCATTGCATTTGCACTTTTAGAAGAACCCATTGCTCCATAGTAAAAATATAATTTTGCCATACATACCTCAACTTCTTATATTTTAGCATTTATTCTGCAAATATACATCTAGGAATAAAAACAATCCTGTCAACATGATCACATGGTCTAGAACGATATGCATATGCTCCAGATTCAAAACAGATATACAGATTTCCATCTTCATCCATATAACAGTCTTCTGCCATAACAGGAAGATCTATTCCACTTACATAATTGACATCTCTAGCATCCACATTTCCATCCTGATTTTTTGTATTTTCAAAGATACGTAATCTAGAATGATCTATCGATCCATACGATTGCGTAATCGCTATATACATATCATCCAAAGCCATTCCCTGTGCATTTCCATTAATGTAGAATAAGCTAGCTGGCAAAGCATAGGCATCTGGTTCATCATCATATACATCACTCATCAGATTCCCTGTTTCTTTTAGTCCACCATCGTCAGTAATTTCAAATTCCTGAATCGTTGTCTCAGCTTTCATATTAGATTCAAAATATCCAATATACAAGGAACCATTATAATAATTCATAAAGCTAGATCGTTTCTGTGTATCAATCTGATACTGCATTGTATAGCGAACTGGTAAACACTTTTCTTCAAAATCATAGGAAATACAATCAGAAATAGATAGCGCACAGACAAACGCAACCTTCTTTGTTTCTTCATAGCAGCATACCCATAAATTCTGGTGATAAGAATCGTATGCAAGAGAACCAACATGACTCTTGTCTGGCAATACAATTTCTTTGATGAGTTCTTTTGTATTTTTATCCAGCATATAAATCACAGAATTGTGCTGTTTTGTACAACAATAGGCAGAAATAAAAATATAGTCTTCAGAGAATACTACACCTTGTGGTGTCATAGATGTACAGATTGAAATTTCATTTGCCTGATTATCTGTAAGAGTTCGAGTAGATTTCAATCCAGGAATGCAAAAAGAATTGTTTTTTACTTCATCTAAAACACTTTCATCTGCATCGATATATTTTTTCATTGTATTCATAAACACATCTTCTGTATAAATAGAATCTGTATTTGTTTTTCTTGAAAATGTAAATGGTTCATGTTGTTTGCGATATATATAGTGATAATATGCTTCTCCACCTTTTTGCGTCCACCAGTAGGCAAAATTTGCAGAAATCCCAATACAGATCATTAATGCTATCACGAATAACACTTTCAAAAATTTCTTCATGCATCTCATTTTACTACAAAATGATATCTTATCATCTAAAGAACATCTAAAAAAAGCAGGTCATTTGACCTGCCCTATGCATTAAAGAATACCAACTCTCTTGAAAATTGTATCCACGTTTCTAACGTGATACATTGGATCAAAACAATCTTCAATTTCTTCTGGTGTTAATGTTTTCTGTACTTCTGGAACAGATGTAATCAAATCTCTGAAATTGAGATCATTTTCCCAAGCCTTGATTGCCTGAGGCTGTACAGTATCATATGCCTGTTCTCTGCTCCATCCCTTTTCAATGAGTTTTAACATAAATCTCTGAGAGAAGATAACACCATTTGTCAGCCAGATATCTTTCTTCATCTTTTCTGGGAAAACTGTTAGATTCTTCAAGATGTTTCCAAAACGATTCAACATGTAATCTAACAATTCCGTAGCATCTGGAGCGATGATTCTTTCTGCAGAAGAATGAGAAATATCTCTTTCGTGCCATAATGGAATATCTTCATAGGAAGTTACCATGTATCCTCTTAATACTCTTGCACATCCACAGATATTTTCACTGCCAATAGGATTTCTCTTATGAGGCATTGCTGAAGAACCCTTCTGTCCCTTATTGAAATGTTCTTCCACTTCTCTAACTTCTGTTCTTTGCAGATGTCTGATTTCAGTAGCCATCTGTTCAATTGTAGAACCAATCAATGCTAATGTAGAAAAGTAGTTTGCATGTCTATCTCTCTGTAAGATCTGTGTAGAAATATTCGCAGATTGAATACCTAGCTTTTCACAGACATAATCCTGTACGAATGGTGGGATATTTGCAAAAGTACCTACAGCACCAGAAATTTTACCAGCTTCAACGTCTTTTCTAGCTTCATCAAAACGGTTTAAGTTTCTCTTCATTTCTTCATACCATAAAGCAAACTTCATGCCAAATGTAGTGATTTCCGCATGTACACCATGTGTTCTACCCATCATGATCGTATCTTTATATTTCAAAGCATTTTCTTTCAAGACTTCCATGAAATCCAGAATATCCTGTCTCAGGATTTCATTTGCTTTTTTGTATCTTAATCCATACGCAGTATCCACAACGTCTGTTGAAGTAACACCATAATGTACCCATTTCTTTTCTTCACCCAAGGATTCAGAAACACAACGTGTAAAAGCAACAACATCGTGGCGTGTCATCTGTTCAATTTCATGAATACGATCTACATCAAATTTCGCATTCTTTCTGATTTTTTCAACATCTTCTTTAGGGATTTCTCCTAGTTCACTCCACGCTTCGTCAATGAGGACCTCAACATCCAGCCAGGCCTGAAATTTAGCCTGCTCTGTCCAAATGTTTCGCATTACTTCTCTAGAATATCTTTCAATCATAGAACCTCTCCTTTTCTTCTTATTGATTTTCAAGAACGTTTTCAACTTCGAGTCTAGCTTTTTCTATATCACTGCTCACCACAAGGATTATTTTTGTATCGTTATGTTTTTCAATTGCATTACTGATCTTAAATACTTCTTCCGGATAATTTTTATTACATTCATTTTTCAATGAAATCAGAAAATCATCAATGTATGAAAGACATGCATCCATATCATTTGGATAAAACACACCAATCATATCATAATTTCCTTCTGTTGATGATCGATACAAAGATGCATCTTGAACCACATCTTTATCTCCAGAAAATACCATACCAATGACAATTCTATTTTTTACAGCTACAAGCTCATCTTTCATTCCTAAGGAAGAAACAAGCTGAATCGTTTCCATTTCAGATTGAGACATCTCATTCTGATTTGTCGAAACATGATTACTTGTGCATCCGCATAGAAATGCAATCGATAGAATCACCAATACATATTTTTTCATCATTTCAATATTTTCTCAACTATATTTTTTGCCTGGTCCATATCATCCGCAATCACTAATACAACATATTTATCATTACTATCAAGAAGTGCATTTTTAATTTTATTCACTTCTTCTCCAAAATATTCCTGTGCATTCGCTTCTGCAGATTCTAGATATCTTTGTAATGATGCTTTCACATCATTACTGTTATTTGTTTGAAATACCGCAACGGTATTGGAGTTTCCAGCAATATTAGACAAGTATACACAAGCATCTGTATATTTTGAATCATCCCCCTGGAAGAACAGACCCTTGATTGCTCCTTCTACAAGTGGTTTGTCCATTGTATCCTGCAGTTGCAATTGTTCAACAATTTCTGTTGCTTTTTCATATGCTTTGCCGGAAGTTTCAGCTTCTTCCACCTGTTCAGCTTCTGGAGTTACAGTCGTTGTAGGTTTTTGGATTGTTACGGATTCTTCGTGATATTCATCCCAGTAGCAACCGGTTAATAGTGACAGCAGTACTATGCTACTCACATATTTTTTTGACATATGTCTCCTCCTTTACAACATGATGTGCAATTGAATCAAGAAGTGCATTGGCACCATCTGCATTGAGATGTAATCCATCCCAGACATATTCATCTTTGATTTTATTTGTCTCGTCAATCATACCATCTTCTGTGTTGTAATAATATACATGTTTCTCACTCGCTAATGATGCCATTGCTTCATTTGCAAGTGCTAATTGCTGATTTAATTCTTCATCTGTTAAATCTGTTATGTATTCAGGCTTATAGCTGGACATCAGATAAACCGAACATTCTGGATCATGATTTCTAATATCATCAATGACTTCGCCATATGTATTTTTCCATCCATCCCAGTCATTCTGACGAATCTCATTGATTCCCAGCCAGATATAAATATTTTTTTTCTGTGTTGTAGTTAAAAGTGAATATAACGTATTGTCTTGAAACTGTTCAAACATATCTGGATTTAACATATCATAAATACGATACAGACTCATAGATTCACAATACCATACTTCTGCACCATAGTCTTTTAATGGTGTATATAAATACAGCGACCCCATTCTAGAATCTCCCGCAAAGAATGTATTTGCATAATACGATGCATCAATCGCTTCTTCTGTATATGGTACTGGTTTTGTATAATCATAATAATTAATATTTCGACAATGATACGCTGTTTCTTTTTTTTCTGTTATATTAGAAGAATGACAACTCGCAAGCATTGTGGAGAAAAGAAGTATATGCAACAAATATCTCTGTTTCATACATGGCCTCATGAATGAAACAAATCATCATTGTTATCTTTATTAAATTCAGGCAGATCTGGCAGCTCATCTAATGAAAGCAATTTGAATGCATCCATAAATTCATCTGTTACGGAATACAAGAAAGGCCTGCCTGGAGCATCACTCCTGCCTTCTTCTTTGATCAGCCCTCTTGCTTCCAGCTTACGTATCATTACATCCGCACCAACACCTCTGATTTCTTCAATTTCTACACGTGTAATTGGCTGTTTATAGGCAATGATCGCTAATGTTTCCAATGCTGCATTCGACAGCTTGGAAATCTTGTCAATTGAGAACAGTTTCTTTGCTGCTTCATGCACAAATGCCTTTGAGAGAAAACGATAGCGACTTCCATATCTTTCAATTTCAAAGCCCCTGGAATCATCTACATAATCCTTCTGCAGTGCATCAAATAACTGTTCTGCCTTTTTGGTTGAAATATCCATGGATTTACTCGCCTGTTCAACCGTTAATCCATCATCTCCAACTAGAAATAACAGTCCTTCCAGAATTGCTTTGAGCTTCACATCATTTTCTTTCTGTGCAAGCTTTGCTTCTTCCTCTTCTTGAATCGAAGGATCCATGCTTAGCTGCACATTCTTTTCTTCATGAGCTTCCACTGTTTCATTTGCTTCAATCTGAGGAAGTTTGTTTTCTGTCGTATTCATATCTTCATTCATTCAGCATTTCCTCCTCTTGTAAACCATATCACATCATTTTCATCAACAGTAAAGGCTAATGTATGCTGCCTTGCTAAATCCAGAACGGATAAAAATGTTGCGATAAACATTGGCATATCATGTACATCTTCTAAAAGATTTTCAAAGCGGAATGTCTTAGGAAGCTTATCCAGCATTGCACGCACTTTTAATTCTCTATCTTCCATAGAAACTTCTTTGACAGTATATGTAGATTCTTGTGGAACAGACAATCGCATACGCATCATAACACGTTTCATTGCACGCATCAGATCATATGGATTTCCTTCATATGGTAAAGATTCATCTTCTTTCATCCATTGATCCACTTCATCAGATAATGGACGAGATAATTGCAACTGTCTGCTTTCATACAAAGCATTCAAATCTTCAGAAGCTTCTTTAAATTGCTGATATTCAAGTAATCGTTTAACAAGACGATCTTTTGGATCTTCCTCATAGCTGTCATCGAGATCTTCATGTTTTCCTGGAAGCATCTTTTTAGACTTGTATTCAATCAGCGTCGCGAGTTCGCTTAAATACTCGGAAGCGATTTCTAAATGCAGATTTTTCATTTGATTTAAATATGCGATATATTGATCCGTTAAAACATTCATATCTAAATTCATTAAATCCAGCTGCTTTTCTTTGATTAAATGAAGCATCAGATCTAATGGACCGTCAAATGTGTCTATCGTTACTTTAAATTCATTCATAGCGCAACTATTATAACAAAAAATGGCCTCTTTTAATAGAGACCATATTTGTTACTTTACAACGATATTTACGATTTTATTAGGGATTACAATGACCTTGCGCACTTCGCCTTCAGCTAAGAATTTCTGGACTGCATCTAATGCAAGTGCCTGCTTTTCAACAGCTTCTTTATCCGCATCCTTGTCAGTTTCAAACTTGCCTCTGACTTTACCATTAACCTGTACAACAATCATTACTTTACTAACTTCAAGCTTGCTTTCGTCATAAGTTGGCCATGGTGCATAGGCAATAGATTCCTCATGACCTAACAGCTGCCACATTTCTTCTCCGATATGAGGTGTAATACAAGAAAGCATCTTGATAATTCCTTCTGCATATGGCTTGTATACAGTGTCTACCTTATATGCTTCATTAACAAAGATCATCATTTGAGAAATTGCTGTATTGAAACCTAAAGCTTCATAGTCTTCTGTAACCTTCTTAACAGTCTGATGATAGATGAGATCTAATTTACCATCATTTGTATCTGTCAGCTTGCCAGATTCAATGAATAAACGATAAACACGATCAATCCATCTTCTAGCACCATCAACACCAGCCATAGACCAAGGTTTGCTTGCTTCTAATGGTCCCATAAACATTTCATATAAACGAAGTGTATCTGCACCATACTGCTTAACGATATCTGATGGATTAATTACATACTTAGGGAATCTCTTGCCCATCTTGATACCATTTTCACCTAAGATCATACCTTGATGAACAAGCTTCTGGAATGGTTCTTTACATGGAACGATGCCTTTATCATATAAGTAATTGTTCCAGATACGAGAATACATCAAATGACCAACCGCATGTTCAGGTCCACCAACATATAAATCTACTGGCATCCAGTGTTTCAATAATTCAGGATCTGCCAGCTGCTTCTCATTCTTTGGATCAATATAACGCAGATAATACCAGCTAGATCCAGCTGAACCAGGCATTGTAGAAGTTTCACGGGTACCGTGAACACCATTCTTGTCATATTTCTTCCATTCCGTAGCATTTTCTAATGGTGCTTTTCCATTATGACCCTTATAATCTTCAAGCTCAGGAAGAATCAATGGTAATTCATCATCAGGCAATACATAATCTGTCCCATCATCTAAATGTACGATAGGAACTGGTTCACCCCAGTAACGCTGACGCGCAAAAATCCATTCACGGAAACGATAGTTGACCTTTTCTTTAGCAATCCCCATAGCAACAAGTTTTTTGATAATTGCGACTTTTGCTTCTTCTACTGTTAATCCAGTAAATTCTTCAGAGTTGATCAGTTTGCATCCTTTTCCTAAATAATCCTGCTTTTCAAATGCACATTCACTGACGTCTCTTCCTTCAATAACCTGAATCATATCAATGTTATGTGCTTTTGCATATTCAAAGTCACGCTGATCATGGCTTGGCACTGCCATAACTGCACCTGTACCATAGTTTGCTAATACGAAATCACCGATAAATACTTCTACTTCTCTGCCATTGACTGGGTTGATTGCCTTGATTCCTTCCAGTCTGCATCCAGTCTTTCCTTTATTCAATTCTGTACGATCCATATCAGATTTGGAAAGTGTCTGTTGAATATATGCCTTTACTTCTTCCTTGTTCTGGATACGAGGCATCAAATCCTGAACAAGTTTTCCATCTGGTGCAAGAACCATGAATGTGATTCCATAGATTGTTTCAATACAAGTTGTAAAAATAGAGAATTTACCGCCACCAACGATATTAAATTCAACTTCTACACCCGTAGATTTACCAATCCAGTTACGCTGCATTTCCTTTGTGGATTCTGGCCAGTCGATATTGTTTAATCCCTCTAGAAGTCTTTCTGCAAAAGCAGGCTGATCAATACACAATTGTTTCATATTCTTACGAACAACTGGATATCCACCACGTTCACTCTTACCGTCAATGACTTCATCATTGGACAATACTGTACCAAGCTCTTCACACCAGTTGACAGGCATATCTACATATTTCGCATAGCCATCTTCATATAACTGTTTGAAGATCCACTGTGTCCAGTGATAGAAATCAGGATTAGATGTTGCGATCATTCTTGACCAGTCATAGTCAAATCCCAATTCTTTTAACTGTTTTGTAAAAGTTTTAATATTTTTCTGTGTAAACCCATTTGGATTGTTACCTGTCTGTACAGCGTACTGTTCTGCTGGCAAACCAAAAGAGTCATATCCCATTGGATGCAAAACATTATATCCCTGCATACGCTTCATACGCGAAACGATATCTGTTGCGGTATAGCCTTCTGGATGACCTGCATGTAGTCCTACTCCACTTGGGTAAGGAAACATGTCTAATACGTAATACTTTGGTTTTGAAAAATCCCAGACATCTGTTTTAAATGTCTCATGATCTTCCCAATACTTCTGCCATTTTTGTTCTACTTTTAAATGATCGTACATAAACCCTCCTGAAATAATATAAAAGACGTCCAAATCTAAGGACGTCTTGTAAACGCGGTACCACCTTAGTTCATATGAAAATTTCATATGCACTTCATTCTTCTCTTTAACGCAGAGCAACGATCACTCATAAGGTGAGTTCACTTGTAAATATGCTACGGATTTCACCAAATCTCCGTCTCTCTAAACCATACGTATAAGCTACTATTCTTATTTCATCACGATGAAATTAGTGTATCACTTTTAAATTTCAAAAACAATGAAAAATCATTTTGTTAAGCCAAACAAATCTTCGACGATATAATCAGGATGATGCTGTTCATTCATTCCTGTATTTTCAATAGAATTTCCCTCTGTTACAAATACAGTTGTAAATTCACAATGCATTGCGGGAAGAATATCTCTTTCAAAATCATTTCCAATAAACAAGATATTTTCCTGATTGAGATACAGCTTTGCCATCAGAAGATAATTATCACATCCTCTGCCAAAGGAAATACTTTTACATCCCGTTGCATACTCTATCATCTTTACAATTGCAGCATTGCCAATCATACGCAATCCATCTACAAACTGTACATTGCGATTATCACTGGAAACAAGCATTGCACCATCCTGTACAGCCAAAGAAATTCTTGAATAATCATAGTATGTACTTTTTTTATTCATTCCCATAATGATAAAATCTGGATGATCAAATGTAATCTGATAGTTTCCTTTTTCTAAAACTTCTTTAATTCCAGCGCCGCCTAAATAACACGCTTTCTGCATGTCTGGATAACGTAAATGCATATAGTCTCTACAAGCCATACTGCTTGTATAAATTGAAGATGGACGAATATAGCGAAACCCTCTTTCTACAAGATAGTCTGCAATATGATCCTGGATTCTTCCAGACTGTTCCGTCACAATGATATATGGCATCCCTTCTTCTTCGAGTTTCTTCATAAAAGCAATTGCTCCTTTCGAAGCAATTCCATTTTTCACCAAAACATCCAGCTGTATGATATAGCTTGCATCAAACATAATAATCCCTACGATATTTTATCATAGATTGTGGTAACATAGTATGCATGAAAACTTCAACAAAGATATTACTGACGATATTCTGTATGTTATCTATTACAGCCTTTTTACTCATCGATTCTTTTTTTGTTGCACCTGATAGATTCATTACGCGACACGTTACAATTGATGATGAGCAAATCCCAGAACAGTTAGACAATATGAATATTCTTTTCTTTTCAGATCTTAAATATGGCATCTATATGAATGAAGAAAGACTGAACAAACTTGTTGATACAATCAATGCATCTGGAGCAGATGTTGTCTTGTTTGGTGGAGATATCTATGGAGACTCTGTAACAGTTGATGATCACATTACTTCCCTCATCACAAAAGCATTCTCTAATATTCAGGCAAAATACGGAAAGTTTGCGGTATATGGTGATATTGATGGTGCAAGTGATGTCATGAAATCTACAGTCAATGCAATCTATGATGCTTCTGACTTTGAAGTAATTCAGAATACATCTTTCCAGATCCATAAAAATGGCTCTCAGTTTATTACTGTTGTTGGATTAGATAATGGCATTGATGGTACGAAAGATATTGATGGTGCCTACAGTAACGTTTCTAAAGATTCATATGTCATGACACTTTGTCATACACCAGACACTGTCAACGAAGTACCAAAAGATTTAACAGATTACTTCCTGGCAGGACATTCCTTAGGTGGACAGGCAAACTTCATTTTCACTTCATTCTATGAACCTGCCTATGCAACGCAATATCTAAGAGGAAAACATCTCATTGATAACACATTTACACTGGATATCACAAACGGTACAGGAACAGTCAATCAGGACGTCCGATTATTTACACCCGCAGAAGTTGTCGTATATACATTAAAAATGACACAGAAAAAAGAAGAGACACTCCCTTCTTCAAAGCTGGATACAACAACACCTGCTCCAACAGATAATACTACATCCCAAGAAGAAACAACTCCTGAAGAAACTCCTCAGGAAGAGAATCATGAAGAATAAGCCAGATAAAAAGAAGCAAACGCGAGACTGCTGAAAAAGTCCTTCAAATAAAACCTCACAAAAAACAGTGAGGTTTTAATTTAAATACTTTAAACTAGCGGCTAGCTATGCTATAATGTAGCTGTGAGGTAAGGACTATGAGATCTAAAAATGACAAAGCCAAATATGATATGGATTACCAGAAAAGCAAGATGACAAGAGTAACTGTATGGTTTAATCTTGACAAGGATAAAGATATTATTTCGTGGCTGGACAAATCCAAAGCATCTAAATCTGAAATCATAAAAAAAGCACTGAGAAATGAAATGAATCGCAGCGAGGATAGCTTATGATCAAACAGGAAGGTATGATTCTCAGTCCCTATATCGATCTTTACGACATAATCATTCCAGAAGATCACGAGCTCCGGCAGCTGAATGAGCTCGTGGATTTCAGCTTTGTAGATGATCTGCTGAAACACACATACACTTCCGGCAACGGCAGACCAGGATACAGGCCACAGGTCATGTTCAAATACCTTATGCTTAAGCGGATGTATGAGCTTTCTGACAGAGATGTTGTTGAAAGAACACGTACAGATATGGCGTTCAAATATTTTCTTGGTCTTGCACCCGAAGAAGATGTAATTGAATTTTCAAGTCTTACCAAGTTCAGAAAACTGCGCCTGAAAGATGAATCCGTCATGGATGCCCTGATTTCAAAGAGTGTACAGATAGCAGTAGAGAACGGAATCAAACTGTCCAGAACCATTATTGTTGATTCCACGCATACAGAAGCCAGATATGGAACAAAAAGTGCACGAGAATACCTTCTTGAAGTTTGTAAAAATCTCAGAAAGAAAGTATACAGCGTAAATGAAGAATATGTGAAACAGATGCCAAAAAAACCAGACAGCAACAGAATCGGACTGTATGAAGAAGTAGTTGACTACTGCGAAAGAGTATACAGGCTGGTTGATGATGTGTAGAACGTCACATTAAATACACTAAGAAAATCAAATTAAATGCCAGAAGACATAACGTGAAATTCCGAAGTATTCAAATTATTTGATGCTGGTATTCAAATTGTTTACAAATATGACATATAATATCATTTATTCAAAAACTGAGGACCCTATAGATCAGACTATAGGGTCTTGTTTCAGAATGGCAGATTATCATTGTCTGATTCACTCAGATCATTATTTTTCTTTTTTAAATAGTATTCCAGTTTAGATAGTTTTTCATCTATGTGTCGCAGGTATTCAAATACCCAATCTTCTGATTCGTCTTTTTCGACAGCGAGTTCCCTCTGCTTTAATATATACTCACATATTTCAATAATATCTGTTGCTTCCATTTCAGTCTTCCTCTATTTCTAATTGTTCTATTCCCTGTACGAGTGTTTCTATTTCATATGGACTTAATTCTGTTCTTTCCAGCGAGCATTTATTCCAGAATACATCTTTGTAATAAGCCATCTCACATCCGATATACATTTCAGGTATGACCAGATAATATCCATTTGCGTGTTTTCCGTAGATGATATGGAACGCATATCCTCTTCCTGTTATGACTGCCTCTATGGGATATACATCTGTGAATAATTTTATTTCAGCCTGCCATGCACGGTTTCTGACTTCACATTTATACTGAATTCTTTTCACACCTGAAGATCCTCTACAGTTTTCATTACTGTTTCTGATGTAATGATATTTTCGTTCAATGCATTGCCGATTACTAATGCCTGATTTACTATTTTATCTATTACTCTTGGAATGCCGTTAGATGCATTCACGATAGCTTCCAGGGCACTTTTTTCAAACACTTCCATGTGCGAGCCTGCTCCGCGCTGCTTATCCAGAATATATTTTTTTCCTTCTTCAAGCTGTAATGGCTCCATTTCATAATTTGTGATGATCCTCTGGGTCAGCGGCTCATGCGATGCCAGGCGCAGTGTATTATTCAGCTGTGGAAGACCTGCCAGAATAATGACCGCCTTGTTTACTGAATCCATTTCGAAATTGAACAGAATCTTCAGGTCATTCAGCGTTGCGCTCTTCATATAATTTGCTTCATCAAATATGAATACAGGAGTCATTCTCTTTTCAATGACAAATCTGTCGATTGCGTTCTGGATTGTTCGGAAATTTTCATTTTTTCTGAATCTCGGCTCATACCCGAGCTCTTCTGCGATCATTCTGTAAAACTCCATCACTGTAAGAGTTGAAAGAGAGATGTATACAACCTTGTACGCAGCCGGATTGAGAGATCTGGCCCAGTTTCGAATTGCCGTTGTTTTTCCCATTCCCGGCTGTCCTGTAATCAATCCAAATCCTTTTACCTGATCCAGATAATTCAGCCGGCTGATGACCTCTCGATACTGAGATGTTTCAATCAGAAATGATTTCTGACTCTTTGTATACGGATTGAATTCAAATCCATATCTGCTTATGTAATCCATGATCAATTTCCTCCGGACATTTTGAAACTCGTTCTATGAAATGTAGAGTTTGCTTTCTTGTCCAACAATTTAATTTCTTCCAGTTCTCCATTTCTTCTGTCGACTGAATAGATTTTTGAAAGATCTGGTGAATATCTGAGCAGAAGCTTCTGTCCTGCGTATTTATAATTTACTTCATATTCTTTATCATCCAGAGTAATGACATTATCTCTGGACACTCTTCTTTCGGCTTCAAGCAGGAATGTTTTTTCAATTCTTTCTTCGTCCATACGAATGATCAGTGATGATTCTTCAAAGAATCTGTCCTGAGGTGTCCTGCCATTCAGAGAACTGTGCGGGCTCTGATTGTATTTCTGAACCCAGTGCATCAGGCTGTCTCTGAGATCATCGAGTGATTCAAAATCATGCATGTTCAGCTTTGACATCCATTGATCCTTCATCGTCCGGAACCAGCGCTCAATTTTTGCTTTCCCCGTCTTATCACTAATTAAAGATAAGACGGGTTATATTCAAAAAAAGATTATCTCCAATTATTTAAAGATAGCCTTATAAAATTGGGTATCTAGAAGTAATAATTGAAGATAATGTTTTTTATTCTAAGCCACAATATTTTAGTAAATCTTTTTCTTTTCCTTTCCACTTCTTATCTTTAACATTTGATGAAGGTATATTTTCTTGAACTGCTTCAAGAGCTTTTTTGATATCTTCATTATCTGCGTAGGCATATATTGATGTGGTTGAGATATCAGAGTGACCAAGAAAGTCTTTAACGTAAGAAATTGGGATACCATTTTTATACATCGACATAGCCACAGAATGTCTTAACATATGCGCGTGTAATTTAATTGGGAAGTCGGCATTTTGTTCATTAATCTTTTGTGCATATTTCTTTAGAAAGGCATCAACGGTACCTGGTGATAATTTATCCTTTCTGCCCGAATGATTAACATAAAATAGATAATCGCTTTGGTTATTTAAAGAATGGAACTCTTTCAAATAGATATTAAGATGTTTGATTACCGGTTTAAGTAATGGAACTGTTCTATATTTTGATCCTTTGCCAAATATTTTAATTTCAACATCACCACCATTAGTTATAATGTTTTCAAGTTTTAGAGATAAAATTTCATTAAGTCTCATTCCAGTTTCATACATTAGTATCATCAAAAATCTGTCTCTTCTTCCAATCTTTAATCCGATATCTGGAGTCGCAAATAATAGCTTTAATTGTTGGCTGTTTAAATATTCAACCTTATTCTTTTTAGAGCCCTTAAAATTATGTATGGTTTTAATCTTGGCGTAATATTTGTATAGTTCTATTTCTTCTTCACCACAGTATTTAAAGAAAGATTTAATCGCAGACAATCTTAGGTTTATAGTGGAGGCTGAATTAGACTTCTCATCTCTTAAATATAAAAGAAATGAATAAATGTTCTCTTTATTACAGTTATCAAAATTCATGTTGACGAATTTGATGCCGAGTTCACTATTAAAGTATTCTCTTAATAGATTGAATGTGTCCTTGTATGATTTTACTGTTTTGTCGGAATAATTTCTTTTGATAGTCAAATAGCCACAAAAGAAATCACTGATCCAATCATGAAAATCTTTATTCTTTTTCATAATCTAAAACCTCAGGAAGAATCTCTTCATTTACTTTATTCATTCTTTTGTTCATTTCTGGATAAAAAGAAGAAACGAGTTTTATATAGTAATCCGTATCGGCATAATCACTATGACCTAAGTATCTTGAAAAATATGGATACATAGTATTAACATCAATATCATCTTCAATCCATCTAGTTAGTCTTTCTGTTGCATAAGTATGTCTGAAACTGTGTATGACTCTTTTACTTCCTTTAAGAGGAATATCTTTGAAAGCTTCTTTAAATATTTCTTTAAACCATGTAGATACTGTCGTATTACTAATAGGGCCATCACAAATACATGATGGGAAAAAGAAATTTCTGTTTGGTTCTAGTAGAGAGATAATTTCATCATATTCTTTTAGCATCCCTGATAATTCATCACTTAGATATATTTTTCTTTCCTTCCAACTTTTAGATTCTTTTATTCTTAAACATTTATAATCATCATA
>ERZ780167.2029-NODE-2029-length-16539-cov-9.503155_pt1 | contig 16539 bp, 9 predicted proteins | sample MGYA00510982_ERZ780167 | MGnify/ENA primary metagenome ERZ780167 (study PRJEB29588, sample SAMEA2146107) | human gut metagenome | biome: human gut; feature: human-associated habitat; material: faeces | place: Denmark | collected 2008/2010 ... | reverse complement strand
CCCTACGTCTGGGGCGGCAGCACGCCCGCCACCTCCTTCGACTGCTCCGGCTTTGTCAGCTACGTCTACAACAACTGCGGCGTGGGCTGGAGCTTCGGCAGGCTGGGCGCGGAGGGACTGCGCCAGCTCTGTACGCGGGTGTCCGCCGCCAACCTGCGCCCCGGCGATCTGGTGTTCTTCCAAGGCACCTATGACACCACCGGCGCGTCCCATGTGGGCATCTATGTGGGCAACAATATGATGCTCCACTGTGGCGACCCCATCCAGTACACAAGCCTCAATTCAAGCTACTGGCAATCCCACTTCCTTGCCTACGGGCGCGTACCTGCGCCCTGATCTCTCAGAAAGGAGCAAAAAATGAACCCTAAGATTATAAAGCTCAAGGCTGAACGGGCGAAAAACGATGAAAAGATCGCCGCCCTCCGCTCCCGCAACCGGGAGCTTGACGAGAGCATCGTCGAGCTGGAGAATACCGACATCATCGGCCTTGCCCGCGCCACCGGCATGAGCATGGAGGAGCTGGCGCAGTTCCTCACACAGCTCAAAAGGGGCGGCGCGCCCTTTATCACACCTAATACCAAGGAGGATACGGACTATGTGCATGAAGAAGAATAACAACCGGCTGCTGCGCGTCGTTGCCGCCATCCTTTGCCTTGCCCTGATGTTTCTCACCATGTCCGGCATGGCCATGGCGACGGATATGGAGGCCGCGCCGGAAAGCACACCAGAGATCATGGAGGCCGAGCTTCCCGTCACGCCCGAAGAAACGCCGGAGCCCCATCCGGCAGAGCAAGGGCCGGACACACAGGAACCGGCTCACGCGCCGCCTGAAACGACGGAAACGCCGCAGCCGGAGGCGGAATACGCGCTGGACGCAGATATTCCGGCAGGCTGGCACAACGCGCCGGTGACGGTCACTGTCCGTATCAGGGACAAAAACAACGCGGGCTGGCAGAAGGTAGAGGCGGCGCTGCGTGAAACCGCCGAAAGAACAGACCTGACGGAGCAGCTTGCCCACAACGGCCTCGCCCGCTACACGGTGCCGGACAACGGTATCGTGTTTTTCTTTGTCACCGACCCCTACGGCACGGAGCATACGCTGACGCTGGAGCTGCGCTGCATAGACCTTGAAGCGCCGGTCCTTCGCGCAGGCGTCAGCGGTGCGCTGCTGCGCGTGGAGGCCGCCGACGCACTCTCCGGCATGGCGGGCGTCTATGTGAACGACGAGCTTTATACCACCCTGCAAAACGGGGAATTCAGCCTGCGTATCGACAGGAATACCCGCGATTCCCACTTCTACATCATGGGCGTGGACAACGCGGGCAACCGCACGGGCTATGTGGTGATCACCAACCCCTTCTATGAAAAGGAAACGCCTGCGCCCAGCCCCACACCGGAGCAGCACAGCACCCATTGTCCCGCAGACTGCGATTGCAGGAAGCAGCCCTCCGGCAACACCGGCAGCAGCGGCAATACCGGCAGCAACGGCAGCAATACCGATGCAGGAAAGCCCTCCAACGCCTCCGGCAGCACGGGAAAGCCCGCTGCGGCACAGACGCCCGCCGCCGAGCCGGCGAAAGCACAGGAGCCCGCCGATACCGCCGCGCCTGTCGCCATTGAGAAAGGGACGGGCTTTTCCCAAAACGGCAGCGCCGTTACCCGCGACCTGCTTTACGACAAGCACACCAACAAGCAGTTCATCGCGGTAGAAACCCGCAACGGCCATACCCTCTATCTGGTGATCGACTACGATAAGCCGCTGGACGAGGACGGCGAACGGTATGAAACCTACTTCCTCAACCTTGTGGACGAAAGCGACCTGCTTGCACTCATCGACGAGGATTCCGCCCCCGTCTGCTCCTGCAAGGACAAGTGCGAGGCAGGTGCGGTCAACACCGCCTGCGCAGTCTGCAAGAACAATATGACGGAGTGCATGGGAAAGGAAAAGGTCACGGAAAAGACGCCGGAGCCCGACCCGACGCCGGATACGAGCGACAGCCCCGACAAGGACGGCGGCGAAAAGAAGTCCGGCAGCGATCTTGTTGTGATTGTGCTGCTGCTCCTGATGGCGGGCGGCGGCGCGCTGTATTGGTTCAAGCTCCGTAAGAAAAAGCCCGACACAAAGGGACCTGTGGACTTGGACGATTACGACTACGGCGATGATGAGGACGAGGAATATGAAAACGAGGACGATGCGGACGAGCCGGAGGAAACGGAGGACGCGGATGCATGACCCTTTTCACCAAAAACCCGCTGGAGCGGCAGATGATGCAGCGCCCCTATCCGGGAAAAGAGGAAACGCCGCGTACCCCCGCCCCGGAGGGGCATTTCTGCTGCGGCTGTTCCCGCTACGGCACCGTCTGCCTCCGTCCCTGCTACCGTGACACCGACCTGCGGGAGAAACTGCGGGCAAAAGCGCCGGAGCGTTAGGACCCCGACCCTTGCCGCCTTCTCCCGCCGATGCCCAATGTACCCATGAGAGACCAGATGCAGCGAAAAAGGATGTGATACGGAAGCGGTGCCTTGAACGGCCCTGACTCATATACGATTAGAAAAACAGACACGAAAAGCAGTCCTTCGGGGCTGCTTTTTGCTGTGCAGAAAAGGAGAAAAATGAATATGACACACCATAAATTAGTGATCGCGGAAAAGCCCTCCGTCGCCCAGTCCATCGCCGCCGTGCTGGGCGCGACCAAACGCAACGACGGCTATCTTTCGGGAGGCGGCTACCTTGTGAGCTGGTGCTTCGGGCATCTGGCGGAGCTGGCGGGCGCGGACGTGTACGATGAGAAGTACGCCAAGTGGCGCTATGACGATCTGCCCATCCTGCCCGCAAGCTGGCGCTTCACGCTGAAAGCGGACAAAGCCAAACAGTTTGAGCTGCTGCGGGACCTCATGCGCCGGGAGGACGTGACCGAGGTCATCAACGCCTGCGACGCAGGGCGCGAGGGCGAGCTTATCTTCCGCACCGTCTACTACATGGCGGGCTGCACGAAAACCATGAAGCGGCTGTGGATCTCCTCCATGGAGGACGAGGCCATCAAAAAGGGCTTTGCAGAACTGCGTCCGGGACGGGAATACGACGGACTGCATCAGTCCGCCCTCTGCCGCGCCCGCGCGGACTGGCTGGTGGGCATCAACGCCACGCGCCTGTTTTCCGTCCTTTACCACCGCACCTTGAATGTTGGGCGCGTCATGACGCCCACGCTGGCGCTCATCGTCCAGCGGGAGGCGGAAATCGGGGCGTTTCGCCCGGAAGCCTTTTACACGGTAAATCTTCGCTGCGGCGATTTTGCCGCCGTGTCCGAAAAGTTCAAAGAGAAAGCGGAAGCGGACGCCCTTGCCGCCGCCTGCGCCGGTCAGCCGGTCACGGTCAGGACGGTGCAGCGCACGGAGAAAACGGAGAACGCGCCCCGGCTCTACGACCTGACCGCGCTCCAGCGGGAGGCCAACCGCAGCCTCGGCTATACCGCCCAGCAGACGCTTGACTATCTGCAAGCCCTCTATGAAAAGAAGCTCTGCACCTATCCCCGCACGGACAGCCGCTTCCTCACTGATGATCTGGGATCCTCTGTGCCGGAGCTTGTGGCCGTTGCTGCCGTTATCTGCGAAACCACCGCACCGGAGGGCGTGAACGCAAGACAGGTCTGCGACAGCCGCAAGGTCAGCGACCACCATGCCATTCTCCCCACCGCCAGCGCGGGCAAGGCGGATACCTCCGTCCTGCCGCTGGGAGAGCGCGAGATTTTGCGCCTTGTGGCGGGGCAGCTTCTCCGAGCGGTCAGCGATGCACACCGCTATGCGGAAACCACAGTTACGCTGGAGTGCGGCGGCACCGAGTTCACCGCCAAGGGCAAAACCGTCCTTGATACCGGCTGGAAGCGGTATCTCGCGCAGGAAAAGCGGGACGCCGCACTGCCGGAGCTGTCGGAGGGGCAGGTATTGGATTGCGCCGAAGCCGCCGTAAAGGAGGGCAAGACCACGCCGCCCAAGCATTATACGGAGGATACGCTGCTCTCCGCCATGGAGACTGCCGGAAAGGAAGATATGCCGGAAGAAGCGGAACGAAAGGGGCTGGGAACGCCCGCCACCCGCGCCGCCATCATCGAAAAGCTGGTATCCACGGGCTTTGTGGAGCGCAAGCGGGCGAAGAAGGCCGTCAGCCTTGTGCCTGCCCATACCGGCGTTTCCCTCATCACCGTGCTGCCGGAGCAGTTGCAGTCCCCGCTTCTCACCGCCGAATGGGAATACCGCTTGCAGCAGGTGGAGCGCGGCGAGCTTTCCCCGGACGAGTTCATGACCGGCATTGCGGATATGCTCACGGAGCTGGTAAAAACCTACAAGGTCATCTCCGGCGCGGAGGTGCTGTTCCCCTCCGGCCGGGAGATCATCGGCAAATGCCCCCGCTGCGGCAGCGACGTGACCGAGAGCAAAAAGGGCTTCTTCTGCGAGAAAAACGACTGCCGCTTCGGGCTGTGGCGGGACAACAAGTTCTTTGCCGCCAAGCGCGCCGCTCTGACAAAAAAGGTCGCCGCCGCGCTGCTGGCAGACGGGCGTGTGAAGCTCACCGGCCTCTACTCCGAAAAGACCGGCGGCACCTATGACGCCACCGCCGTGCTGGAGGATACCGGCGAGAGCGTCCGCTTCCGTTTGGAATTTGACAAGGGGGCGAGGACATGAAGCTCTCCAAGCTGGAGCAGGAAAGTATCATCCTCTACAACGAGGAAGAATCCACCGCCAGCATCTACACCCACGACCCCAAGCTGAAGCGCAAGCTCAAGCGCCTTGCGGAGAAATACCCGGACAAGGTGTACCCGGATAAGGCCGTCCATGCCGGAGCGGTCAGCTACGCCGTGCCGAAAAGCTGCGTCAGCGTCCGGGAGCCGTTCAGCGACGAGCGGCGCAGGGCCGCCAGCGAACGCGCCAAAAACGCCGGATATACGCCGCCCGCAAGGAGTATATACTCCGAAAACGAATAAGAACCGAGCGCCCGCACAGGAAAGCCCACCCCTGCGCGGGCGCTGCCATTTTAGGGGTAAACAGCCCATGAAATGAAAGGAAGTGCCTATGACACGAAAATCTCCGTATCCGACAAGAGCGGATTATCCGGCATTGATTGAAAATGCCAAGCCTGCGCTGCGCGAGCTGCTGGAAGCGGCCTCGTATGAACGGAGGATCGCCGTTCTCAACGAATGTTCTCTCGATGTGGTCAATACCGTCTGCACGATCATGGTGCTGGGGCGGCACAGCCTCTATCTTCACCGCAAAAAGCCCTTCAACGCGCCGGACGCGGTTTTTGTCCGGTGGGCGGCGGACCTGTGGACGCTGCGTGAGCAGGACAAGGCAGGCGACATCCGCTATCTCTGCGGAAAAACGGATTTACGGGAATATCTTTCGCAGGGGCTTCAGCTCCTGCGTATCGACCTGATGAAAGGAGGCAAAAATGCCAGAGAAGCCCGGTAAAAACAGAGAACAGCTCAAGGAGATCACCGACCGCATCGAGGCGGGTATCCGCGACATCTTTGAATCCGGCGATATGGATAAGTACCGCAATTACCTGCGAACCATGAGCCGGTTTCACAACTATTCCCTCAACAATCAGGCGCTCATCCACTTGCAGCGCCCGGACGCCACACTTGTGGCGGGCTACAACCGCTGGCGGGACAAGTTCTCCCGCCATGTGCTGCGGGGCGAGAAGGGCATCACCATCATCGCGCCCACGCCGTATAAGAAGAAAATCGAGCAGGAAAAGCTCGACCCGGACACCAGACTGCCCATTCTGGATGCGGACGGAAAGGTGATTACCGAGGAAAAGGAGATCGAGATCCCCATGTTCCGCCCGGTAAAGGTGTTCGACTACGCCCAGACGGACGGAAAGCCCCTGCCGGAGCGCGTGGCCAGCCCCGTCGCCGACCTGACCGGAAGCGTGGAGAATTATGAGGCGTTCATGGAGGCGCTGCGCCGCTCCTCGCCCGTGCCGGTGGAGGTAAAGCCTCTGTCCGCCGATGTGGACGGCTATTTCAGCCCCAAATCCCAGAGCATCACGCTGCGGGAGGGTATGAGCGAGGTGCAGACGGTATCCGCCGCCGTCCATGAGATCGCCCACGCCAAGCTCCACAACTATGGCTTGCAGCAGGCAGCGGAGCGCAAGGCCAAAAGCCGCAATACCGAGGAGGTGGAGGCCGAAAGCATCTCCTTCATGGTCTGCGCCTACTTTGGCATCGAAACCGGCGCGAACAGCTTCGGCTATGTGGCAACATGGTCAAAAAACGCCGAGCTGCCGGAGTTCCGTGCCAGTCTGGATACCATCGGCAAGACCGCAAACGGCATCATCACCGACGTGGAAAAGCATTTCGCGGAGGTTTGCAAGGAGCGCGGCATCGAGCTTCCCAAGGACACGGAATATGAGCTTGTCACCATCCCGCCCTCACGCGCCGACGCGCTGGCCTTTGCCGCTGAATATGCGGCGTTCCTGCGCCGGGATCTGAACGTTCCCGACAGCGCGGACAAGCCCACAGCGGAGGCGGTGGCGGACAGGCTGCTTGCCGGTGAGGACGCAGAGCTGCGGAAGGAACTGGAGGATTTCGTCAAGCTGGCAGACGAAATTGGCATCGATGACGGCTCCCATGGGCTGCTGGAACGCTTCAACGGCCTGTTCCGCAGGGAATGGCGGGCAAAGGAGGAACCACAGCCGGAAATTGAAACAGAAACGCCGAATGTTGAGGATGAGCTGCCACCCCTGCCGGAGCTGGAGCAAGGCTATCCCATGCCGGATACAGCCGTCGGCTTTCAGGAAATGTATCAGTACGGCTACACGGACGGCAATACCATGCTGCCGCTGACCAAGGAGCGCGCCATGGAGCTGTTCATGCAGGACGTTCCCGTGTTCCTGCTCTACGGCGACAACACCGAGGCCATGGTGCTGGACGCCGAGGACATTTCCTCCCACACCGGCGTGTTCGGCGTGGAGCGCGAGGAATGGGACGCGGTGCGCGGCGTTGTGACGCTGAGCGAACAGGCGGACACGGAGAAGCTGTTTCTGGAAAACCCGCAGGACGCTTTCCTCATTTACCAGATTCGGCGCGGCGGTGAATTGGACGCTTACCGCTTCATGAACTATGACTACTTGCAGAGCAAGGGCGTCACGCCGGAGCGCGGCGGCTACGACGCGATCTACACCGGCGGGCTTGCCGACTATGGGGACAACAAAACCAATCTGGATATGATTTATCAGCGGTTCAACGTGGATCACCCTGCGGATTTCAAAGGACACAGCCTGTCGGTCAGCGACATCGTTGCCCTAAAGCAAAACGGCGTAGTATCCTGTCATTACGTTGACAGCATCGGCTTCCGGGAGCTTCCCAATTTCCTCAAGCCGGATAACTACCTCAAAAACGCGGAGATGCTGTTGGAGGACGACTACGGCATGATCGACGGCATCATCAACAACGGCCCCAAGCAGTCCACCGTGGCCGATTTGGAGGCACAGGTCAAGGCGGGCTTTTCCATCTCCCTGACGGAGCTGGCTGCGGCCTCCCACCGCGAACAGAAGAAGCCCTCCGTGCTGGAAAAGCTCAGGGAAAGGACGCCGGAGCAGGCGAAGAATAAAACAGCGCCCAAACGGAGCGCGGAAAGAGAGCTTTGATATGAACGACAAGCATTTCACCCACGATGAAGTCAGCCTTATGAGCATCTACAACGCGGCAGGCACCCGCGAGGGCCTGATCGCAGCCCTCACAGAAATGCGGGGGTATCTGGATGCGGAGGAGTCCGAGCTGCGGGAGCTGACGGACAGCGCCCTCGCAAAGCTGCGCGGCATTACCGACGCGGAGTACGCCGCCCTTGACCTGATGCCGGATTTTGACCTCTGAGCAAAGCTGACTGTTTTACGGTCAAGAGCCGGAAAAATCGCAGATTCGCCGCTGGGAGCGCGCCGGATGAGGAATGTATCATCCGGCGCGTTTCTGTTTGAAAATCGCCGTTTTTCCCAAGTCATGAGCCGGAGAAAATACCCCAAAATCGCGCCTGCTTCGCGCAGGAGGCGCAGAAAGGCCATTTATGAGAACAGGACTGACAAAAGCGCAGAAAATCACGGAGATCACCTTTGACGAGAAAGAATCCCTTATCCATATCCGCACCCACAATACTGACCTCAAGAACCGCCTTGCCGCCTACGCCGCGCAGCACTCCGCAGAGTGCCGCCAACTGGACGCAGACCCCGACACGGGCTGTATGGAGTTCACCATCCGCAAGGGGCGCTTGTCCTTCCGCCTGACCGCACCGTACAGTGAGAAGCGGAAACGGAAAGCAAGCGAGGCGGCGAAAAGAAACGGCTTCACCAGAAAACCATGAGAGGAGGATTTTGCTTATGCCCAACAAACTGCAAGCCTACGCGGAGCAGTCTGAGCGCACCGCGCGGCAGATCACCGGCAGCCATTTAGCGTGGACGGCGTTCCTGACCACCGCCGCAAGGCTGTATAAATACCCCTACAACGAGCAGCTCATGATCTATATGCAGCGCCCGGAGGCCACCGCCTGCGCGGAGTACGACTTCTGGAACGAGAAGATGGGGCGCTATGTCCGGCGCGGCAGCACGGGCATCGCCCTCATTGACGCTTCCGGCTACAAGCCAAGGCTCAAATACGTCTTTGACGTTTCCGACACCGGCGGAAAGGAAAACGCCCGCCGCGTCAACTTGTGGGAGCTGAAAGACGCGCATACCGACAGCGTGAGCGCCATGCTGGAGCGTAATTACGGCGTTTCCGGCAAAAACGGCCTTGCGGAGCAGTTCGAGAGCGTCGCTTCTCAGCTTGCTGCGGAATACTGGCGCGACCATTCCCGCGACATCCTCGGCATCGTTGCGGATTCCTATCTGGAGGAGTATGATGATTACAACATCGAGGTGGCGTTCAAAAACGCCGCGGCGGTCAGCATCACCTACTCCCTCATGTCCCGCTGCGGGATGCAGCCGGAGGATCACTTTGAACACGAGGACTTTTTCAGCATCTTTGATTTCAACACCCCGCGCACGGTGGCGGCACTCGGCACGGCGGTCAGCGAGATCAATGAACAGGTTTTGCGGCAGATCGAAGTCACCATACGAAATTATGAGCGCGAACACAGCGCGGAAAGGACGGCAGAGCATGGAGAACAACCTGACTTACACGATGAACGGAGATTACATGATTCCCGACCTGAAGATCGAGGTGCCGGAGCAGCCCCTCGGCAAGTACGGGCGGATGCGCCAGAAGTACCTGAAGGAGCATCGCCCCATCCTCTGGAACCAGATGATCTTGGAGGAGACCCTGTTTCCGCACCTGCTGGAGATCGAGCAGGCAGCGCAGAGCCGCTTAGAGCAGATGATGCCGAAGCTGGCGTCGGAGGCCGGAGCGACGGAAGCGCTGAAAGCCCGCGACCCAATGAAATGGGTGGGCCTGATGAACACCTGCAAGGCGCAGGCCGAGGAGATCATCCTCAGCGAGCTGATCTACGCATAACAGAACACCCCGCACGGGGCGGTCAGCTATCCTTTTTCCCCACCGAAGCGGAACAGATTACAGCCATAGAAGAAGCGGAGAGCGCACAGACGCCCTTCGCTTTTTCCGTTTCTCAGGCGCAGCTTGACCATGTGCTGCGGCTGGGCGGCAACGCGGACAACACCCGCATGGTCATTGCCGCCGCGTTCCAGAAGCAGAAGTCCACGGAGGACATTGCCGCGCTGCTGCAAAACACCTTCCACGGCGGAAACGGCTTCAAAACGCCGGAGGGCGAGCTTTCCGTGTGGTACGCCGTAGACGGCATCCACATCGCCCCCGGCAGAAGCGCGGAGTATGTGCGCACCGCACAGGTAATCGCATGGCAGGACGCCGCCGTGCGCATTTCTGAGCTTATGGACAGCGGCGCGTATGCCTCCAACGTGGAGCTTGCCGAGGCAGGACAGCATGAGCGGATGCTGCTTGCCCAAGCCCTCTGGTATCTGAAACACGATCTGAGCGACGAGGCACGGGAACAGGGCTATCTCTCCTGCATGGATACGCTGCGGGGCGGCGGATTCCCCGATGAAACGGCGCGGCTGGCGGAGCAACTGACAAACACAGATTTCCGCGACACGCTCTCCGGCGAGTTCGCACAGTTTTACGCCGCCCATGAACAGGACAGAAGCCTGCTGCGATTCCACTATCACAAGCTCAATCAGATTTGGCAGAGCCTGCGGGACCTGTCCTTGCCCCGCAGGGCGTATTCCTCCGAGATGGCCGCCGTGCCGGAGCTGGCACGCTTCATCACGGAGGACGAGATCGACCACGCGCTGGATCGCGGCAGCGGTGTCGAGGGCGGCAAGGGCAGAATCTACGAATACTTCACCGCCGACCACACCGGCAAGGAAAAGGCAGCTTTCCTCAAAGATGAGTATGGCACCGGAGGTCATACCCATGCTGTATCCGGAGCAAGCGGCAGCTATAAAGATCATAGTGCAAAAGGCATTGCGCTGAAAAAGGCAGGCTGTGCCAATGTGGAGCTGAGCTGGACGAAGGTGGCAGCAAGGATTGACAGCCTCATTCAGAAGGACCGCTTTCTCTCCCCAAGGGAAAAGGAGCGGTACGCCCAGCTTCAGCGGGAAAAGGAAGCGGAGCGTGAACTGCCAACACAGGCACAGACCGACTACAATGCCGTAAAGGAAGCTCACCCGGACGACATCGTGCTGTTTCAGGTGGGCGAATTCTTTGAGATTTACGGAGAGGACGCAAAACAGGCGGCGGAGCTGCTTGACCTCAACCTTACCACAAGAGCGATACCCGGCGCTGGCCGTGTGGAGATGTGCGGCGTACCGTCGCACAATTTAGAGATGTATGTGGAGAAATTGCGCGATAAGTATGATGTGACGATTGCCGAAGCGCCGGACTTTAGAGGTGAACGCCACATTTACACGCTGCGCTCTATCGACCATGAAGCAGAAGCCGCCATCAATGCTTATGAAGCAGAGTTCGGCGCGGACGGCACGAGGGTGTTCCGCGACCCCGCCGCAGTTCAGCCGCAGCCGACCGTGGCCGAGCTGTTTGAACAGTATAAGCTGACCGTGGGCAACGCGCTTGTCGCGGATGATACCTTCCTCAACGCCTGCCGCAATTCTGACAGGGAGAACGCCTATCTGGAGGGCGCGGCGGCAATCCGGCGCATCGTCACAGAATCCGGCGATTTGCAGCTCACACGGCTCTATTTCGATATGCCCGCGTTTCATAACCGGCTGCATCAGGAGCTTTTGGACGAGCTTTACCCAACGATGGCAACCACGATAACCCCCTCGCCCTACAAGGTGACGCAGGCGGACATTGACGCGGCCTTGCAGAGCTGGAACGGCAGGATTGAAAGCAAGCACGCAGTTGTCCGCTATATGAAGGCTCACGCCCGCGACCGGGATACCGCCGCATGGCTGGCGCGGGAGTACGGCTTGAAGGATACCTCTAAACCGCTGCAAATCTCCGTGGGCAATTCCGAGCCGGTCACGCTGTCATGGGCGAAGGTGCAGCGGCGCATTGCGCAGCTCATTCAATCCGATAACTTCTACACCGAGCAGGAACAGGACAACTTTGACAATATTGACCCCATCGCCATCCGGGAAGCGCTTGCTGAACGCGGTATTGTAAATGGGCAGGTTGTGGATGCGGAGGCTAATCGCAACAGCCCCTTCGTCCGGCAGGTCATGGCGGATGTGGAGCAGATCGCGGCGCAGGAAGCGCAGGCGGCGTACATGGACTCACCGGACCGTTTTTCCATCCGTCTGCACCCCAACGAGGGCGGCATTACCGGCATCTGGGACTCGGCCCTTGACCTCTTCTATGAGGAGGGTGGGCAGGTGCTTCGCTTCGCGGAACAATCTAACGCCATTGACTACCTCTCCAGTATTCAGCGCAGCCGCGGTATGGAGCCGGACGTGCCGGTTTTCACAACGCCGCTGGGGAATGCCTATCGCGTGGGCGACGGCTTTTCTTCCACCGCAGCCGAACAGCGGGAAACTCTGATGGTGGTCGAGCGTGTAGACGAAGATAATGTTTGGTACACTCTGCCAAGCGTCCCGGAGCAGGAAACGGTCAGCGTAGACCGCACCGTTTTTGAGCGTTACCTCGACACCGGCTATTTCTTCGCTGCGGAGCAGACGCAACCTGTCAAGGAGGTCACTGCCGAAAACGAACAGGAAAACATGATTTTCCGTGCGCCGTATGCCGTGGGCGATACCGTCTATCTGGACAACACACCCTTTGAAATCACGGAGGTCGGCGCACTCAACGTGCAGCTTCGTGACCCTGCGCTCCGCTATCCCGTATTCCGCGCCGAAAGCCGCGAGAACTTTGAACGGCTGCTGCGCCGGGATGAGCGGAACGCCGCCATAACAGATTATCTTCCCGCACGGAACAGAAACGACGACCTCCGCGACCTCCTGATGAACGGCATCCTCACGCCTGACATCCGGGACGAGGTGCGGGAGCTGTTCCGGCAGGGCGAGGGCAACGCCGCCATCGGCGCGTATCTTTCCAACGTTTTCGCCGCGTCGGACGCGGACACCATGACGCTGGAGGACGGCACCGAGGCAGATTTCATCACCTCAAGAAGCGGCTTTCAGGCGCAGGTGCATGGGGAAAAGGGCGTACACGCCCTCGGATTGTTGTGGCCGGACGCCGCTCCCGTGCTGCGCGCCGTTTTTCTGGAAGAAGCGCAGGCGCAGAGCCGGACACAGGCGCAAGCTGAACAGAGCATTTCCGTTCAAGAGCCGGAAGTTTCCCAACCGGAACAGACACCACCGGAAGCAGCAAAACCGGAGCAGCCGCAGTTTACCACGGAAACCGTAGCGTTCTACCCCGGCGAGAAAAGCCAGCTTCCCTATGACATTGAAATCCAGACTATCCGCACCACCGAGCCGGAGCCGCCCATGCCGCAAAAGCCGCCTGCGGAAAACTTCCGCATCATGGACGATGATCTCGGCAAAGGCGGCGCTAAGGCCAAGTTCCGGGCGAATATGGCGGCAATCAATCTTCTGAAAGAGCTGGAGTTTGAGGGCGCACAGGCCACGCCGGAGCAGCAGGAAATCCTATCCCGTTATGTCGGCTGGGGTGGACTTGCGGATGCTTTTGATGAAAGAAAGGATAACTGGAAAGACGAATTTGCGGAGCTGTACGCCGCGCTATCCCCGGAGGAATACGCCGCCGCCAGAGCTTCCACGCTGAACGCTCACTACACCAGCCCCACGGTTATCAAGGCAATCTATGAGGCTGTCGGCAGCATGGGCTTCCAGACCGGCAACATCTTGGAGCCTGCCATGGGCGTCGGGAACTTTTTTGGGCTTCTCCCGCAGGAGATGCAAGGAAGCCGCTTGTACGGTGTGGAGCTGGACAGCATCACCGGCAGAATCGCCAAGCAGCTCTACCCCAAGGCAGACATTACCGTGGCAGGCTTTGAAACCACCGACAGACGGGATTTCTTCGACCTTGCCATCGGCAACGTGCCCTTTGGACAGTACCAGGTCAACGACCGGGCTTACAACAAGCTCGGTTTTTCCATTCACGACTACTTTTTTGCCAAAACGCTCGACCAAGTTCGACCCGGCGGCGTGATCGCCTTTGTGACCTCCCGCTATACGATGGACAAACAATCTCCCGAAGTCCGTAAGTACATCGCGCAGCGGGCGGAGCTGTTGGGTGCGATCCGCCTGCCCAACAATGCGTTCAAGGCCAACGCCGGTACGGAGGTGGTGTCCGACATCATCTTCCTGCAAAAGCGTGACAGACCCATCGACATTGAACCTGACTGGGTGCATCTCGGTGAAAATGAGGACGGATTTTCCATCAATCAGTATTTCATCGACAACCCCGAAATGGTATTAGGCCGACAGACCTCGGAGAGTACGCAGTACGGCAGACAGGACTTTACTGTGGAACCGTATGAGGATTTGGACCTTGCCACGCAGCTCAGATACGCCATTCAGAATATCGGCGGCAAGTACGAAGCCGCAGAGTTGCCTGACCTCGGTGAGAACGACGCCATACAGGATACCATTCCCGCAGACCCCGACGTGAAGAATTACAGCTATGCCGTGGTGGACGGTGAGGTGTACTATCGTGAGAACTCCGTCATGGTCAAGCCCAGCCTGAACGCCACCGCAAAGGAGCGTGTCAAGGGGCTGGCAGAGCTGCGGGACTGCGTTCACCGGCTCATCGACCTTCAGATGTGGGAATCCGACGACATTTCCATACGCGCCGAGCAGCAGAAGCTCAACCGCCTCTATGACCGCTTCACCGAGAAATATGGCCTCATCAACAGCCGGGGCAACGCCCTCGCCTTTGCAGACGACAGCTCCTACTACCTGCTCTGCTCCCTTGAAATGCTGGACGATGAGGACAAGACCAAGCTCAAAAGCAAGGCGGATATGTTCACCAAGCGCACCATCAAGCAGCAGCGCAGCGTGGATTCCGTGGACACTGCCGCAGAAGCCCTCGCCCTGTCCATCGGGGAAAAAGCCCGCGTGGATATGGCGTATATGTCCCAGCTCACCGGCAAAAGCGAGGACGACATCATCGACGAGCTGAACGGCGTCATCTTCCTCGACCCTGTTTACGGCGACTGGCAGACAGCGGACGAATACCTCTCCGGCAACGTCCGGCAGAAGCTGCGGGAGGCGGAGAACGCCGCCGTTGACAGCCCCGGCTATCTGCCCAACGTGGAGGCATTGCGCGCCGCACAGCCGAAAGACCTTGACGCTTCGGAGATCGAGGTGCGTCTCGGCGCAACGTGGATCGACAAGAAGTACATTCAGCAGTTCATGTTCGAGCTGCTGGAGCCGCCTGTGTATGCCCGCCGCTCCTTGGAGGTCAACTACTCGGAGTTCACGGCGGAGTGGAACATCTCCGGCAAGAACAGCATCCCCTACAACGACATCAACGCCCGCATGACCTACGGCACCGACTGCGCCAACGCCTACAAAATCCTTGAAGATACGCTGAACCTGCGGGACGTGCGCATCTACGACACCGTAAGGGATGCGGACGGCACGGAAAAGCGCGTCCTTAACAGCAAGGAAACCACCCTCGCCCAGCAGAAGCAGCAGGCCATTAAAGAAGCGTTCCGGGACTGGATATGGAAGGACCCGGACAGGCGGCGGGAGCTGGTGCAGCTCTACAATGAGCGCTTCAATTCCACCCGTCCCCGGGAATATGACGGCAGGCATCTGATCTTTCCGGGCATGAATCCTGAGATCACGCTGCGGGAGCATCAGCGAAACGCCATCGCCCACGACCTCTACGGCGGCAACACGCTCCTTGCCCATGAGATGGGCGCGGGCAAGACCTTTGAAATGATTGCCGCCGCCATGGAGGGCAAGCGCCTCGGCCTGTGCCAGAAATCCCTCTTTGCGGTGCCGAACCACCTGACGGAGCAGTGGGCCTCGGAGTTCCTGCGGCTCTACCCCTCCGCAAATATCCTTGTCGCTACCAAAAAGGACTTTGAGACACGCAACCGCAAGAAGTTCTGCGCCCGCATCGCCACCGGCGACTATGACGCCGTTATCATCGGTCACAGCCAGTTTGAGCGCATCCCCGTGTCCAGAGAGCGGCAGGAACGGCTCTTGCAGGAGCAGATATGGGAGATCGAGGACGGCATCTCGGAACTCAAGGCCAGCCGCGCCGAGCGCTTTACCATCAAGGAGCTGGAACGCACCAAGAAGAATCTGGAGGCCAAGCTGCAAAAGCTCCACGACGCCGCCCGCAAGGACGACGTTGTGACCTTTGAACAGTTAGGCGTAGACCGGCTCTATGTGGACGAGGCGCACAGTTTTAAGAATTTGTTCCTCTACACAAAAATGCGGAATGTGGCGGGGCTTTCCACCACCGACGCCCAGAAATCCTCGGATATGCTCTTAAAATGCCGGTACATCGACGAGATCACCCACGGCAAGGGCGTCACCTTCGCCACGGGTACGCCCATCTCAAATTCCATGACGGAATTGTATACCATGATGCGGTATTTGCAGCACGATATGCTCAAACGCAACAGCCTGACCCACTTCGATTGCTGGGCCTCCGCCTTTGGGGAAACTACCACCGCCATCGAGCTTGCCCCGGAGGGTACGGGCTACCGGGCGCGGACGCGCTTTGCCAAGTTCTTCAATCTGCCGGAGCTGATGAACCTGTTCCGGGAGGCGGCGGACATCAAGACCGCCGACCAGCTTAACCTCCCCACGCCCACTGCCGTCTACCACACAGAGGTCACACAGCCCACGGCGCTGCAACAGCAGATGGTGCAGGAGCTGTCCGAACGCGCCGCAAAAGTTCACGCGGGGAGCGTGGACGCAAGCACCGACAATATGCTCAAAATCACCTCGGACGGGCGCAAGCTGGGCCTTGACCAGCGGGTAATCAACCCCGACCTGCCGGACGACCCGAACAGCAAGGTCAATCTCTGCGTCAACAACATCCACCGCATCTGGCAGGACGGACAGGCGGAGAAGCTGACGCAGCTCGTGTTCTGCGACCTGTCTACCCCCAAGGGCAAGGC
>ERZ780167.2028-NODE-2028-length-16540-cov-4.237731_pt1 | contig 16540 bp, 12 predicted proteins | sample MGYA00510982_ERZ780167 | MGnify/ENA primary metagenome ERZ780167 (study PRJEB29588, sample SAMEA2146107) | human gut metagenome | biome: human gut; feature: human-associated habitat; material: faeces | place: Denmark | collected 2008/2010 ... | reverse complement strand
CTCAACCGTCTCCCTGGCGAATTCCGGAAGTTCATCCAGAAACAGCACGCCCTTATGTGCCAGTGAGATCTCCCCCGGCTGCGGGATTCTTCCGCCGCCCGTAAGCCCCTGCACACTCACGGTGTGATGCGGCGCCCGGAACGGGCGCTGCGTAAGCAGACCGTTCTCCCCGGCAAGCATTCCTTTTACACTGTAGATTTTGGATAACTCCATGCGCTCCGCCTCCGCAAGCGGCGGCAGAATGGACGGGATACGCGATGCCACCATGGTCTTGCCCGCACCCGGCGGTCCCACAAACAGCAGATTGTGCATTCCGGTTCCCGCAACTTCACACGCCCGCTTCATCAGCCGCTGTCCGTGGATCTCCGAAAAATCAGGAAGCACTGCGGGCTGTGTTTCTTCTATATTATATTCCTCTGCGGCGTACTTCTCCCACGACGCATCCTCAAGAAGCCGCATGACCTCCCCGATATTTTCCACACCGCAGACAAGCATCCCGGAAACAAGCGCCGCCTCTTTTCGATTCGCCCGCGGCACAATGCAGCGCCGGATTCCGCGTTCCTTTGCCTCCGCCACCATCGGGAGCACGCCGTGAACCGGCTGCACCACGCCGTTTAATCCGATCTCACCCACGATCAGCACATCATCCAGTACCGCATGCGGAAGCCTTCCCATCGCAGCCAGCACCGCCACTGCGATCGGCAGATCAAACCCGGCTCCGGATTTGCGGATGTCCGCCGGCATAAAATTCACGGTAATTCTGCGCGGCGGCAGCGCACACCCCACATTGCGGAGCGCTGTGCGCACCCGCTCCCTGGCTTCTTTGACCTCAGACGCCAGAAAACCGACCATCTCAAAAACAGGCATCCCGTCGCTCACATCCGCTTCCACGCAGACAGGCACACTCTGGATACCGCGTATCGTTGCTGTTGCTACTCTGCTATACAACCTGTTCTCCTTTTCATTATAGAAAGATCTGGAATCTCTGTGCAGTGAACACTGCTGAATATCTTAGAAAATACATTTGTTAAAAAGACATGTTTAGTATAACATCATTTGTAGAAAAAGGGAAGCGGCAATTTATCTCCCGCCCCCCGCGCTTTCCATTCCTTTTCGCAGTTTTTCCAGCGCCCGTTTCTCGATTCTCGACACATACGAGCGGGATATTCCAAGCGCCGCTGCAATCTCACGCTGTGTCATCGGTTTACAGGCATAGAGACCGTACCGGTTTTCTATGATATAGCGCTCCCTGCCGGAAAGCAGCTTCGGCACAAGTGCCAGCACCTCTCTGGTGCGTCTGTCGGTCTCGATCGTCTCCACCACATCCGGTTCATCGCTCTCCACAATATCCAGCAGATGAATCTGATTGCCCTCTTTGTCCGTTCCGATCGGTTCATACAGAGAGACCTCTCTGGCCGTCTTCTTTTTGGAACGGAAATGCATCAGCAGTTCATTGTCAATGCATCTCGCCGCGTAAGTTGCCAGGCGGCTTCCGTAATCTTCTTTATAAGTAGAGATTGCCTTGATCAGACCGATGGTTCCGATGGAGATCAGATCTTCCATATCTTCATCGGAATTCTGATATTTTTTCGCCACGTGCGCTACCAGGCGCATATTCCGAAGCGTCAGTTCTTTTTTTGCCTCAAGGTCGCCGTCTTTCATTTTTTTCAGGCATTCCATTTCCTGTTCTGGTGTGAGCGGAGATAAGAAAGTTTTCACAACGCACCTGAAAAGCTTTATTGATACATTCTATGTATGGGCCATGTTTTCCGTGCTTTTCCCCTCTTTTTTCCGCAAACAAATACATGCCGTCTTTACATCTCCCCCGCCGCTTCGCTATAATAGCGTTACATGAAACAGGAGGAATTTTTATGCTGCGCACCCTTACCTACCGCATTTTATCCGCCACGGACGGGCAGACCATTCTGCATTATTTAAAAAGTCTCGGCTATTCCGGGCCGATACTGGTACATTTAAAGAAAACAGACCACGGCACCCTCTTGAACGGCGTGTGGGCGCATATGAATGAAACGCTTCACACCGGCGCCCTTCTCTGTCTTCATCTGGAGGAGAATACTTCCGGCACCTCCATTTTTCCGCAGCAGATTCCCCTCGCGATCTGTTACGAGGACGAAGATCTTCTGGTGATTGACAAGCCGGCAGGCATGCCGGTACACCCGTCTGCCGCGCACCAGAGGGATACGCTTGCAAACGCCGTCACGGGATATTACCGTGCAAAAGGCGAAATCCGCCCGTTCCGCTGCATCAACCGGCTGGATGCCGACACGAGCGGCCTGATCATCGTCGCCAAAAATATGCTCTCCGCCGCCCTGCTCGGCAAAGCCATGCAGCAGCGTATGATCCGCCGGGAATACCTCGCCGTCGTATGCGGCACGCTCACCGGAAGCGGCACCGTCCACGCGCCGATTGCCCGCGTAAAACCGGGCGATGTCCGCCGGCAGGTTGATTTTCTCTGCGGGGATGATGCCATCACGCACTATAAAAGTCTCTTATGCCACGCCCCCTATTCCCTGCTCTCCCTTCATCTGGAAACGGGGCGCACGCACCAGATCCGTGTCCACATGTCCGCGCTCGGCTATCCTCTGGCAGGCGACCAGCTCTATTATCCGGCATTTTCAGACACAAAAATAAAACGGCAGGCACTTCATTCCCACCGTTTGTCTTTTTCTCATCCCGTCACCGGGGAGATGCTTACGTTTACTTCTCCGCTTCCCTGTGATATGGCTGCGCTAATTGATCCAGAACCTTCTGCTCATAGGGGATCTTCCCTGCCAGCAGTTCTTCGCGGATAAATGTATTGACTTCCTGCTCGCCCCGGACAGCGAGCCGGTACAAAAGCAGTTCAAGAAGCGCCCGCGTATCCTTGTGCATGACATGAAAATCCTTTCCATGCAGGTAATACTCTAATGCGCTCCGGTCGGTATAGCGCTCCTTCTGGTAATTTTTCGAGGCCGCTACACGGTCGATATACATCTCCACCACGTACCGCAGAGGCATTTTCATGCCGCAGAGTCCCTTGTCCCCGCCCTCGTCCGGCACGCCGTAGTCAATCCAGTATTCCATGTGATGCTTGTTCCGCCCTTTGTGGTGCAGCCACGCGGACGAGTATCCCTTATCCTTGCGCTCTGCATTGTTCGGGCTCATTGTTCCCTGATAATATTTACAGCCCACCAGAAATTCTGTCGGCGTATATTTCGACAGATCATGTAATAATCCCTGTTTGTATAACCCCACCGCAAAACAGCCTTTCATGACCAGATGCTTGTGATGGTTGATCGTGCAAAAATGTTTCCATGCTTTCATAATAATGTAACCTTATTTTCCTGTTAATATAACGACAGACTGACCGCAAAGTTCGATCCGCGGCGCATCCACCCGCTCCTCCTCTTTTAGGAACGGTGCCCGCTCTCTGGCGGTGTCCATCAGCAGATACCACTTTTTCTTCCCGGGAAGCTTCGGAAGCGCCAATCTGGTAGGACCCATGTGAAAATTGCAACCGACATAAAGGAATTTCTCCCCCTCTGTTCCATCGCCATCCTCTTTTCCGCAGTAGAGCATGCCCAAAGACTGTCTCTCGCCGGAAAGATCTGAAATCCACGCATTCTCTCCGTGATAGGACAAATCGGGATACCCCGTTCCTTTTGCATCGGAAAGCTGTTTTGGCATATCCGCGGCGAGCACGGGATGCTCCCTGCGAAACGCTGCCATCCGCGCCACAAACTCCCGGAACCACGCGTAGCGCTCATCTTTCTTCCAGTTCACCCAGCCGGTCGGATTGTCCTGACAGTATGCATTGTTGTTGCCTTCCTGGGAATCTCCCGTCTCGTCCCCCTCGTATAAAAGCGGGACTCCCTGCGCGAGAAAAAGCACCGCCACCGCATTGCACATCTGCCGTTCACGGATTCTTACGATCCGCTGCTTGCGGCTTCGTCCCTCCACGCCGTAGTTGGCGCTCAAATTCCAGTCGCTTCCATCCCGGTTCTCCTCCCCGTTGTCTTCATTGTGTTTCTGCTCATAGCAGAAGAGATCCCGCAGGGAAAACCCGTTATTGTCCGAAATGTAATTGACAAATCCGTGATACTGATGCTGTTTGCGCTGCTGGCATGCAAATGCATCCATACCGCCGTTCTTGTGATTGAGCAGCGCCCGGACGGGATACAGATATTCGTCATTGTATACATACAGATGCGGATAACGGCACGGGTGCCAGAGCACAGCGTTCTCGAAACCGGCGCAGAAAATCTTCGTCCGTCTAAGCCACGCATCCTGTGCAATCTGCGTGACGGGCAGATTCTCCCCCAGCAGATGGAAGCCATCCACATGATACTCCCTGACCCAGTAACGCAGCGCATCTAAGATCAGATTCTGATTGACATTCTCAGGAAAATACATCTCCATCACACATTCCATGTGATTCTCATGGAGCGCGCGGATGAGTTTTTTCCATTCGACGGCCGCATCCTGCCCTTTCGCGTAGGACGCCTTTACCGCAAAATAATTGGCGGGCGCATATCCCCACAGGTTCACACGCTCCGGCATCGCACATGCTTCCGGCTTGATCTGATCCTCTTTCCGCACCTGCCAGCTGATATATTCCGGCAATACCGCCTTCTCCTTTAAGATCAGTTCCTCAAACTCATACACCGGCATGAACTCCACCGTCGTGACACCAAGTTCTTTCAGATAGGGAATCTTATCGCACACCGCCGCAAAAGTTCCCCGCTCCTTTGCAGGGATTCCCGCATCCATCGAAAATCCGCGGATGTTGAGCTTATAGAGGAACATCTCATGGCGCGGGATCTCCGGATGTACATCCGTCCCCCACGAAAAAGTGTCATCCGAATAACCACCGCAGACCCGGAACTCATTCTTAACGCGCCCTGCGTCTCTCCAGCGCTCTCTGCCGATGATGCGGTTTGCATAAGGATCGGTCACGACCGTCCCGCTGATTTTATAATTATAACGCAGGCTCTCTGCCTTAAGCCCCGCGACAAAGACTGACCGGATCGCTCCTCTGCAGCAGCTTTCCGGCACCTTCAGTTCCTGCCGGATTCCGCCATCTTTCCCATACAGAAGAATACTGCAGTCCTCTTCCTTTTCTGCCTCAAACGTAAACACGACTCCGCCGCCTGCGGCTGATGCCCCGTATTGTCTGTAATCGCCCTCTTTTATCGTATACGCCATGCCATCTTCCACCTTTGTCTTCGCTGCCTGCACGTCTGCATCTCTTCGCAATGCACCTACACATCATTTCGCTGTGCACCTACACATCATTTCGCTGTGCACGTCCGGAAAATCAGAGATTTCCCGGACTCACGGGCTTTCGCCCTATCAGCCATGAATTTTAAAAAATTTTGCCTTCGCAGGCAAATTTTTAAAACTCCCTGTCTGGCACTGCTCAATAGCCTTCGCGTACATTATATCATTCCCGCTTGTTTTTTGTATAGTTTTTTCTTTTTCGGGGAGAATGCGCTTGTCCGGCATTTGCATCTCATGTTATAATATTAAGAAACGAGAGTTCTTATTGTCACAGTACGATCGAGGTGATGTATATGAAACGAATACCCACGACAGATTTAAAGCCCGGAATGTTCACAGCCAGACCGGTTCGCACTGCCGCGGGGCAGATCATCCTGGATGAGGGCTGTCTTTTGAGTGCGCAGACCATCCTGCACATCCATGACTATTCCATACCGGAAGTATGGATCAGGGACAGCAGCGATTCCTCCGGCGGGCTTCACGATTATCTGCAAAAGCAGTACGCTCCGGTTCGTTCCCGTTCCGAGCGTATCCGGCAAAGCGAAGAATACAAGATTTTCAGTCAGAAGTTTGACAGCTGCACTACGATGCTTCACACTGCGTTAAACGACTGTATTTTACGTGCCAAAAAGCTGGAGACAGACAAGCTTCTTGCAGGGACCCTGGATTTGTTTGCGTCGCATACTACCACACTTTCCATGTTCGACATGCTCCATAACTTACGGCAGATCGACGATTCGACTTACGCACACAGCGTCAACGTCGCCATTATCTCCCGCATGCTCGGGAACTGGCTCGGTTTTTCGGAGGATGCCCAGAACACACTGACTCTCTGCGGTCTTTTACACGATATCGGGAAATCCCGGATTCCTGCCAGCATCATCGGCAAGCCGGGCAGGCTGACTTCCGAAGAGTTTGAACAGATCAAGCGCCATCCCCTTTTAGGGTACGAGCTGCTTAAAAACCAGCCTCTCGATCCGCACATAAAGAACGCTGCCCTGATGCATCACGAGCGGTGTGACGGAAGCGGTTATCCGTTCGGTCTGTACGCATCGGACATTGACGACTACGCTTCGATCATAGCCGTCGCGGATGTATATGATGCCATGACCGCCGACCGCTGTTATCGTCTGGGGCTGTGTCCGTTTGAAGTGATCGCCCAGTTTGAACAGGAAGGCTTGCAGCGCTACAAGCCGCGCTATATTCTCACCTTTCTCGAACACATTGCGCACACTTACCTGCACAACCGGGTTCTGTTGAACAACGGACAGACCGGAGAGATTATTTTTATCAATAAGCGTCTGACGAGACCTACGATCCAGATCGCCCCCTCACGTTTCATCAATCTTGAGGAGCATCCGGAGCTCTACATTCAGGCGATTATTTAATAACATCCAATAAAGGAGATATCATGATGGCAGACAACCATAACACCAACGAAGACGAGGATATCCTGGTCACCCTGGATCTGGATGACGGCAGCCAGGTAGAATGTGAGATTTTAACCATTTTTACCGTCAACGAGCAGGACTATATCGCCCTTCTTCCGCTCACCGAAGCCGGCGAGCCGAACGAGGACGACGAGGTCTATATCTACCGCTATGCGGAGGATAGCGATGGCAATCCGTCTCTGGATAATATTTTAGACGACGCCGAATACGAAGCCGTATCCGACCGCTTTGATGAGTGGCTTGACGAGGCGGAATTTAACGACATGGAGGACTGAGACGCTCTCCTGCCTCGGCAATAAAGCGCGAGATATCTGCATCTTTCTGATTCATCTGTTTGACGGAAAAGAGATGCAGATATTTTTTTGCCCGCGTCATACCGACGTAAAACATCCGGCGCTCCTCCTCGATGTCCTGATCCAGCACCGCCTTCTTGTAGGGCATCACTCCCTCGTTCACGTCGATCAGATAGACGTTTTCGTACTCAAGCCCCTTGGCGGAATGCAACGTGGAAAGCGCTACGCTCTCACTCTGCTTTTCCTGGCTCTGGTACAGGCGTTCCAATTCCCTGGTGTAATTCTCGATGTGCGCAAACCATCCGTCATAATCTTCATAGCCTCTTGCGCTTTCCTGCAGTTCATCCAGCACATCATAAAGTTCATCCGCCCGGATACGCCTGTAATCTGCATACTCGGCACAGAACTCGTCATATCCGATGCCTTTCCGGATATAGTTGATGGCGGCAAACGGATTCATCCGGCGAAGCTGCATCACATCATGCTCCAGCGTGACGATCCGCTCCGCCACCCACGGCTGTTCCGCCTCTCTGAAATACCATTCCCACACATCGAATGCCACCGTGTCCTCGTCCAATGAATCTCTGCTGATATAGCGCTTCGGGCGGTTCATGATCTGCAGAAAATCACGGCGTTCCCGGCTTCCCTGCGCGATCCGGATATAGGCAAAAATATCCCTTGCGATCCAGTGCTCGTAAAGGTTCGGTATGCGGTCTCTCGTCCTAAACGGAATATTGTACTCCATCATCTGCTCCATCAGAAGACGCGGCTGTGTGTTGGTGCGGAACAGCACAGCAAAATCACGGTAGCTCTTTCCCCTCTCCACCGCATCACAAATATCGCGGATGATCCGCAGATTCTCCTTCCGCTGATCCTCAAAAACGGCATACTCCACCCCGGTCTCCGCCGGGAGTGCCGCGCGGATGCGCTTCTGGAAGCGCTCCTTATTGTGCCCGATCAGATTCAGCGCATCCTCGACAATATTGGCCTGCGACCGGTAATTCGTGTCGAGAAGCACGGTTTTCGTCCCCGGAATTTCACGCTCAAACCGCAGCATAATCTCCGGCTTTGCTCCGCGGAAGCGGTAGATCGACTGGTCGTCATCCCCCACAACAAACAGATTTCTCTGCTCACCCGCAAGCAGCCTGACCACCTCAAACTGGATCTGGTTGATGTCCTGGAACTCGTCAATCAGAATGTAGGGATATTTTTTCTGCCAGGCAGCCAGAATATCCTTCCGCTCCTTGAAAAGCTCCCATGTATACAAAAGCATATCCTCGAAGTCAATCAGATGATGCGCATAGAGATATTCGTGGTACTCGCTGTAAACTCTCCGGAACACCTCTTCCCCGCAGTTCGTGGAATAGTAATGATCGAGTGAAATTCCGCTGTTTTTCACTAGACCGATCTCCCCCAGAAGCGCTGCGATGAACTCCGACTCATCCTCATATTCCAGCCTGTGGCGCTTAATGATCTCACGCATGCAGCTCACCCGCTGCTCCTCGCGGATGATGTTCTCCGCCTGATAGTGGTAGGCGTGCTTTAAGATCATAAAAAAGACGGCGTGGAAAGTTCCAAACGTCACTGCGGAAGATTTTCCGCCCATCAGGCGCAAAAAACGTTCCTTCATCTCCGTTGCCGCCGCTCTTGTAAACGTGATGACAAGAATGTTTGCCGGATTGATTCCATATTCTGTTATCAAATGTCTGGTGCGTTCCGTAATGACAAGGGTCTTGCCCGAACCGGGCCCGGCCAGTACGAGCATGGGGCCATCCTTGTGACGGATGGCCTCACGCTGAGACGGGTTAAAACTCATAGATTACCTCTGATTATTTCTGTAACATGGAAATGCCTTTTTTGATTCTCGCAATGGATTCCTCTTTGCCTAAAACCTCCATCAGCTCTGTCGCTCCACCCGGCGTCATCTGTTTGCCGGACACTGCGGTACGGATCGGCCACATCACATAGCCGTTCTTCACGCCCTTTTCCTCAACATACTTAAGGAGCGTCGCATAGAGTGCATCATTGGAAAAATCCTCCTGCGCTTCCAGCAACGGCAGGACGTCGCTTAAAACCTCCAGCGAGGTCTCTGCATTGGTCTTCATCTTCTTGTGTGTGTACATCGCAATATCGTACTCCGGCAGTTCCTCGAAGAAGTCGATGTGGTCGCGGATCTCCGGGAAAACCTCGATACGGGTCTTCACCATCGCTGCAATCTTCTTCAAATCCATATCCTTGTGAATGACCTCGCGCAGATACGGCTCCGCCATCTCATAAAAACGGTCAAAATCCATCGCTTTGATGTACTCCCCGTTCATCCACTTTAACTTGGTGTAATCGAACACCGCTGGGGATTTGCTGATTCTGTGATAGTCGAACTCTTTGATCAGCTCATCCAGGGTAAAGATCTCACGGTTGTCCTCCGGGCTCCATCCCAAAAGTGCGATGTAGTTGACCACTGCCTCGGACAGGAATCCCTGCTCTAAGAGATCCTCAAAGGAAGAATGTCCGCTGCGCTTGGAAAGCTTTTTATGGTTCTCATCCGTAATTAACGGCAGATGAATGTACACCGGCGACTCCCAGCCGAACGCATCATAAAGACGCTGATACTTCGGTGCTGAGGAGAGGTATTCGTTTCCGCGAACCACATGCGTAATGTTCATCGTGTGGTCATCAACAACATTTGCAAAGTTGTAAGTCGGGTATCCGTCCGACTTGATTAAAATCATATCGTCCAGTTCTGCGTTCTCCACGGTGATATCTCCGTAAAGTTCGTCATGGAAGGTTGTCGTTCCCTCATTCGGAATATTCTGACGGATGACAAACGGCTTGCCGGCAGCAAGATTTGCCTCAATCTCCTCCTTGCTAAGGTGCAGGCAGTGCTTGTCGTAGAGCGTGATCTCCTTGCCCTCGACCACCTCTGTCTTAAGGGATGCCAGACGCTCCTTGTCACAGAAGCAGTAATATGCCTCCCCCTTCTCAATCAGCTCTTTAGCATATTTCATGTAAATGCCGGTCTTCATACGCTCGCTCTGTACATAAGGACCGTATCCGCCGTCCTTGTCCGGTCCCTCATCGTGTACAAGTCCCGTCTCCTGCAGCGTGCGGTAGATAATCTCCACAGCGCCCTCAACATAGCGCTCCTGATCGGTATCCTCAATGCGAAGCATGAAATCTCCTCCGGCATGCTTTGCAATTAAAAACTCATATAATGCGGATCGCAGATTGCCGACATGCATTCTTCCTGTCGGGCTTGGTGCGAATCTGGTTCTGACTTTACTCATCTTAAACCTCCATTGTATAACACCTTACGGTGCTGTTTCTTTCCTGAATAACAACAGCCTGTGGCTGTCCTTTGTCTTGTGACATGACCACAGGCTATTATATAACAATTTGATACTTCTGGCAAGCGGACAAATCCTGTGCCTATAATTTTTTGAAGACCTCTGTCTCGCGCTTCAAATCTGCCGCGATGTGCTGGTTCTCGTCCATATGGCGCGTGATGTCCTCCATGTCGCCCACGAGCACCTGCGTGCTGTCGGCAGCGCTGGAAACGCCCTTCACACCCTCCTCGATCGCATGTGCAATCGTGTTGATGGAATCCGCGATCTCTGCCATCGTCTTCTTTAAGACCTCCGTCTTCTCGGTAAAGTCTCCCATGCTGGTCTCAATGTGGGTTGCCTTCTCCCGGTACGCACTTCCGGCATCGACAAACGCCTCAAACTCCGGAAGAATGGAATCATTCATATACTGCACCAGTCCGTTGGAATGTTCCGTGAGGTTTCCAACCGCCTCCGTCACAACGCGGTTGATCTGCTGGATACGGTTGGCTGCCTCCTGGCTGGCGGCTGCAAGCTGGCTGATCTCCGTCGCAACAACGGAAAATCCTCTGCCCGCTTCCCCTGCTCTCGCTGCCTCGATGGAGGCATTTAACGCCAGAAGGTTGGTCTGGCTTGCAATATTTAAAATATCATCGGTCAGGCTGTTTACCTGATTTACGCTCTTGCTGTCCTCGATTGCCTGATTTAATACAGTTAAAATCTCATTGACCTTGGCTCCGGTAGACTCCATGTTCTCCCTTGCGGAAGCCTCCATGGAATCCGCATGTTCCTTCATCTCGCGGGTGTACGCGTTGATCTCTGACGTGCGCTCCGCGATCTGGTCAACTTCCTGCTTTACAGACTCGGTGTTCGTATTGATGAGGGATGCATTGGCTGACATCTCCTCCATCGTGGCAGAAAGTTCTTCTGTGAGTGCCGACAGATCCGACACACTGCCATTCGATGTCACGACGCTGTCGCGCACCTCGCCGACCACAGATTCCATTCTGGTTGAATTGTTCACGATCACCTTGAAAATATCCTGAAGCTTGTCCATAAACACGTTGATGCCGTTGCCGACCGCCGCGACCTCCTGGTTGGCGTGCACGCTCACACGTCTCGTCAGATCGCCCTCGCGCTTGTCAATGTCCTCAATAATATCTGTGATCTCCTTCTGTGTCTTTAACAGAGGGATAATTACCAGCTGGAATACGCAGATCAGAGTTGCAAGCAACGCCGCCACACTGATGATGATGGATGCCGTGCTCGCCGCGATTGCCGTCCGGTAGACCGCTGCAAGCTGTTCCTTTGCCACATCCGCATTTTCGCTGACATTGGTGCGGATTGCCGCAATGCTCTCCTGCATTGCACTGGAATAATCGGCGATCTTGCCGTTTGCCAGCGCATAAGCCGCCTCGTTATCGTTGTTGGCACTGTATGCCATGAGGTTGGCAAGCTCGTACTTCATTCCCTCGTAGTTGGACACCAGCGCATCGTATTCCGCCTTGTTGTCGTCTGTCACATATTCCTGGAAATCATCCAGATATGTCTCTAAGGTCTCCTGCTCACTCCGGATGGTCTCGACCAGCGAGATCATGGTATTTAAGTCGGTCGCCACGATATGGGACAGTCCCAGTCTGTGGATCAGAAGCGTCTCTTGCTGAATATCGCCGAGCTCTGAAATACAGCTCATGTAGCCGTTTGCAATCTGCGTTGCATTTGCATTTACTCTCTTAATATTGGTCACTGCCAGAATATTGGAAACGACTGACACAAATCCCAGGATAAATACCGGAATCAGAATAATAAACTTTGTACTGATATAGCTTTTTTTCTTCATATCCTGCTCCTCCCCGTTACTGTACCGTCGACTGTGTAATTCCAGCCACAAGCGTATCCATCACTTCCTGCGGATCCGTTCCGTTTGTGCTGCCTGTCGCCATCAGATTGCCGAACTCCGTCGTCGCATCCCAGAAGCTGTTGCCCACACGCTGGAGTTTGCCGTACTGCGCCTGCGCAATGACTGCCTGGATGGCAGGCACCGCCTGTACCTGCTCCGACGCAGCCGCGTTTTTATTGGAAGGTCCCTGATCGCGCTCCTCAAGACGCAGCATCTGGTTCTCCTCGTTTGTAAACCAGTCTGCAAGCTTTAATGCCCAGTCCTTGTGCTTGGAATAGGCGTTGACGCCCATCATCTTATAGCCCGTGAAAGAGGCCATCTGGATCTGCTGTCCCGCGCAGGTGTAGGTCGGAAGCTTCACTGCCCCGTAATCGTTGCCCCATACCTTTTTGATCTCCGATGCATTCCACACGCCGCTGACGCCTGCCACAACCGTTCCGTCCTGCACGCCCTCCATGAATTCCGTGTCGGTACAGCTTAAAAACGCCGGATTCTGTGCGATGGCAAGCAGCGCCTCCTCAATGTCGGTTCCCTTTATGCTGCCTTCCGTCGCATTCCAGTCGCAGTAGTTCGTCACCCCGTCGTCATTTACACCGAAATCCAGTCCGGTGTTGCCGAAAAACGCATAGAGGTACCAGCCGGAACTCCAGTCCATCGTCACCTTCTTGCCCACAGCGCCCGCTGCTGCCAGAAGCCCGTCCATCGTCTGGACGTCCTCTTCCGTCAGGTAATTCTTATCGTAATACAGAAAATATCCGTTGTCCGCCGTCATCGGGTAAGCGTACAGCGTATCATTCACAGAAGCCGCTGCAACCGCCTCATCCAGATTCGCCTCCCGGATCTCATCTGCATTTGGTACCTGCTCTAAGGCACCGGCTGCAACCATGCTGGTAAGCTGATCGTCCGGCAGCGGGAAGACATCCGCTCCGTTATGTACATCTCCAAGCAGCGTATTGCGCGTCTCAGCATCTGCATTCTCCGCAAGCTGAATATCAAAATCTGCCTGTCCTGCATATTTCTGCTCGAAGCTGTCGATCATCTCCTGCAGAACATCAAAATTGGCCTCCTCTGCCCATACGGTCAATGTAACCTTGCCGTCATCCTCCGCTGCATCGCCGGACAACTCTGTCGAATCCATGACCGCCTCCGTCTGCAATACGGACGGTTCACCGTTTACGGACTCTCCACCTGCCGTCGTATCCGCACCTGTACAGCCCGCCATTGCTGTTGTAACAAAGGTTGCCGCTGCAACCGCCGCAATAACATGCTTCTTCATTTGAAATCCCCTTCCTTTGTATTCGTATCTGTATGTGCAAATTCTCTCTGCCGCCTCTTCTGTTCTTATACACGATTTTGCACTCATTTTATATATTTTACACCTATTTTACAAAATGCGCAATCGGTTGTTCCTTTTTTTAATTTTTCTTATCCTTTCTCCCACTTTTACATCCGCTGCAGGATGAGCAGTGACCACAGCCACAATCTTCTTTGTCGTTTTTTCTTTTTCCCATATACAAAAGCGCCAGGATGATCCACAAAAGGATACACCCCAGCACAATCAGATCCAACGCATGCAACCCACTCAAAAGAAGATTCCTCCTATCTGATAAACCGCAAATGCCATCAGCCACGCGACCGCGCATTGAAGCACCACGACGAGAAATGCCCGCATGCCGCTTCCCATCTCACGCTTCACCGCCGCAATGGCTGCAACACACGGCGTGTAAAGCAGCGTAAACACAAGGAAGCTTGCCGCCGAGCGCCCGGTAAACATACTTCCGAGCACCCTGCTTAGATTGGCAGTCGCCGTGCCAGTCAACACACTCAAGGTGCTGACCACCGCCTCTTTTGCCGTAAATCCAGTAATCAACGCCGTAGAAACCCTCCAGTCCGAAAAACCGAGCGGTCCAAACAGCGGTGCGATCCACTGCCCCACCAGAGCGAGCAGACTTTTCTCACTGTCTGTCACCACATTAAGTTTTAGATCAAAGGTCTGCAAGAACCAGATGACAATCGTTGCCACAAAGATAATGGTAAACGCGCGCTCCAGGAAATCCTTTGCCTTATCCCAGATCAGCTGTCCGACACTCTTTGCCGACGGGAAACGGTAATTCGGCAGTTCCATGACAAACGGAATCGGATTCCCGCGGAACGCCGTATGATTCAATACCAGCGCGGATAAGATGCCGACCACAATTCCCGCCGTGTAGAGAAGTATCATCACGACCGCCTCGTTTCCCGGGAAAAATGCCGCCGCAAACACCGCGTAGATCGGTATTTTGGCAGAACAGCTCATATAAGGCGTGAGCATAATTGTCATCTTCCGGTCTCTCTCACTCGACAGCGTCCTTGTCGCCATGACCGCCGGAACCGTACAGCCGAATCCGATCAGCATTGGTACAAAGCTTCGCCCGGAAAGTCCGATCTTACGCAGCGGCTTGTCCATCACGAAAGCCACGCGCGCCATGTAGCCGGAGTCCTCCAGAATCGAGAGGAAGAAAAACAGCACCACGATGATCGGCAGGAAGCTTAACACCCTCCCGACGCCGGCAAAAACACCATCGATGAGCAGGCTGTGCACAACCGGATTCAGTCCGTACGCGGTAAGTCCCCTGTCGCAGACGGCAGTAAACGCGTCGATTCCCATCGCCAGCCAGTCGCTCAGAGCCGCGCCGACCACATGGAACGTCAGCCAGAAAATCAAAAACATGATCAAAAGAAACATCGGAATCGCAAGGTACTTGTTCGTGAGCACACCGTCGATTTTCACACTCCGGATGTGTTCTCTGCTCTCCTGACATTTTTTAACCGTTTTTTGGCACACCTTCTCTATAAAGGTATACCGCATGTCAGCTAACGCCGCATTCCGGTCCAGTCCGCAGTCTTTTTCCATCTCCGCAATACTGTGTTCCATCATTTCCAGCTCATTCTCAGAAAGAGCCAGACGCTCTATAATATCCGTATCATTTTCCACGATCTTCGTCGCCGCAAAGCGCGGAGACATTCCGATATTTACCGCATGATCCTCCACCTGATGCGACACCGCGTGAATGCAGCGGTGTACCGGTCCCTGCTCGCAGAAATCCATGACTTTGGGCGGTATCTTTTTGCCCGCGACTTCCACGATCGCCGCAATCAGATCCTCAATTCCCTCATCCTTCGCCGCACTGATCGGAATCACAGGAATCCCTAATTCCTGCGACATCTGCCTGTAATCAATAGAACCTCCGTTTCCGCGGACCTCATCCATCATATTGAGTGCTAACACCATCGGAATGTGCATTTCCAGAAGCTGGAGCGTCAGGTAAAGATTTCTCTCGATGTTCGTCGCATCCACAATGTTGATGATTCCATCCGGCTTCTCATTTAAGATAAAATCTCTGGTGACAATCTCCTCATTGGTATAAGGTCTGATGGAATAGATTCCGGGGAGATCTACCACGGAACAATTCTTCGTGGAGCGGATTTCCCCCATCTTCTGATCCACCGTAACGCCGGGGAAATTGCCGACATGCTGGTTAGCTCCTGTCAGCTGATTAAACAACGTCGTCTTACCGCAGTTCTGGTTTCCAGCCAATGCAAATATCATTTTTCTTCCTCCGGTTTCACTTCAATTTTCGCTGCGTCCTCCCGCCGGATCGTAAGCTCATACCCGCGGATGCGTATTTCAATCGGATCTCCCATCGGAGCCACCTTGCGCACCTCCACAGCAGTCTTCGGGATCAGCCCCATGTCTAACAGCCGGCAACGCAGTGCGCCCTCTCCGCCGACCGCCGTAATAGCAGCGCGCTTTCCGATTGGTAGTTCCTCTAACGTCATATTTTCCACACACCTTTTCTCTTTTGATATTGATATTGATATTCATTCTCACTAATACTAATATGATGCTTCTGCATTGTCAACTGGCATTCCGGTGTAATGGAATTTTTTGTTTCAGGGAACACTAAAAGGAATTGCTGCAATAAGCACAGCTCTCTTTGGGGTGATAAGTAATATTATAAGAAACGCACTTGGGGATTTCATGTGGAAATGCAGAGGGAATATTCGTTGGAGAAAAATGTGAGCATTTCTTCCAGCTGAATGTTTGCATCAGATTCCGTGTCTCTTCCACGTTTTGACAATCCGCCGGGTGCATGTCCGACACACCGGAGACAATGGGCGGACTTTCTGGTGTCCCTAAGGGCACCTCTTCACAGACAATATAAAACCGCGCGAACCGAAACTCACTGCCATGTGCTATTAAAAACATGGCAGATGGCAATTCAGACATCGGCTTCGCGCGGTTATGTTTTGTTC
>ERZ780167.2024-NODE-2024-length-16569-cov-3.847887_pt1 | contig 16569 bp, 10 predicted proteins | sample MGYA00510982_ERZ780167 | MGnify/ENA primary metagenome ERZ780167 (study PRJEB29588, sample SAMEA2146107) | human gut metagenome | biome: human gut; feature: human-associated habitat; material: faeces | place: Denmark | collected 2008/2010 ... | reverse complement strand
GAAAAGTCAGGAAACGAATAAGGGGATACTTGGATGGAAGTATCCCTTTTTTAAAACATAAAGGAAAATGAAAATGAAAAAGAATGAAGTATATCAGATCAGAATCGATGATATGGGTGTTAATGGAGAGGGTATCGGAAAAGTGGACGGCATAACGCTGTTTGTGAATTCAAGCTATCGTTCATATCAGGATCAGGAATCTCTTTATAACTCCTATGCCGCAGAGCGTGGCACAGAAGCCGCAGACGAGGTATCTTCCCGTCCGGGACATTCAGAACATCAGACGGGTCTGACCTTTGATGTAAACACCACCGAGGACAGCTTTGCAGGCACTCCTGAGGCAAACTGGCTGGCTGAACACTGTGCAGAGTACGGCTTTATTATCCGCTACCCTGAGGGAAAAGAGGATAAAACAGGATATGTGTATGAGCCGTGGCATATTCGCTATCTTGGCAAGGAAAAAGCCGAAGCTGTCACAAAGAGCGGTCTTTGCCTTGAAGAATATCTTGGTGTCACCTCTGATTACAAATATGCCGAAGATCAGAACTGTTCAAGCCTGAACGCTTCCGACACACAATCAAGTCAGGCGGACGGCTACACAGACGGCTATTATCAGGACAACACAAATTATGATTATCAATACTGATACAAACACAAAGCGGACAGCCACGGGAAAGTGGTTGTCCGCTATTCTTTACTTTGTCATACGGGACGTCGAGGACGCCGTCCCCTACAGCCAAATATCCGTTACTTATTTTCTGAGCTTTCTGTGCTATCAGAGCTTTCCAAACTGCTGTCATCATAGTGAACAGGCTCAGTTGTAAGGCCCTTATCTCCTGCCTCTACGGCTTTCTCAGTCATATCGTCAACTATGCGTTTGAAAACTTTGAACGCCTTATCATAATTCTCCTGCATAGTTTCCTTAGAGTCGCCCAAAGTCTTAACTGGCGTTCTCATTGAAAGGTGGATATCATTCGGCATATTCTCGAAGTTAAGCTCCTTTGCCATGACCTCCATGTTCCAGCTCATGCCCATATCATCAACATACTTGTTGTTCGGAAATTCCTTTGGCAACTCAGGAGTCATTATTGACTTGAACTCCTCGTCAGTGTTTGAGTCTGTTATAACAAGTATAGACTCGCCCCCCTGAAGCTGTGCCAAAAACTTAGTGCTGTTCACGTTCTGCTGCTGATAATCGTCGCTGTGAGAATTTAGCGGAATCATAATGACCTCAACATGGACATAACCATTGCCGTCAAGATCGTCCGTGTATTTTTCAAAGAAATCCTCCAGTTCCTCCTGACGTGTTTCCAAGCCGTTGTTTGCGATCATAAGCACTGTCAGGTCAGCCTTTTCACGCCTTGCAGCGTCAATAAAAATAAATGTCGCCACCGCTATGATAAATATTGCAAAGATTATCCACACCTTGTTGTGATAAAAGAAATTCTGCACCTTTTCAAAGCCGTGAAGCTCTCTTATCTGGTCATGCTCTTCCTTTATGGAAGACTCGCTTTCGTCGATAACTCCGCTTTTGAGCTTCATAAGCTCGATACGCTCCTGAGCAAGCCTGCGTTCACGTTCCTTTTCTTCCTGACGTTCACGCTCACGTCTTTCAGCTTCCGCCTGCTCTAAAACCTGCCTTTCACGCTCCTCAGCCTCACGCCTTTGCTGAGCCAGCGTGCGCTCATACTCTGCGTCATCAGCGTCCTCCAACAGACCCTGACCCTCCAGACTTTTGTCGAGCTTTGATATATTAATGTCCTTTTCGTCTTTTTTTGACATATCACTGCCGTCCTTTGCGAGATATTTTATATCATATTAGTATAAACCAATAATATTAACTCCGTATTAACAAAAAAGAGATAGCATTTTCATGAAAAATGTCTATATACAATTAAAGATAAATTGTGTATAATATACATAAATCAAATAAATTAAGTTGTGATAATAACAATTTAGTGAAAAGAGGAGAGATAGCAATGCTTGAAAAGATCATACAGAAAAACACAGAAAAATCAGAGATATCCGAACAGCTAAAAGGGCTGAGAGAACAGCTCACCCTGCTTGAAAACAAAATAAAGACCGCAGGAGTGCCTGTTATAATCACATTTGACGGCTGGTCTGCCGCAGGCAAAGGCTCGATGATAGCAAAGCTCATACGCTCTCTTGACCCACGTTTTTACAAGGTGGTTTCCTATCGTGCGCCGAATGAGCAGGAAAAGCGTATGCCATGGCTGTGGCGTTACTGGCAGACGCTGCCGAAAAAGGGTGAGTTTCTTATCCTTGACCGAAGCTGGTATCGTGACACTGTGAACTCCTTTATGTACGGTGAGATAGACAAGGAAACAAGGGACACACGCCTTGAAGATATCTGCACCTTTGAAAGGCAGCTTACAGATGACGGATATGTTATCGTGAAAATTTTCCTGCACATTACCGAAGACGAGCAGAAAAAGCGTATCGAAAAGCTGGAGAACTCCTCTGTTACAAGCTGGCGTGTGGAAAGCCACGATATAAAGAACATGGAAAAATACGATAAGTTTTTCCGCAGATATGACAAAATGCTTGAAAACACAAACACGGCATTTGCTCCGTGGACTTGCGTTGGGGCAAATGAACGTGCCTCTGCTGAGCTTGAAGTGCTGACAGCGGTCACAAAGGCAGTAAGCGCCGCAGTTTCCGCCAAGGAGAAGGGCGAACATTATATTCCCGAACCACAGTTCGATACCTGCGGATACAATTATCCTGAATATAAAACTATTGAAATGCCTGCTCTTGCAGAAGTGGATATGAACAAGTCCCTTGACGAAGCGGAATATGAGAAAAAGCTGAAAAAATATCAGGACAAGCTTTTCAAGCTGCAAAATCTCTGCTATCAGAAGAAGATACCTGTTATAATATGCTATGAAGGCTGGGATGCAGCAGGAAAAGGCGGAAATATCAAGCGTATTGCGGCTGCCCTTGATCCAAGGGGCTATGAAGTTCACCCTATCGCTGCACCCGAACCGTCAGAGCTTGCAAGGCACTATCTATGGCGTTTCTGGACACGTCTTGAAAAGAATGGTCACTTTACTATCTTTGACCGCACATGGTATGGCAGAGTAATGGTCGAACCTATCGAAAAGCTCACCCCCGAAGAACGTGTGAACATGGCTTATCGTGAGATAAACGAGTTTGAAAGCCAGCTTCATGATTGGGGCGCAGAGATAATAAAATTCTGGGTGAATGTTGATAAAGACGAACAGCTCCGCCGTTTTAACGAGCGTGAGAACACGCCTGAAAAGCGTTGGAAGATAACCGATGAGGATTGGCGCAACCGTGAAAAGTGGGACACCTATGAGAAATATGTTGACCGCATGATAACACTTACCTCCACAGATATAGCACCATGGACGATACTTGAGGGCAACGATAAAAAATACGCCCGAATAAAAGCACTGAAAACTATTGTGAAACGCCTTGAAAAGCGTTTGGAAAAAGAAGATAAATAAAAAAAGCGGCGAAGCGTAATGCTCCGCCGTCTTTTATTTGCCGTCAGATCAGCATCCGCAGCCGCCGCAACCATTGTCGCAGCCACAACCACCGCAGCCGTTTCCGCAACCGCCACAGCCATTTCCGCAACCGCCGCAGCCACAGCAGAATATGAGAATAAGGATAATGATCCACCAACAACCGCCAAATCCACAACCGTTCATAAATGAAATCTCCTTTTTTATTAAGATTTATAAAGCTGAAGCTTTGCTCCGTTGCTTTATATTACAGTTTATGACGCAGAGAAAAATGTGTTACAAAAAAATCTGCAAGGAGAATTTGTCCTGTGCATAAGAATATAAAAGCGATAAAAATGCGAGAATAACAAGACGCAAAACTGTCAAGAATGTAGCTAAGACAAAGCTTTGTCTTAAACATTTTAAGGGGTGAATTTTATGAACGAACAGTTTTTTGATAGCGACAGCTTTACACCAAGGGCAAGAGAGCTTGTGAAAAATGCCGTCACTCTGGCAGGAAGCTGGGGGCATACTTATATCGGCACTGAGCATATCCTGCTCTCTGCCGCCTATGAGGAGGACTCCACAGCCTGTGCAGTGCTTCTGCGCCACGAGGTCACGGCTCAAAGGATAGAGGAGCAAATAGAATACATCATAGGCAGAGGCACGCCATGCCGTCTTACGAAAAATGACATCACTCCTAACGCTGCCGCTGTTTTAAAAGGCGCAAAAAGGCTGTGCGAGAGCATGGGTGGCGGTATCGCAGGAACGGAATACATTCTTGCTATGATACTCCGCCGCAGTGATTGCTGTGCCTTTGAGATATTGCAGCAGTTAGGGGTGAACTGCAACAAGATGTACAACGATTGCTCATTGTCAGGCAACGAGCCTAATATTTTTTCAGACAGAAATTATCCCAAGCTAAAGACCCTTGAACGCTACGGCAGAGAGCTTACACGCAAAAGCGAGTGTGAAAAATTCGACCCCTGCATAGGCAGAGAAGCTGAAACAGAACGTATCATGGAGATACTCTGCCGCCGCACAAAGAACAATCCCTGCCTTGTAGGTGAGGCAGGTGTGGGAAAGACCGCTGTTGTGGAGGGGCTTGCGAGAAAGGTCATGCTTGGAGAAGTGCCGTCTGCGTTGTCCTCAAAGCGGATCTTCTCCCTTGATATAACTGCCCTCCTTGCAGGAGCAAAATATCGTGGGGACTTTGAGGAGCGATTGAAAAGCTGTATGGACGAAGCCGCAAAGGCTGGAAATGTGATACTTTTCATTGATGAGCTTCACAACATAATGGGTGCAGGAGCGGCAGAGGGTGCAATAGACGCTGCAAATATCCTGAAACCACAGCTTGCAAGGGGCGGTCTACAGCTCATAGGCGCAACGACTTTTGAGGAATACCGCAAAAATATTGAAAAAGACTCAGCTATGGAGCGACGCTTTCAGAAAGTAAAGATAGATGAGCCTGATCAAAGCCATACCTGCCGTATCCTCAGCGGTCTTATAGACAAATATGAACAGCACCACAGCGTTGACATCTCCCCTGACCTTATACCATATGCAGTTAAGCTTGCCGCAAGGTATGTCACCGACAGATTTTTTCCTGACAAAGCAATTGATATCCTTGACGAAGCCTGTGCCTGTGCGGTCATAGAGCAAAGTGAAAATAATTCTGGTGAGAAAATATCAGATGCTTTCAACGATTATGTGAAAGGCAAGCTCACCCGTGACGAATATCTCACCGCCATAACAGAGTGCCGCCCAAAGCGCATACCACTTGAAAAAAGGCACATTGACAGCGTTATTTCATCGCTCACAGGCATAAACTGCGCCGATATCGGACAGGACGAAGCCGCAAGGCTCACAGGGCTTGAAGATAAGCTAAGCGAAAGCATTGTTGGACAGCAGACGGCTATAAAGTCACTCTGCTCTGCCGTCCGCCGCTGTCGTGCAGGACTAAAGGGCAGCGACCGCCCCATGGGAAGCTTTATTTTCTTAGGGTCAACGGGAGTGGGCAAGAGCCAGCTTGCAAAAGATCTTGCCAAAACGCTTTTTGGCAGAGATAACGCCATTGTAAAGCTTGATATGTCAGAATACATGGAACGCCACAGCGTTTCAAAGCTCATAGGCTCGCCCCCTGGATATGTAGGCTTTGACGAGGGTGGCAGGCTTACCGAACAAATTCGCCGCAAGCCCTACTGTGTGCTTCTTCTTGACGAAATAGAAAAGGCTCACCCTGACATCTACAATCTGCTTTTGCAGATACTAGAGGACGGCTGTCTTACCGACTCCGCTGGCAGGACAGTTTCTTTCTCCAATGTCCTTATAATAATGACCTCGAATATCGGCGTGAAAAAGCTTGCCGAAACCAAGACCGTGGGCTTTTCAAACAGCAAGTCAAATGGCGAAGCCAAGAAAAAAGCCATGCTCTCAGAGCTTAAAAGCTTTATGTCTCCCGAGCTTTTAGGCAGGATAGATGAGGTGATAGTTTTTAACGACCTTACCCTTTCCGATATGGAAAACATTACACGCCTTGAAATATCCGCTCTTGAAAAAAGGCTCTCCGAACTTGGCTGTACACTCGCCTGTCAGCCAGAGGTCTACCCTTTTATCGCAAAGCAGGCACTTTCAAAAAGTGGCTCTGCACGAGAGATACGCCACATAATTACCGCCCTCATAGAAAATCGCATAAGCGATATGCTTATCTCCTCCGCCTGCCGTGACTTTTCTGTTTGCGTATCTGAAAACACCTTAACTGTCGCACAGCACCGCAAACAGCTGTGTTCATAGAAATTTTACAAAGTATAGTTGAGGGATATTTTACAAAAGCCCGCCCATATGTTATAATATTTTTATATTGTTGCCCAAGCGGCAAAAGGAGGATAAAAATGTCTGACAGAAAATACAAGCTATATTCCGACTCCACCTGCGATCTGTCGGAGGATATATTAAAAAATATGGACGTGACGCTTCTGGAATTATCTTTTGAGGTAAACGGTGTTGTAAAGAGCAAGAATGACATGACGCTGCCTGAATTTTATTCCCAAATGCGAAACGGAGCAGTAACGAAAACATCGCAAATAGGGATCTCCGACTATGAACAGGCTTTTGAAAAGGAACTTGCCGCAGGCTATGACGTGCTTTATCTTGGATTTTCGTCAGGTCTTAGCGGAAGCTTCAACACTTCCTGCATTGCAAGAGATAGCGTAATGGAAAAATACCCAGAAGGCAAGATAATCTGCATAGACTCCCTCTGTGCTTCAACAGGCGAAGGTCTTTTGCTCATAAAGGCTGACGAAAAGAAAAAGCAGGGTCTTTCCATTGACGAGCTTGCCCGGTGGATCACTGACAACAGGCTTCACCTATGCCATGTTTTCACAGTTGATGACCTGAAATATCTCCACCGAGGTGGCAGAGTATCAAAGACCGCCGCCATAGCAGGCTCTATTCTTGGCATTAAACCGCTTCTCCACGTTGACAACGAGGGACATCTTATCCCAGTTGGAAAGATACGAGGCAGAAAGCAATCCATTGAAAAGCTTGTGGATATGATGTGCGAACGCATGGGAAATTGGGATAATTCCACAGTAGCCGTCTGCCATGGCGACTGCCTTTCAGACGCAGAATATGCAGCCGACCTTATGCGAAAAAAGCTTGGCAAGAAGACCACTGTGCATATCTGCTACACAGGTGCTGTTATAGGCTCACACTCAGGACCTGGAACTCTCGCTCTGTTCTTTATGGGCGACCAGCGATAAAAATACAATACAAAAGCGGACGAAGCCCGAAAACTTCGTCCGCTATTTTTATATGCGATATCAAAGACCCTTTGCCTTTTTCAAAGTTATACCATTATCTCCAAGCGGGATAGCGTGGTCAAGTCCAACGAACTTGCCTCCCTCCTGCCAAAGAACTTCCTTGACAAAATCATACTTTTCCTCGTCCCATGTAACAAAATCGTCCTTTACAAGTCCGCCCGTGTCACCTGAGTTTGCATTGAAGCACCAGAAAGTGTGATTTACATGATTGTCCTTTATGAGCTTTCTCATGTAGGTCATCCAAGTTAGGTTAGGCTCTGTCATAAAGCCGCCCCACTCGCCTATAAGAAGCGGTGCGATATCCTGCTCCTGAATGTAGAACCAGTTGTCTTTCCAGCAATCTTTCATAAGGCTCTTGTATGTGTAGTCCCCCTCGAACCAAGGCTGCTGATAAACTGTCGGACCATAGTCGTGCGGCGAGTAAACAAGCTTATCCTGATATTTGCCAAGGTCGATAGGATAGTCCTTTACTCCCCTGAGGTTTCCGCCCCACCAGTTGAAATAGTAATCATCACTGTTGGTGGAGGAATAATCCCCGTTTTTCTTGATGTTCTTAGGGTATATCTCGATACCCTCGACCATTATAAGCACATTAGGATTTTTCGCAAGCACCTTGCTCGCTGCCGTTTCAGCCACATACTTCCAGTTGTTTGCGTCCTTTGAATCATTCCATATTGCCGCAGCGTCACCCTCGTTAGGCTTGCCGTGAGGCTCGTTTTTCAGGTCAAATGCAACGATAGTGTCATTGTCCTTATATCTGTCGGCAAGCCACTCCAAAGCATGGTAATAGTTCTTTACAGTGACCTTGTCAGTATACCACAGATTTACAGTATGACCGCTGGCATTGGTTTCCGCTGAATGGATATCAGGCATTACTTTAAGACCGTTTTCCTCCGCAAGCTTGAGAAAATAATCAAATATCTCAAGGCTGTTCATCGAGTTCAGCTCTTCATTGTATGCGTTATTGTAGTTCGCCTTTGGATATTCGCCCTCCGACCACTGGTTGATAAGCTCCGCTGACATAGGCACTCTTATAAGATTGAAACCGTGGTCTGCAATAGCCTCCACCGATGTCACAAGCTCGCTGTTCCAAAGTCCGTCAAATGTGTTAGTGCCTGTGTTGTAGCCAAACCAGTTCACGCCCGTGAGCCAAACCTCTTTGCCGTCCTTGTCAAGTATCTTGCTTCCGTCTGTGTGAAGCCAATCATCACCCTGTTTAGCCTTTGAGGTACGCTTTAGAAGCTTTTTAACGTCCTTTTCCGTGACCTTTTTGTCATTATTCTGATTATTGTTGTTATTGTTATTATTCTGTGATACCTTGCCCTTTTTAACAGTACACTCCACACCGTTTAGCTTTGCAGACTTAACATTGAGCTTTGTTCCAGTTCCAATATTACAGCCAATAGAGGTCGAACCGCCCTTTGCGATCTCGCCATTGTAATCAACATTCGTGACCGTGAGTTTGTTGCCCTTGACCTTAAAGTTGCCGTTCCAGCCGTCACAGCTTTTGAGCTGGTCTATTTCAAGCTCCAGCGTCCACTCCTTGAGGGCTTCATCGGAGTTGTTCTCAATGCCTATCTCCATGCCCGTCATGACCTTGTCGCCGTCCTGCCAACTGTTGTCCCCTGAATAGGAAATGATAAAGCCCTTTTCCTTTTTATCGTCTTTGCTTTCCTCCTCATCAGCATCAGGCTCGTCCTCGCTTTCATCAGCCACAGAGTCCTCCTCACTGGTGTCATCGGTTTCTGAAGCCACCGCAGAACTGCTCTCCGCCTTTGAAGCCGAGCTGTCCACGTCTTTTTTGCCTGATGTTGCCACCAATATCAATGCAATAACAAGCCCCACTATAACAGCGCCCATGCCTGCAAAAGCGATAATAAGCTTTTTGTTTATGCCCTTTTTGCCCACATTCTCCTGCTGGCTGTTTACGTCTTTTTTCTCATCACTCATAAGCTTTCCCCTTTATTTTTGATTTTTACATATTTATAAGACCGCCGAGTATTACGCCCGACGGTCGAACTTTCTTTTTTTGGCGACTTATTTTACTGACTGGAGTTTCTCGCTAAGGAACTTCTCCTCAAACTTGTCTGACGGCATAGGTCTGCCGAAATAATAGCCTTGTATAACGTCAGTTTCCAGATCTCTCAGGATATCGAACTGCACCTGTTCCTCAACACCCTCTGCGCAAACTGCTATATGCAGGTCGTGAGAAAGATTAACTATCATTTTAACAAACACCGCAGTGTCAGGATTTTTTGCAATATCATCAATAAACGACTTGTCTATTTTAATGGTATTCAGAGGCATTTCCTTTATGCAGTTAAGCGAAGAATATCCTGTTCCGAAATCGTCCAGTGCTATCTTCACGCCCTTGTCTGTTATATGCTTCAAAAGCTCCTTCATCTTTTCCATATCATGGATAGCAAGACTTTCTGTGACCTCAAAACATATCTTCTCAGGGGGTGCGCCTGTTTCGTCAAAAAGTGTGTCTATCTTGTCAAGGAAATCAGGCTCAATTATCTGACCTACAGACAGATTAATGTTCATTCTCAAATCAAGCCCTGCGTCAGCCCACTTTTTGCACTGTCTGCCTGCGATCCTTATCATGTTCTCGCCCAAGAGATTGATATAGCCAAGTCTTTCCGCCATAGGGATAAATTCGGCAGGGGAAACCTGACCGAACTCAGGTGGATTCCACCTCATAAGCGCTTCACAGCCCACAAGCTTCTTTTCGGAGCTGCTGAATATAGGCTGATAGTACGCCGTGAAATGTGCAAAGCCGTTTGTGATATCCTTGTGCATGAGCCTTTCAAGTTCGATCTGCCTTGAAAGTATCCTGCCGATAGTTTCGTTATAATTTATAGTGCAATTCTTGCCCTGCTTTTTCGCATATGAAATGGCAAGGTCGATCCTTTTAAGAACTGTGTTTACAGTATCGTCAAGCTTCGGGAACTTCGCAACGCCCATTGAACAAGTGCAATAGCAAGTGCTGTTAGCTATCTGCCACTCTGTGTTGAACTTATCATGTATGATCTTGCATATCTCGTCGATCTCGGTCTGATCCTGATCTCTCAGAAGCACAACGAACTCATCGCTGCCAAATCTAAAAACGCTCAGCTTTTTATTCTTCTGGGCAAAATCCTCAAAGAATTTACCTATCTCTTTAAGAAGTCGGTCACCATTATTGTGGCCATAGCTGTCATTTATGTTTTTGAAATTATCAAGGTCAATGAGCATAACAGTGCTGTTCTCATCGCTTTCAATAATGCCCTGTATACTCTTATCAAGACTTAATCTGTTAGGAAGACCTGTGAGGTTATCGTAAAAGACCTGCTTTTCGATGACCCTCTCATAATTTATCTTTTCTGAGATATCATTAAGTGTGCAAAGTCTGATAGTTCTGCCGTCATGCCATTTTATGAGTTTTTCCGACACATTGAACCATTTGTTCATGATCTCGGAATAATAATCTCCTCCAAAAAGCATTCCTTCCTTATGAGCAGGAAGCTCACACCAAGTCTTGCTGAAAACGTCACTTTCCTTTTTGCCGACCAGTTTCCCCAAATACTGTTCAAAGCTCTTGCTGGCAAAAACTATCTCACCACTGTCCTGTGCCACTGCAAGCACATAGGAATTCATATTATCCATAACATCAGTAAGCGTGCGAGTAGTGCTTTCTGCATGTTCAGCCGCTCTCCTAGTATGGAGCATGCCGGAAAGTATATATGTCAGACGTGAGGCTAGCTGTATCTCCTCAGGGGACCATACTCTCCCAGGATCAGAGGACAAAAGATTGAAATATGCAACATACTTATTGGTGTCCTTGACAGCACAAGTGAGTGAACAAGGATACACCACCCCACGCAGGGATATTTCCTCCGCATCTCCATTCGGATGAGCCTTATCCGCAACGTGGATACCAGTTTGCATAAGTGCTTTTTTCATTGCATTGTATCTATTTCTATTAAATTCTTTATCAAAAGCAAATACAGTATATTTATGTGTATCAGCGATCAATTCATAACGAAAAGTTCTGAGTTTTCATAACCTGAAACTGTTACCGTAGCCGCATTGACATAAAGTGCAGAGCAAACACTTTCAAGAAAATTCTTGCACACATTATCAAATCTGTCATCGCTTTCAAGTATTTTCAAAAAGCTCTCGAACTTTTCGTTATAGGTCTTAGCTGGTATTTCCATACAAACAGCCCTCCTCTGCTTATATAAATACGTCCAGTATCATTATAACATATTTTCTGTAAAATCACAAGGGGAATTATAGAAATTTATTTATAATGCACAAAACAAATGACCAAATTTATATATTATTAAAAAACAAGCCCCGTAGTTAAGCTTAAAAAAAGTTTAACTGACGGAGCAAATGTGACCGAACCGATAAGCCGAGTTTTGTCGAGTGCGATAATCTATCTGGACTGTACGTCGCCGCACAGCTCTAGCCACCTATAGCCCCAAGTCTGACGAGCAGCCATTGACTTGCAAGCTACCATTGGTGTTGCATCGGATAAGGTTTACATAGCAATGACGTCTCCGCCATTCTGGTGGGCTTTTACCCCACCTTTCCACCCTTACCAACAAAAGTTGGCGGTATATTTCTGTTGCACTGGCTCTAAGGTCACCCTCGGCTGACGTTATCAGCTATCCTGCTCTATGATGCTCGGACTTTCCTCATAAACCTAGAACGTTTACGCTATCGCATAGCTCGCTCACACTATGATTATATCACATGAATGACGAAATGTCAAATAAAAGCCTGCATAGACAGTGAGCATTCTTAAAAATCATGCAAAACGTCTCAAACATATTTACAATTTACAAAAAATGTGATAGAATTAAAATAACCAAATCAAGGGAGCGTAAAAAATGAGAACTTGTCCTCACTGTGGCAGCGAGCTTCACGATGATTCTACTTTCTGCTTTGCCTGTATGTCCATCGTCAACGAGCGTAAAGAAATACTTATAAAGGTAAACACGTCACGCAAAAGAGCCATACCTATGGTTTGTGTTGCAGTCGCTATCATAGCCGCATCGTCAGTGTTTGCCGTTGTCAGCAAGAAAAACAATGCCGTAGAAACTAAAACACCTGAGCCTGCAAAAGCTGTGACAACTTCTGCCACTGTAACGACCATACCGCAGACAACGACTGCCGCCACAACAACTGTACCTACTACTACCACCGCACCTGCACCAATGGCAGATGAGATAGACAAAATTTCAGGCGGTATTAGGCAGGCTTCCACAGGCACGGCTGGAACTACTACCACTACAACAACCCTGCCTGAAGAAACTCAGCCCGAAGAAAATAATGGCGAAAATCAGCCTGATGAAAATAACGTTCAGCAGGAGGATAACACAGCTCCAAACGAGCCTGAGCCGTCATATTTTTCCGAGGACGGGGCAAATGAGCTAAGCAGAATACTCGTAGACAAAATAAATAAAAAACGTGAAAGCAAAGGCTATGCACCTCTGAGGGTCTGCGGACAGCTTGACAGCCTGTTAGCATTAAGCCTCGAAACAATGACTAATGTACAAAGCGAGGGCGAGATCGATACTTGCAATGAAATAACATTGGATAAGCTAAAAAGCAACCTCAGCGACGTTGGACTTCCCTCAGACAGTGAATTTATAAGGGTAAGCTATGTAATGAACTGCTGTAAAAGCTATGATGAAGTATTTGAGTATGCCAAAAAAGTAAATTTTTCAAACGAGCTTTTCACTGATGAAGAAGGCACACTTACAGTTTATTCACAAAGACTGGATTACAAATATTTCGGCTGCGCAATATATGATATGTGTCGTAGCCAGCTAAAACCTAACGGTGATTATTCATCCTCTTCCGAATACGTCTGCGAAATTTGGCTAATGAAATAAGCAAAATTAAAGTTTACAAATCATCTTATAATTAGCCTTGATATATTGTTTACAATTCACAAAAATTATGCTAAAATAAACGTATGCTTTTAAGCTCTTAGCTTTATCAGTAAATAATATAACAAGGAAAAAACATCTATGAAGTTCAATATCAAAAAGGTCGCAGCCGCATTTTTAAGTGTGGCAATGCTCACCACAGGCTCGGCTCAGCTTTCTGTTTTTGCACAGCAGACGCTTAAATACGAAGCCGAAAACGGCACTTTAGGTGGCTCTGCCTATATCCAAACAGACAGCTCCGCATCAAGCTCTAGGTCAGTTCGTTTTTCAGACTCAAGCTGCACATGGTCACAGACTGTTACAGTCAGCGAAAGCGGATACTACAAAATAAAGCTTTACAGCCGCGGAGAAGGCTCGAATAAGATAAACAATCTTTCTGTAAACGGCTCAAATGCAGGCACTTTCAGCAGTGCAAACGGCTCTGCCTATAAAGAGTCCACAGTGAATGGTATTTATCTCAAAAAGGGTCAGAACACTGTCAAAATAACAATGTCGTGGGGATATTTTACTCTCGACTACATAACCATTGAAAAAATGAGCTCTTCAAATGCCTACACTGCCGCTGAAAATCTCGTTGACCCATACGCTTCACAAAGCACACAGCGCCTTTACAGCTATATGAAAGACGTTTACAGCAAAAAGGTCATAACAGGACAGTATTGCGACGGTGGTCTTAACGGCACTGAGTTCAAAGCTATAAAGTCCGCCACTGGTCAGACCCCTGCTATGTTGGGTCTTGACTTTATGCGCTATACTCCATGCCGTGTCCAGAATGGTGACACCTCCGACGCTGTCGAAAAGGCTATCGAGTTCTCACGGGCAGGTGGAATAGTAACATTCTGCTGGCATTGGAACGTCCCTGACAAATATCTTCTCTCAGGTACAGACGGCGGAAATCCACGTTGGTGGGGTGGTTTTTACACCAAAAACGTTGACCGCTCAAAGTTCTCGCTTACCAAAATAATGAACGGCTCAGACCCTAAGGGCTACAACACTCTTATGAGCGACGTTGACGAGATTGCCAAACAACTCAAACGTCTTTCCGACGCAGACGTTCCGGTACTGTTCAGACCGCTCCACGAGGCAAGCGGTGGTTGGTTCTGGTGGGGTGCAGATGGCTCGGAAGCCTACAAAAAGCTTTGGCAGGCAATATATGACAAGCTCACGAATGAATACAAGCTTGACAATATCATATGGGTATGGAATGGTCAGGCGGCAAATTGGTATCCTGGCGACGAATATGTTGACATAATCGGAGAGGATATCTACCCAGGCACAAGAGATTATTCAGCCCAAAGCTCAAAATATCTTGAAGCCACAGACTATTCACCAAACGGAAAAATAGTTGCCCTTACAGAAAACGGCTGTCTTTTCGACCTTGACAAAGCCTTTGATGCAAACACCGCATGGTCATATTTCGGCACATGGAGCGGTGAGTTTTGCATATCAAGCTCTGAGAAATATACCGAGAAAAGTATGTGGCAAAAGGTCTATAACAGCGACTATGCTGTGACACTTTCAAGTCTGCCCGACCTGAAAAGCTATCCTATCAGCAGTGACAATACACAGATAACTCTTGACTCCACGTCAAAAGAAGTCACATACGGCGACAGCATTACCCTAAAAGCCAGCGTGACCTCAGGCACCCCTCAGACAGTAACATGGAAAAGCTCCAACACAGCCGTTGCCACAGTAAAAGACGGTGTTGTGACCGCCACGGGCAAAGGCACAGCAAAGATAACAGCCTCCCTGCCTAACGGAAGGTCTGCCGTGTGCACTGTAAAGGTCACCACAAAAAAGCTTCCAACATCAGGCTATTCCTATGCAAGCACTGCACAGTACACAGGCAGTGCAATTATTCCGACAGTCACTGTTAAGGACGGAAGCAAAGTTCTCCGTCAAAACATCGACTATCGTGTGATGGTCACGAACAATGTTAAAATCGGTCACGCTAACATCACTATCTCAGGCATGGGCAACTACTACGGCAGTTATACCGCAGGCTTTGACATTATCCCTGCCAAGCAGACCATACAAAAGCTTGAAACAAGATACAAAGGCTTCTTTGTGGATTGGGCGCAGAAAGGCTCTGCAACAGGCTATGACATTCAGTATTCCACCAGTGCAAACATGAGCGGTGCGGCTTCCAAACACCTCACTGCCAACAAGCCAGATAACCTGACAATAAGTGGTCTGACAGCCGATAAGACATACTACGTCCGTGTGCGTTCATACACAAACGTTGGAAGCAAGACTTATTATGGTCCATGGTCTGACATAAAAAGCATAAAGACCGCAAAATATGATATCACAAAAGCTTCCGTTTCTGGCATTTCCACCAAGGCATACACAGGCAAGGCTATAACACAGAACATTACTGTGAAATACAACGGCACTGCCCTGAAAAACGGAACTGATTACACAACTTCCTACTCAAACAACAAAAAAATCGGCAAGGCAATTGTCAAGATAACAGGCAAAGGCAAATATGGTGGCATTATCAAGAAGACCTTTACCATAAACCCTGCCAAGCAGGAGATACAGAAGCTTACGTCTAAATCCAAAGCATTTTTCGTGGATTGGGCGCAGAAAGGCTCTGCAACGGGCTATGAGATACAGTATGCAACTAACTCCAAGTTTACAAACGCAAAGAAAGTCACCATAACAAACAACAAGACCGACAAGACCACAATCTCCAAACTTAGCGGCAAAAAGAAATATTACGTTCGTGTCCGTTCCTACACGACAGTGAACGGCACAAAATATTACGGTGCATGGTCGGTTTCAAAGAGCGTGACTACCAAAAAATAAAGAAAAAGTGATTATCCATAGCAAAATAGAGGTCTGGCTCAAACGTCAGACCTCTATTATTTTTTATTCGCACACAAAAACACCCCGTATCATAAGACACGGGGTGAAATTATTGTTATCTATTCAGATATCCTAAACTTTGCAAAAATTACTTCTTCTGTGCAATAGCAGCCTGAGCAGCAGCAAGTCTTGCAATTGGAACTCTGAATGGTGAGCAAGATACATAGTCAAGACCGATCTTGTTGCAGAACTCAACAGATGTTGGGTCGCCGCCGTGCTCACCGCAGATACCGCAGTGGAGCTTTGGATTAACTGGCTTACCAAGTTCAAGGGCCATTTCCATAAGCTTGCCTACGCCGTTCTGGTCGAGCTTAGCAAATGGATCGTTCTCGTAGATCTTTGCATCATAGTAAGCATTGAGGAACTTACCAGCGTCATCTCTTGAGAAACCGAATGTCATCTGTGTAAGGTCGTTTGTACCGAAGCAGAAGAAGTCAGCTTCCT
>ERZ780167.2009-NODE-2009-length-16672-cov-6.719444_pt1 | contig 16672 bp, 10 predicted proteins | sample MGYA00510982_ERZ780167 | MGnify/ENA primary metagenome ERZ780167 (study PRJEB29588, sample SAMEA2146107) | human gut metagenome | biome: human gut; feature: human-associated habitat; material: faeces | place: Denmark | collected 2008/2010 ... | reverse complement strand
AACATTAATATAAAAAATATAAGCGGACATATAATTTTAGACAAATTCAGTAATGATTCTATAAATATTAAAGTAAAAAAACTATCATTAGAGGAACATTCTGGTATAAAACTAAAGAAGTTATCTTTCAAAGTTGCTGCAAATAAAACACATTTGGCATTAAATACTTTCAATCTAGAATTACCTTCCTCAAGAGTACATATAGACTCTATCGATGCTTCATACACATTAAAAGATGGTAGTATATACTTTCCTGCATTAAAGTTCAGAGGAAATATATCAGACTCGTACATAACCCCTTCTGATTTTTCTTTTTATTTCCCAAAGATGAAGGGTTTCAAATATAAGATATTATGCCGTGCAGACATTTACGGCGTAGGAAAAAGTATATATATTAATAATCTATTGATAAATGAAAGTACAAATCTTTTCAATTTAAGTTCAACGATACGTGTTAATAAACATTTTTCATCCTGGTATATTGACAGATTTATATTTAAAACAAACAGCGATAATATAAAAACAATATGCAAGAAATTTCCTGATATTAAAATACCGAAAATGATCTCCAAACTAGGTAATATTAAGATTGTCGGAAAATCACAGTATAGAAATCATAATAAAGAAATTTCATTTTCTGGATGTATAAATACAGACATAGGTACAACAAACATTAGTTTAATACGTAATAAAAATACAACGAATGGAAAAATAACAACAAAAAATCTTAATATAAGAGAACTTACAGACGACACCAAATTCGGTGTCGTCAATACACAATTATACTTTAATTCGTCACAAACATCACAAATAAAATTCAATGGGACAATTTCTTCCATTGATTATAACCAATATACATATCATGCATTAAAACTTAATGGCATATATGAGAACGACAAAATTACCGGGAAAGTAGAGATTAACGACCCAAATGCAAAAATAAAGTTAACCGGAAATGCCAGTTGTAGAAAAGGATATAATATATGTTATTTAAATGCTGATATAAAACACCTGTCACCTTCAGCTTTGCATTTGTCTGATAAATGGCCACATACCAGATTCAATTTGAATCTAACTGCCCACATAGAAGGCAATAATATTTCAAATGCAACTGGACAGATTCGTATATCTGATTTTTCCATGGTCTCTCCACAGGTAATCTACAAAATAGATTCCCTCTCCTTAAATGTAGATAAAACAGATAAATATAAAAATATTATTGTTACCAGTGATTTTGGTAACATATTCATGTATGGCGATATTAATTATAGCACTATTCCACACAGCATCATAGGATTAATCCACAGCAAACTTCCAACCATACCGTTATATACTAATATAAAAACAAAGCGGAACAACGATTTTAAGATAGAGGCCAACATAAACGACTCCAAATGGATTAATTTTTTGTTAGGAATTCCTATCGAGCTTCAAGCTCCGATAACTATAAACGGCGAAATATGTGATAAAAAAAATGAATTACAATTAGATTGCCAAATTCCTTCTTTTATTTACGATAATAAAAAATATAAAGATGTTAGACTTAGAGTAAATACTATAGATGGAATATTGAAGACATCCGTTATGGTAAAAAAAATATCGGACAAAGGAAATATCTTATCACTAGGTATAAAAGCTTCTGCTGTCAATAATGAACTTGATACGGAAATAAACATAAATGAAAATGAAAAACATCCGTTACAAGGAAAAATAAAAGCAAATACCTTTTTTTATAATAATGTTGAAGGAAATGCCACAGCTATTATAAATATTAAAGAATCTGACATTCTTATAGACGATACGGTATGGCATATCAAACCTTCAAATATTATCTACAACAAAAACTATATTGAAATAAATAATTTTTCTGTAGAACATGATAAACAATATATTTCCATCGCAGGCAAGACAACCAAAGAATTATCAGATTCCATATGCATGGACTTTAAAGATATCGATATAAATTATATTCTGGATATGGTAGATTTCCATTCAGTAGAGTTTGATGGTCTCGCATCTGGCAAGGCTTATATTAAAGGTATATCCGGAAAGAAGCCAGAGATTTATACTGACCTTATAGTTAAAGATTTCCTTTTTGAAAAAGGTCGGATGGGAACACTGTATGCAAAAGCCCAATATAACAACATTGAAGAAAAAATTGACATAAACGCTATAGCAAAAGACAAATCTGACAGTAAAACCATAATCATTGGATACATATCTCCCAAACAAAACTTTATTGATTTAGATTTAACAGCCCATAATACAAGAATTGAATTTATGGAAAGTTTCTGCAGTAGTTTCATGAAAGATGTCAATGCATATACCAATGGAACAGTAAAGCTTTCCGGACCTTTAAACAATATTAATATGACAGGCATGCTTATTGTAGATGGAACACTTGGAATAAGCAGTCTAAACACATATTATACTCTCAGCAACGATACAATCAGATTTATCCCAAATGAAATAGAATTCAAAAACGATAGTATATTTGACAGTAATGGTAATTATGGCCTTATCGAAGGAGGTGTGCATCACAAACATTTAACAAATCTGAGCTACGACTTATCCATAAAAGCCAACAATCTATTGTCATTCAATACAAATGGGAATAATGGTGATTCTTTCTATGGGACAGTATATGCCACTGGTAATTGTAAGATCAAAGGACGTAGCGGAGAAGTAACCATGGATATCAATGTCACTCCAGAAAAAAACAGTACGATTGTATATGACGTAAGTAGTATGAATAACATATCAACCAATGAATTCATACAATGGAAATCATCCTCCAGGGACAATATCACATCCATTGTTGATACATACGATACTGTCAAAGATACTGTTGAGAACATACAGACCACTTCTGATATGCGCCTTAATTTTCTAATTGATTGCAATCCAAATATAAACATAAAGATTTTGATGGATAAACAATCAGGAGACCATATAGCCCTAAATGGTAGCGGTACACTCAGAGCAACATATTATAATAAGGGAACATTTGATATGTTCGGTAACTACATTGTTGATCATGGCATATATAAACTAACGATAAGAGATATAATAAAAAAAGAATTTACCTTTAGAAAAGGTGGAACTATAAAATTTGTAGGAGACCCATTTAATGCATCACTTGATCTTAATGCAATTTATGTTCTAAATGGAGTAAGCTTATCTGATTTAAATATTGGAAATTCTTTTTCAAACAACAACGTGAGAGTAAACTGTTTAATGAATATTACAGGAACTCCCAACAATCCAAAAGTATCTTTTGATTTAGATATGCCAACATTAAGCAATGACGCAAAACAGATGGTTTCTAGTGTCATAAATGCTGAAGAAGAAATGAATCAACAAGTATTGTATTTGCTTACAGTTGGACGTTTTTATAATCAAAACAGTAACAACAACTCTACCAGTGAAGGAACGACATATAGCCAGGCTTCACTTGCCATGCAAAGTATACTTAGCGGAACCATAAGTCAACAATTAAATAATATCCTTGGCAATATTATTAATAGTAATGATTGGAACTTTGGTGCTAACATATCTACAGGAACCGAAGGTTTTAATGATGCAGAATACGAAGGGATTCTATCTGGAAAACTATTAAATAATAGACTACTAATAAATGGACAATTCGGCTATAGAGACAATGCCAATGCAACAACAAGCTTCATTGGCGATTTTGACCTAAGATACCTACTTTTTCCTAATGGAAATCTTTCTATCAATGTTTACAATAAGGCTAATGACCGTTATTTCACAAAGAACAGCCTTAATACACAAGGTATTGGTATCATTATGAAAAAAGATTTTAATGGAATAAGAGATTTATTCAAAAAAAGAAGAAAGAAATAGACATTTTAAATCAGAATATATTTAAATCTCGTATAAATCCAAATGGAAACAAAGCGTGCAATTATAGTAGGCGCAACCTCAGGTATAGGTTATGCAACAACAATGCTACTGATATCCAAAGGATGGACAGTTGGAATAGCAGGTCGAAAAGAAGATGTTCTCATATCAATGAAAAAACAACATCTTGGGATTATTGCTATACAACGTATAGACATAACATCAAACGATGCTACAGCATATCTAATGCAACTTATAGAAAAAACAGGGGGAATGGATCTATATATTCACAGTTCTGGTATTGGTTTTCAAAATATGTCATTAGATGCAGATAAAGAACTATCAACAATATCAACAAATGTTACAGGACTCACACGAATGATTAATTTTGTTTTCAAATACTTCTGCAACCATCCTAATAAAAAAGGTTTAATTGCAGTAATAAGCAGTATAGCAGGCACAAAAGGCCTTGGTGTTGCACCTGCATATTCAGCAAGTAAGAGATATATAAATACTTATCTGGAAAGCCTTACGCAATTGTGCACAATAAGAAACATAAAGAATATACACATTCTTGACATACGACCTGGATTTGTCAATACACCATTATTGAGAGACAGTCAATATCCTATGCAACTTGATGTAAACTTTGTAGCAAAGAAAATAATAAGAGCTATAGAAAATCGTAATTCCATAACTACTATAGACTGGAGATACCGTATTATTGTGTTTCTATGGAAACTTATTCCACGATGTATTTGGGTGAAAATGAAAATACACATATAAATTATATGTGAGTTCGATATAATTAATATGTCAGAACACTATGAGTAGATAAATGTTCTGACATATATAAAATACTATTTACATTTTTGGTAATATTCCATTAAATTTGCACGTGGTATACCTTGTCTTACCAAAAAATCCAAATCTTCACATGCTTCATCTTTTCTCTTTAAATTAATACGTATATTTGCTCTATTCAAACGATAATCTATATTAGATGGATCTAATGCTATCGCTTTGCTATAATCAAATTCTGCCGGTTCTAACATTTTACGATCTAATTCCATTCCTGCACGTGCCGCATATGCAACAGCACTGTCTGGATATAACTCAACAAGTTTATTTATTTGATCCATAGCTTCTGTGAGATGACGATCTTTATGATTAAGTAATGCAAGTCCAAGTCTTGCCTCAAAATGGAAAGGAACTATATTTATAAGACTTTCATAATCTAGACGTGCAAAATTATATCTATTTTGTTTTTCATTCACATATGCTCTATAAAACAATGCTGCAATATTATTCGGATCATGCCTTAAAACATAATCATACTCCTCTTGTGCATATTGCCATTGCTCTAATAATATGTTCCAACTTGCCTTTTTCAAACGAAGATCCAAAGAATCAGGTTTATAACTCAGAGCTTCCGTCGCTGCAGAAAGACTATCACGCAAAGCTTGATAACTTTGTGCGGCAACTATTTTGAATATACATAATATGAATATTATCAGACAGAATACTTTCTTTTTCATGCCTGTATTTTTATATAAATACTTATTCTATAAGTAATCCTTTTATTTATTCTTAATATAACTTACAATCCATTCTCCGACTTCTCTTGTACCATAATATGTTCCGCCATCAATCTGAATTTCCGGAGTTCTAATATTTGATTCCAAAGATTCATCTACAGCATCACGTATTAATTTACCTTCTTCCAGCATATTAAAATGTTCAAGCAACATAGCTACAGAAAGAATTTCCGCTAAAGGATTTGCTATATTTTTTCCAGTTGCTTGTGGCCATGATCCATGTACTGGTTCAAACACCGGAGTTCCACTACCAATAGAAGCAGATGGTAATAAACCCATTGAACCTGATATACAACTGCCTTCATCTGTAAGAATATCTCCAAATGTATTTTCTGTTACCATTACATCGAAATAAGACGGCTCTACAATCATTCTCATTGATGCATTATCCACAAACATATAATCCACATTAACTTCTGGGTACATCGGTTCCATCTCATGTGCTATCTGACGCCACAAACGTGATGATGCAAGAACATTGGCTTTATCAACAACCGTAAGATGTTTTTTTCGTTTCATTGCATAGTCAAAGCCAACCTTTAATATACGCTCTATTTCCGGTCTAGTATAATAATTAGTATCGTAGGCTTTATCATCATCTTGATATTTATCTCCAAAATACATACCACCTGTAAGCTCACGTATACAAATAAAATCAGCATCACGCACAAGCTCTTCTTTTAATGGTGACATATGAAGTAAACATCTGAAAGTTTGTATAGGGCGTATATTAGCATAAAGTCCAAGTTTCTTACGCATTGCAAGCAATCCTTGTTCTGGACGAATCTTTGCTGTAGGATCATTATCAAATTTCGGATGTCCAACAGCCGCAAACAATACGGCATCAGCATCTTTACATATCTGATAAGTTGTTTCAGGAAAAGGGTCTCCCACTTTATCTATTGCATCCGCACCACAAATAGCCTCATAATATGTAAAGTCATGTCCGAATTTTTCCGCAATCGCATCCATTACAGCTATACCCTGTTTCATTATCTCTGGACCAATGCCGTCACCAGAAAGTACTGCAATATTCAATTTCATATTCTTACATTTTCGATTAATTATTATATTCCTGTTCTTCAAACATATTAAGCATTTTTATTGTTGCTTTTATAGCAGCTTCAGTTTGGTCTGCATCAAGACCTCGTGTCCGTATCATTTTATCACCGAAACGCCATGTTATAACCGTCTGTACAAGAGCATCAGTACGACCTCCAGGAGGGATTGTAACAGCGTAATTCTCTAGAAGCGGAAATGTACGACCAAGCTTCTCCTTATATATCTTCCTTAACGACTTTACAAAAGCGTCATACTGACCGTCTCCTGTAGAATCCGCTTCATAAAGATTCCCATTTATCGCAACCTTTACACTTGCAAGAGGTTTCAAACCATATGCAAGGGAGACCATATAGCTTACCAATTTTATCCTATTTTCCGGGGCTGAATGTTTTAACACATCACTAACGATAAACGGTAAATCATCTTGAGTAACAATCTCTTTACGATCCCCCAGTTCTGTTATACGCTTTGTCACTTTTTTTGTCTGTTCTATGGTAAGCTCCAATCCTAGTTCTTTTAGATTTCGTGCGATATTAGCCTTACCACTATTTTTACCCAATGCATATTCACGTTTACGTCCGAAACGCTCTGGAATAAGATCATTGCAATACAGATTATCCTTGTTATCACCATCTGCATGTACACCAGCGACCTGTGTGAATACATTTTCACCCACAATAGGTTGATTCGGGGCAATAGCTATACCAGAATATCCTACAACAAGCCGACTTATATCATTTAACCGACTTTCTTTAATGTTTGTCTTGGCATGAAATTGATCTTTTAATATAGCCTGCACACTTGCAAGAGGTGCATTACCACAACGTTCACCTAATCCGTTAACCGTCACATGTAAACCTTTTGCACCACTAAGTACTGCTGCAAGAGAGTTGCTTACCGCTAAATCATAATCATTATGTGCATGAAAATCAAAATGAACAAACGGATAGCGTTTTATCATTTTTCTAAAAAACTCTATCACCTGAAGAGGATTAAGAACACCCAATGTATCAGGCAACATAAATCTCTTTATATTTGTATCTTTTAAAGCATCCATGATATGGTAAACATATTCTGGCGAATTTTTCATACCATTGCTCCAATCTTCTAAATAGAGATTCACGTCAATGCCTTTTCCTGCTGCATATTTCAAAGATCTCTTTATATCATCAATATGTTCTTGGGGAGTTTTATGCAATTGATGTGTACAATGTTTCAATGATCCTTTTGCAAGTAGATTTATCACCTTACATCCACAATCGCATATCCAATCTATAGACAGATTACCATCTACAAATCCTAAGACCTCCACCTTATTTAACATATCTATCTGATCAGCATAACGGCATATCATTTTTACAGCGTCTTTTTCTCCCTCAGAAACACGTGCAGAAGCAACTTCTATACGATCTACATTGATATCCTTAAGAAGCATTCTGGCCATCATCAACTTTTCATGTGGCAGAAAAGAAACCCCGCTTGTCTGTTCACCGTCTCTCAAAGTACAATCCATTATTTCAATAAATGGAGGTATTCTCTGAAAGGTTTTCACACTTGCCTCTCCCATTTTTCTATTTTGTCTTTATTTTGTAAAAGATAATCGATATCGTCAAGCCCATTCATAAGGCAATGTTTCTTATATGCATTTATTTCAAATATCTCATATCTGCCGGTAGCCGTATTAGTAACCTTCTGATTCGGAAGATCAACCTCTACTTCCATATTTGGATTTTTGTCTATTTCCTCAAAAAGTTCCTTTAGAAAGGAGTCTGAGACAACTACTGGAAGGACAAAATTATTAAGTTCATTCTGCTTGTGTATATCTGCAAAAAAACTACTAATCACAACTCTGAATCCATATCCTGCTATTGCCCACGCAGCATGCTCACGACTACTACCCGAACCAAAATTTTTTCCTGCTACCAATATACATCCCTTGTATTTCGAATCGTTTAATACAAAATCTTCTTTTAGAGAACCGTCCTTATTATATCTCCAATCTCTGAAAAGATTTTCTCCAAATCCTCTTTTGTCTGTAGCTTTGAGAAAACGAGCAGGTATTATCTGATCTGTATCAACATTTTCGAGTGGAAGCGGTACACAAGTACTTATTATTATATTGAATTTCTGTTTCATATTTTGTTATCATTTTTCACATCAAACTTCTTGGATCTGTAATAATACCAGTAATTGCAGCTGCAGCAGCTACCAACGGACTTGCCAATATTGTACGAGCTCCAGGGCCCTGCCGGCCCTCAAAATTACGATTACTAGTAGAAACTGCATATTTACCAGCAGGTATCTTATCATCGTTCATTGCAAGACATGCAGAACAACCTGGCTGGCGAATTGCAAAACCTGCATCTTCTAGAATTTTATCCAATCCCTCTTCCTTTATCTGTCTATCTACCGCCCATGATCCTGGGACCAACCAAGCTGTGATATTATCAGCTTTCTTCTTTCCTTTTACCACAGACGCGAATGCCCGGAAATCCTCAATTCTTCCGTTAGTACATGCCCCAAGGAAAACATAATCCACCTTATGGCCAATCAATTTCTGTCCGGGTTTAAATCCCATGTAGTCTAGAGATTTGAGAAAAGACATCCTTCCTGCATCATCTATTTCGTCTATACTAGGAATTGTTTCACTTATACCGATTCCCATTCCAGGGTTTGTACCGTATGTTATACGTGGCTCTATATCTTCCGCGTCAAAATATAATTCTTTATCAAACACTGCATCATCGCCACTTTTTAATGTTTTCCAATAAGCAACAGCCCTATCCCAGTCTTCACCACTTGGAGCATACTCACGCCCTTTAATATATCTAAACGTAATATCATCCGGAGCGACAAGACCTCCACGTGCTCCCATTTCAATCGAAAGATTACATAGAGTAAGACGACCTTCCATTGACATGTTCTCTACAACAGGACCAGAATATTCCACAAAATATCCAGTTGCACCTGAGGTGGTAAGTTTTGACATCAGATATAGAGCTACGTCTTTTGCAGTAACACCCGTTGCCAACACACCATTTATATTAATCCTCATTGATTTCGGCTTCTGCTGTAATATACACTGTGACGCCATTACCATCTCGACTTCACTTGTTCCAATACCAAATGCAACAGCCCCCATTGCACCATGAGTAGATGTATGAGAATCTCCACATACAATAGTCATGCCTGGTAATGATAAACCTTTCTCTGGTCCTACCACATGTATTATACCATTATCCTTCGACATCATTCCAAAATGTGTCAATCCAAAATCCTTGGCATTTCTTGCTAAAGTATCCACTTGTTTTCTTGAGATCGGATCCTCTATTTCCTTATCTTGATCATGCGTTGGTGTATTATGATCTGGTATACAGAATATCTGCTTTGGTCTGAAACATTTTAAACCACGTTCCCTTAATCCTTCAAAAGCTTGAGGACTTGTCACCTCATGGCAATATAATCTATCTATATATAATTGTGTCGTTCCATCTTCCAAAAGTTGTACGACATGTTTGTCCCATATCTTATCAAACAATGTATTCATATATTATCTTTTAAATTTATTTATACAATCAATATAAGCCTCTACCGAAGCCGTCACGATATCAGTATTTGCTCCAAATCCATAATAAACATGTCCATTATATTCAACCTGCATATGAACCTTTCCTATATCATCAGAGCCTTTACTTATAGCCTGAATCGTAAATTCCTTTAATGTCATATGCTTCTGTATAATTTTCTTCAACGCACAAATTGCAGCATCAACTGGTCCATTACCAGTGGAAGCTTCCTCAAATTTTTGTCCGGAAATATCAAGTCCTATACTAGCAACACTTCTTACACCCATTCCAGTCGTAACTTGAAGAAAATCAAGTTTTACAGCACGGGTTTCTGCAATGTCAGCTCCAGCCAACATAAGGATATCATCATCATTTACCTCTTTTTTCTGATCTGCCAATCTGAGAAATTTCTGATAGATTTTGTCAATTTTCTCCTCATCGTCAACCTCCACTCCAAGAACGCTCAATCTATATTTTAAAGCAGCTCTTCCTGAGCGGGCTGTCAGTACAATGGAATTGTCATCAAGTCCCACATCCTTTGGATTCATAATCTCATACGTTGACACATTTTTAAGAACACCATCCTGATGTATACCACTTGAGTGTGCAAACGCGTTTCTTCCAACAATAGCCTTGTTTGGCTGGACTGGCATATTCATCAAACTGGACACCATACGACTTGTTGGATATATTTTCGCTGTATTTATATTAGTTTCTATCTCAAGTTTATGACATTTCAATATCATTGATATCTCTTCCAAAGAAGTATTACCAGCCCTTTCTCCTATTCCATTTATGGTAACTTCAACCTGCCTTGCACCATTCAACACTCCACTGAGTGTATTTGCCGTAGCAAGTCCAAGATCATTGTGACAATGTGTCGAAATAATAGCCTTATCGATACAATCAACATGCTCCATCAGATATTTTATTTTATTTCCATATTCTTCCGGCAAGCAATAACCTGTCGTGTCAGGAATATTAACGACAGTTGCGCCTGCCCTTATTACAGCCTCAACCACTTTTGCAAGATATTCATTATCTGTACGTCCAGCATCTTCCGCATAAAATTCCACATCGTCCACATAGCGTTTTGCATATTTAACAGCTGCGACTGCGCGCTCAAGTATTTCGTCTCTATTAGACTGAAACTTATATTTAATATGGGAATCTGACGTTCCTATTCCAGTATGAATTCTTTTATGTTTTGCATATTTCAATGATTCCGCTGCCACATCAATATCTTTTTCCACCGCTCTCGTCAAAGCACATATGACTGGCCAAGTCACAGCTTTTGAGATCTCAATAACAGAATTAAAATCTCCAGGACTAGAAATGGGAAAACCAGCTTCAATAACATCAACACCAAGTTGTTCAAGCTGTTTGGCCACTTGTATTTTTTCTACCGTATTCAACTGACATCCGGGAACTTGTTCACCGTCACGAAGCGTTGTATCAAAAATGAATAATCGATCTGTCATATGTCAATGTATTATTAATTGTGATTATATTTTTTCAAAATCGCATATAAAACAAAAACCTTCCACACTTGGGTAAGTGAGAAAGGCTTATTATTTACTTTACATACATATTCTTTCAGCAACATCCTACGACCTACCCTCTTCAACCAAATCTATTAGCTGAATAATAATTGTATGTAGAATATTCTGATATACTGTCATTGTACCTTATTTTTAATTAATTGCAAAGATAATCATATTATTTACAACAACAAACAATTTACCATTTTTTTAATCGAAAAAATTTCATTTTGCAATAAAACCAAATATTTTATATTAAATTTTGTTTGTATTGATCTATTTTCACCATTTAACAATCACAAAACACAATATACAAATAATAAAGCTTGTCTTATTCCTTTCATATCAAATATTTTGTAGTTTGAATAAATTAATCGTATTATTTTATGATAATTGTACGAAACCAATCACGCAATATTCCCCCAGATCTGTTTTGAGAATCAGAAATCATTATTATAGTCTGCGAACCATCTGACAATTTTGGGCCAAGACACATCCCTTCATAATTTGCCAATGAATGATTGAAAAGTGATAACTTTGTTGTCCACTTACACAACAGCGTCTTATGTAGTTCCGTTCCAAAAGACAATTCTTTATTCACTGTCAAATTTGTATTTTGGGGATCGACCAGATATAATTTACACAGAACATAAGCACCAATCATACTTTTCGGAACTCGAAATTCACGTTCTAATACAATAAGGTAACCATCATCAAGAGCTAAAAGTTCACTTACACCGTGAGTATAATATTTGCCAATATTATCAGACAAGGGCTTATCCAATCTATATAAATATGTTGAAACAGGATATAAATCAGTATTAAATGCTTTAAGCCTGACTACAGCCATTGTATCATTTGCCAATATAGCATACGCATCCGAATAAATATTTTCTGTGCATGTCCATAACAATCCAGTGTTCTCATTATATGTCAAAGACTCATATCCATAATTTTTTGACTCCTTTTCCAGCGGCAACTCCCTCCCTGTGAATGTCCCAACAGAGTCATATTCCATTATTCTCCCATCACGTTCTCCGACAATCAAAACAGTCTTACGTTCAGGAATATACGCGATACCTTCCGCATCACGGTTCGACACAGCTGAAGCGACAAATCCTTCATTCTCAACATTCACAATATTACCGTTTATAGAGTCTATATAAATCCTGAAAATAAAAAAACCATCCAATTCTGATTTATCACTAACAACAGCATACAAATCATCCTTCAAACGAGTTATTCCACTATAGTTTCCTGGCGGAATTTTCTTGCCGAACGATATTTGATCATTTATCTTTACACTTATTTGAGCAGACAAGCTGGGTGTCATAAGAAAAATAAACAAACTGATACATATTATTTTACAATAAATCTTCATTTCTAACCATCACTTTTTAAGTGATACAAACTTACACAAATAATATCATACAACAATACCAATTTGTGAGTATTAATTTAATTTCACCGGATTTACAATAACCATTTGTTGGTAATATACCACAATCTGTTAACTAATGTTTTCTTAACTCAATTATTATAAGTACTTTTGTGTCACAAATAGAATAACCATCATAATATGAGACTTTCTGAATTGAAAACCGGAGAACGCGGCGTTATTGTAAAAGTAATCGGACACGGAGGCTTTCGCAAACGCATTGTAGAAATGGGATTTATAAAGGGCAAGGTTGTAGATGTACTTCAAAATGCACCTCTCCAAGATCCCGTGAAATACAAGGTTATGGGTTATGAAATCTCATTACGCCGTTCTGAGGCCAGCATGATTGAGATAATATCTGTCGAAGAAGCCAGACAATGGATTGATCAATATCCAAATTCTCAAGAACTTGGCATTGCAGATAAGTATGAAGACGAACAAGTAACATTAAGCGACAAACAATTGCATGATGCCGCACTAAAAAAACGCCGCATCATAAATGTAGCACTTATAGGCAATCCTAACTGTGGCAAGACTTCGCTGTTCAATTTTGCATCCGGTGCCCATGAGAAAGTCGGAAACTATTCAGGAGTGACGGTTGACGCCAAAGAAGGCCATGCAACATTTGAAGGTTATGAGTTCAACATAATCGATCTGCCCGGCACTTACTCACTATCGGCCTATTCTCCTGAAGAACTCTACGTGCGTAGGCAACTCATAGAAAAAACTCCTGATGTCGTGATAAATGTAATAGATACAAGCAATCTGGAGCGTAACCTTTATCTCACGACACAACTCATTGACATGCATCTCCGTATGGTATGCGCACTCAATATGTTTGACGAAGCAGAAAAAAGAGGAGACCATGTTGATTACACAAGACTAGGGCAACTTTTCGGAGTCCCAATGATACCAACAACATTTACATCTGGGCGTGGCGTGGAACTTTTGTTCCACATTATAATAAATATGTATGAAGGACTTGATTTCCTTGACAACAAAGGAAATCTTAATCCGGAAGTTGCAGAAGAAATAAGACAGTGGCATCTACAATACGACAAAGAAAACAGTAATGACCATGAAGAAGATTTTGCAAGTGGTATTAAACCACGCAACAATGTGTTTCGACATATACACATAAATCATGGTACATATATTGAAGAGGGAATAGCTGACATACAAAAAGAACTGAAAAAGCCAGGAAATCCACGCCACCTTTATTCCACAAGATATTTAGCCATAAAACTTCTTGAAGGAGACAAGGAGGCTGAAAAATTACTGACCCCATACCACAATGTAGGAAAAATTCTCGAAGTGAGAGACAACGCTGTGGAAAACGTGAAATATTATACAAAAGAAGATTGTGAAACTGCCATAATGAATGCTAAATACGGTTTCATACATGGTGCGCTTCATGAAGCAAACTACGAAACCGGGAACAAAAAAGACACATACCAAACAACTCATATTATTGACAATATAATAACGAACCGTTATGTAGGTTTTCCTATATTTATCATACTTTTATGGATAATGTTTGAAGCAACATTCTCGCTCGGACAATATCCTATGGATTGGATTGAAGCTGGAGTGTCATGGATTGGTGAAACCGTAAAGACATATATGGCAGACGGACCTGTAAAAGATTTGATATGCGATGGTATAATTGGAGGTGTCGGGTCTGTTATTGTATTTCTTCCTCAAATCCTCATTCTGTATCTTTTTATATCTTATATGGAAGACTGTGGATACATGGCACGCGCAGCATTCATAATGGACAAACTAATGCATAAAATAGGCTTGCACGGCAAATCATTCATACCGCTTATAATGGGATTCGGATGCAATGTGCCGGCTGTCATGGCCACACGCACCATAGAAAGTCGCCGGTGTCGCTTCATCACAATGCTAATAACACCGCTGATGAGCTGTTCTGCCAGACTCCCTATCTATATTATGATAACAGGCATTATGTTTCCGCATGCCTATCAGTCTGCCATAATGATGGCTCTGTACTTAACAGGCATTGTTATGGCTATTATAATGAGTCGCCTGTTCAGTCGTTTTCTTATAAAAGACGAAGACACGCCATTCGTAATGGAGCTTCCTCCCTATCGTTTCCCTACCGGAAAGGCCATTGCTAGACACACATGGGAGAAAGGCAAACAATACCTGAAAAAGATGGGAGGTATAATTCTTGTGGCAAGTATTATTGTATGGGCGTTAAGCTATTTTCCACACGACGAAAGTCTCAACAGACAACAACAAGTGGAGCACAGCTATATTGGACAAATAGGAAAATCCATTGAGCCCATATTCCGGCCTCAAGGATTTGACTGGAAGCTTGACGTAGCAATCATATCTGGTGTAGGCGCGAAAGAAATCGTTGCTTCAACAATCAACATATTATATTCATCAGGCATTGACACCAGCACCCCAGAAGAACCTGAAAACTCGGAATACGGACTCCTCAGACAGCAAATGATTGCTGATAACATTACCCCTCTCACAGCCATAAGCTTTCTAGTGTTCATCCTACTCTATTTCCCTTGTATAGCGACAATCGCTGCTATTAAAGGTGAAACAGGCTCGTGGAAATGGACAACCTTCGCAATGTTATACACAACAGCTCTTGCATGGATCACATCTGCGGCTGTATTCCAGATAGGTAAACTTTTCGGAATATGACAACAATGATTTTAACATAAAAGAAAAGACCATTATAAACAGACTGCATAAAATAATATTCCATAACAAGTATGCGCTGCAATCCAAAAATAATATCTCTACTCATTTGTGGACTGATATATACAAATAACATATACGCCCAGAATCCTGTAGCCAACAGAGTGAAAGCTGCAGCGGAGAATCTGCCGGAAGGATGTGCTGTTGTAGCAAAATATACCGACAGTAAATACCACTGTCTTTTTTATACGATGCACAACCGTTTGTACAAATATGATGTAATGACCAATAGAAACACAGATGTCAACTTCACGCCATTTGCCTATTCATCCATATCTGCAACATACATAGCGCCCAAAGGAAAATATATATTCATCTGCATTGAGAGGAGTCCATTTTCTAAAACCTCACCGGAAAACAATCATGAGCTATGGAGAATAAGTCCGGACGGAAAAGAAAGTACAAAAATAGATGAAGGTCTGAATATACTTAAACGTAAAGGATGCTTTATTATAAAAAAAATCTCTCGTCTAAGAAAAATAAAAAATAAAAACGGAATAAAACAGCAATGGATGATGAGAGACCATTATTACGATTTAGACGGACACATCATATGGGCAAAGGATGAATATGAATATAGGAAATAGCAATCACAAACGGTTTTCCCCAAACACAATCTTTTTATAGTTGCATATATGCAATTATAAATATACATAACCTGCAACATCCTCATGCCATAATATTTTGAAACCAGATGAAAACATTTACGTACATATCAAAAAAATATAGGCTCTGTAGGAATTCAATGAGGATTGGTTTTATACATGAAGCATACGTAATGAAGAAAAACTTCCGGACTATGTAGAACTGTATGAACAATAGCAACGCATCCCCCGTGTGACAATAAATCCACGTTGT
>ERZ780167.2005-NODE-2005-length-16701-cov-3.136369_pt1 | contig 16701 bp, 39 predicted proteins | sample MGYA00510982_ERZ780167 | MGnify/ENA primary metagenome ERZ780167 (study PRJEB29588, sample SAMEA2146107) | human gut metagenome | biome: human gut; feature: human-associated habitat; material: faeces | place: Denmark | collected 2008/2010 ... | reverse complement strand
GTTCGCTCTTGCATGCATAACTTCTTCAAATGCTTTTTTGTTTGTAAGGTGTACTACCATCACCGGTGCATCTGCCTCTCTGGCAATCACGAGCAGACGGTGAACTGCTTCCGCTTCCATCGTGTCCGGACGCACCAGTGGATGATTTTCCGGTCCAAGTCTTCCCTCTTTTTTTGCTTCTGCGATCAGCGCATCGATCACTCCTGCATTCTCGCAGTGTACGCCTGCAAAACAGCCACATTTTCCAAGTTTTTTCAGAATTTTGTACATATCGCAGTCATTTACGATCATTGCCGGATATGTCATATACAGTTTGAAACTGGTGATTCCATGATCGATCATGTCCTGTATTTCCTGTTCTGTATTTTCATTCCATTCCACGATTGACATATGGAAAGAATAATCACAGGAACATTTGTCATCTGCCTTCTTATGCCATTTATCAAGTCCTTCCTTCAGAGTGTGTCCACCCTTATCCTGTGATGCATAATCAATGACAAATGTAGTTCCCCCGAGCATCACCATCCCCGATAGCATTTCCGGCGGAAGCACCATCACCGTTTCCTGGGGAGCCAGCACAGACGCCGAAGGAAACCTCGAAGGGTACATCGTCGAGCGGTCCGTCGATGGCGGCAGTCAGTGGTCCCAGATCTACCAGGGCAGCGCCCTCTCGACCACCAACTCGGTCCCGTTCGGAACGCCGTCGGTCATGTACCGGGTGAAAGCCTATGACAGCGAGGGCCTGGAGTCCGGCTGGAGGACCAGCAACCAGGTGACGGTAATCAACAACACCGCCCCCGGCGCCCCGCCCAGCATCACGGTTCCGCTGACGGTAATCGGCGGCGAGAGCCTGACCATCACCTGGACGGCCAGCACCGACACGGACAACAACCTGGAAGGGTATATCCTCCAGCGGAAGGTGGCCACTGGTGAGTGGACGCAGGTGTTCCAGGGGAACGCCCTGAGTTTCCAGGACACCATCACAAAGGGATGGACCTCGGTGCAGTACCGGGTGGCCGCCTATGACACCTATGATGCTCAGAGCGCATGGACCACCAGTGAGACCCGCACCGTGGACAACAACACGGCCCCGGTCATCACCTGCGACACCCCCAGCGGCTCCGACTTGGGGACGAAGAGCTCCGGCTTCTCTATCAGCTACCAGGTTGATGATGCGGACGGCGATGCCGTGACCGTGACAGAGAAAATGGACACCACCACCAAGCGGACCTTTGAGGCCACGCTGGAGGCCACGAACCAGTTCCAGGTGACGGGAACCTACTTCCAGCAGCTCCTGAACGGTCAGCACACCATGAAGATGGTCGCCCAGGACGCCGGCGGGAAGAGCTCGGAGTACAGTCTCACCTTCACGAAGTCGGTGACGGCCTGCTCCATCACGATGACGGAGCCCATGGAGGCTGACGCCCAAATCACCATCATGGCGATGTCGGTGACCGGAGACATTCCGGCGGACGCCAACTTCCAGGTGCTCGTGACCAACAACGCCAAGGACACGGAGCCAACCTGGGAAGACGCCACCTCTGAGGTGAAGAACGGGGCCAACTACCTGTTTGAGAACCAGACGGCCACCAACGGCTGGGCGTTCAACTTTAAGGTCATTGCTTCCCGTGGTTCCAGCGGCACCGGCGGCTACATCAGCTCTATTCAGGGAGGTTTTCAGTAATGGGAGTCAAGTGGAGACAGGATAGCGTGAAGGCTATCCGGGCAAAGAAGGAGGCTGCGGCCAAGGCCGAGGCCCTGAACGCCCAGACCCAGGTGGCGGTGATGGCCTTCTGTGCCACGGCCACCAACATCACGGACGCCCAGGCGCTCCAGATGCCGGACCTGTTTCCGGCCTGGGAGGATCTGCTGGCGGCCGGCAACAAGCTGGCGGAGAACACGGTGCTCCGGGACGGCTCGGTGCTGTACCGGGTGGTCCAGTCCGGCGGTGTGACCCCGCTGGAGAGCCAGCCCCCTCACGCCGAGGGGATGCTGGCCGTGTACCGGCCCATCGACGAAAGCCATGCCGGGACCCTGGAGGACCCCATCCCCTGGGTCTACGGAATGGACTGCCACGCCGGAACCTACTTCAGCTACAACGGCCACGTCTACCAGGTGGCCGAAGGTGGCGATATGGTCCCCTGCGTATGGCCGCCCGACACCGCCGGCCTGTGGCAATGGGTCCTCGTTGAGTAAGGAGGGGGGCGCAATGTGAGTCTGAAAGAAATCTTTTTGGGTGGGGGCGGCCTGCTGGTGGTCCTGCTGACACTGGTGGAGTTCGCCCCCATCAAGATCAATCCGTGGTCCGCCCTGGCAAAAGCCATCGGGCGGGCCGTCAATGCAGACGTGCTCCGGGAGCTGAAGAGCGTGAAGGATGACCTCTCCGACCACATCCGTATGGATGATGAGAGGAACGCCGATGAGCACCGGGCCCGTATTCTTCGGTTCAACAATGAACTGCTCCGGGACATCCCGCACACGAAGGAGGAGTTCATCGACGTGCTGGCAGACATCGACTTCTATGAGCGGTATTGCCGGGATCACGAGAACTACAAGAACAACCGGGCGGTCCACGCCATCGCAAACATCAGCAGGGTTTACGATGACCGGCTCCGGGAGCACGACTTTTTGAAATCCTCATCCAATGAGCGCGACGAAGACGCGCCCGAAACCTGAAAGGAGTACAGAGCATGAACGCAGAACAGATCGTGAGTATCGTCGTTGCCATTCTGACGGGCCTTGCGGCCTGCATCCCGCTGGCCGTCAAGCTGTACCAGGCCGTGAAAGAGGCGGTCCAGGAGAAGAACTGGACCCACCTGCTGGGCCTGGTCGTTGACCTCATGGAAGAGGCTGAGACCAAGTTTGCCGACGGCGCCACCCGTAAGGAATGGGTCATGGCGATGGTCCAGACCAGCGCAGAGTATATCAACTATCCCGTGGACACCGAGGCGCTGTCCGAAATGATCGATGCCCTTTGCGATATGACCAAGATTGTGAACCCCCCGGCTGTTGAGGAGCCCACAGAGGGAAGCACCACAGACACGGCTGCGGAAACTTCCGGCACCGGGGAGCCTGAGGCGGGTGACAAAAATGAGTAACAGCCCGCTTGCCTCCGTCACTCAGATAAGCCCGAACCGGAGCAGCCCCAGAAATCACAAGATTGACCGCATCACTATCCATTGCTTCGTGGGTCAGGTGACCGCCCGGCGTGGCTGCGAGGTATTCCTGCCCGCCACAAAGAAAGCCTCCTGCAACTACGTCATTGGCTACGACGGAAGCATCGGCCTGTGTGTCGATGAGGGGGACCGCTCCTGGTGCTCCTCCAGCTCCGCCAACGACAACCGGGCCGTGACCATCGAGACCGCCAGTGACAACCGTGCCCCTTATGCCGTGACCGAGAAGGCGTATTCCGCCCTCCTGGACCTGGTGACGGACATCTGCCGACGGAACGGAGCGAAGAAGCTCCTCTGGTTCGGTGACAAGGATAAGACCCTATCCTATACTCCGAAGGATGGGGAGATGGTGATGACGGTGCATCGCTGGTTTGCAAACAAGAGCTGCCCCGGCGACTATCTATATGAGCGGCACGGAGAGATCGCCGCAGAAGTTACCAGAAGACTTGAAGAGGAGGACGACGATATGGACCAGACCAAGTTCAACGAGATGTTTTCGGCTGCTATGGCCGAATACCGGAAGAAGCTCCGGGACAACGACAGCGGCGACTGGAGCCAGGAAGCTCGTGAGTGGGCGGTCTCTGTGGGTCTGTTCGCCGGAAACGGCACCACTGACGCCGGAGATCCGAACATGATGTGGGAGGATTTTCTGACCCGAGAGCAGGCGGCGCAGTTGTTCTTCCGGTTCGCCAAGGACCACGGGCTGGCCTGATGAACGGCGGCAAGCGGCTGGCCGCTAAAAAGGGCGGTTTCTTTGCCCTCCTGGAGCGTATGGGTGTCACCAACTGCCTCGGCTTCCTGCTGGTGTTTCTGCTGCTTCTGGGACTGGTCGGGGGCTTCGTCCTGGCCGTCCTGAGCATCAAGTACCAGTACACCGGCGCCCTGGCGTGCTGGACGGTGGTATTTACCCCCATCGGCACGGCCATCTCCATTGTGCTCGTCCGAATCGTAGATAAATCCAGGGCGGAGAACACCAGCGCAGATGGAGAGGGTATCAAATACGCTGCCGCCAAAGCCTCCAACTTTGCCCAGGCCTGGGAGCCGGAGGGCTCCGTAGACAGCCCGGCGATATAAAAAGACCACCCCTCCGGGGGCTGCCCACTCGCAGCTCCTGGAGGGGGATTTTTTCGTTGCTATGCACTGAAAAAGTAATGTAAAACTGTGCAAAAGGTAAAAATCTAACTTTTAGAGAAAGAAAAAGTTGATTTTTGACCGATTTTTGAGATTTTCAGAACGCCAAAAAATGGTAAAACGGAGTTTATGAGAGCAGAATATACTTATACCCCCCAACCTAAAATGCCCTCTAAGCGCCTCTAAGCGGCTTTTAAGCCATGTTTTCCCACACGGACGAAAAAGCCCCAAATTCCGTCCTACACGGACGCTGCTTCGTGCCTGGTCCTGGGCAGATCTGCACCGGACATCTCCCGGCAAGCCTAAATGCGGCCCACAAGCTCCGTAAAACCACCCACAAGCGGACAACGGCCTGCACCCATCAAATTACATACCGAAACGGAAAGTGCCCTTAAAACGGCTCCTAGAGCGGAATAAGCCCTCCTACATATCCGGCCGATATTATACCGGCTTGGTAATGCGGGAGGGCTCTCTTTTTTTGCCAAAAACCGCCCTGAAATCAGAAAGAACAAGCAAAATGAAGGGGCAAGTTTATCTGCAAAAATATTTTTGAAAAAATCAATATTTGACTTGACATTACCGAGTCGGTAAGTTAGAATGAAGTTACAATAAGTTACCAGGTTGGTAAGTTATTGAGCGCCCCGCCTGAAAAGGTGGGGCGTGAACACTTGGCAGGAGGTGTATCACGCATGAAAGACGGTGATAGCATGACCGCAACCGAAGCGGCCCGCCTGATCGAATGGCTCGAAGCCCACGGTCACACGGCCGAAGAAGCGACCGAGTGCATCAAGTACATCGCCGCTTACCCTGCGCCGGCAGCCCCCAGCAAGTAAAAAGTTAGGCTCCCCAAAAGCCTCGCAAGCACCGGGAGCCTAACCCATAGGGCGGGACGGGACCTGCCTCCCGTTCCGCCACCATGGTAACACGAAGGCAGGAGCAAGTCAAGAAAGGATGACCCGAAAATGAAGAGCAATCCCTATAAGCTGAACGGCAAGCTGTTCCGCTACAACTTCGACACCTGCGTCGTGGAGTACATCCAGAAGGCGGACCAGGAGACCATGCAGGAGGACGCCGAGTGGAAGAGGAACCACGACGGCCGCAGCCTCTACAACGTCGGAGACGACGGCTACATCATCCTGGAGACCATCGGCCTGAGTCGGGAGAACTGGAAGGACAAGGAGGCCAGGGATGGCTACCTGTCTGCCTGGTGCAACGACCTGGACGCAGAGCTGGAGAGCATGGCGGCAGACTTCGTGAAGTACGAGCTGCCCTACCTGATTTGAGGTGAGCAGCATGGAGGACCTACTGGGCGAAGCGGTGGTAGCCATGGGGCTACTGTCTGGCTTCCTGCTGGTACTGGGCGTCGGCGGCCTGATCGCCGACTACGTTTTCCCGTATATCCCGTTCATCCAGCGGTTTCTGGATAGCTTACCCGATTGGGAAGATGAGGAGGAATGAACCGTGAAAGTGAAGAACTATGAGGAGTGGCTCCAGGCGGTCAACGCCGAGCACCGTAAGCTCTCAGAGATGAGCTACTACCTCAACGATAAGGGCGTTGAACGTATGCGGGCCTTTGGAACCCTGGGCAATCTGGCCGACTTCTGCGCCACGCCGCAGGAGCTGGTGGCCTGGATTGACGGCAAGGAGGGCTTGGACAGATATGATGTGGTCAGCCTCGAAAGCAGCCATATCTCGTCTGCCATCTCCGCCCTCCGAAGGATAGCCAAGAAAGAGGAGAACTGAATGGGCTGTGAGGGCTGCAAATATGAGGAGTTTGGCGGCGGCGAGTGGCCCTGCTGCGACTGCTCCAGGATCGAACGGGAAGATATGTTCGAGCCTGCTGAGGATGAGGAAGGGTGAACGTCATGAGGTTTTGGGCGGTGAGCACCAAGTATTTCGACAGCGGCCGGGTGAAGGTCAACCTGTACCCCGTCGAAGCGGAGACCAAGCCGGAGAATGGCATGACCGAGAACAAGATGTGCGACCACTACATCGACTACTTCGACACCTATGAAGAGGCGCTGGCGTGGTACAAGCAGGCCAAGAACGCCTGACTGTGGGAGGAGACGCTATGAGCGAATTGAAGTGGGTCCCCTGGACTCAGTGGAGCGGAGGGAGAATGGTAGGAGCTGGTCAGATGACCTTGAAGCAGGTCCAAGAAAACCTCCAGAGGTTCGAGAGAAAGGCCAGGGAAATCCTGGCCGAGACCGAGACGGACCATGTTCTCTACGGCGTGAAGTATTACGGCGATGATGGGACGCTGGAGAAGGTCGGCTTCTATCTGGAGCCGATGGATGATGAGCGTTTTGACAGAGATGTGAGCAGCATCTCCAATGTAACCGTGTATGCGGTACACAAGATGAAGTGAGGAGGCCCTGAAATGTCAAATATGAGCTATTGCCGGTTCCACAACACCCGGCTCGACCTGGAGGACTGCATTGAGGCCCTCCGCAACGAGGAGTGCCTGAGCTCTGATGAGGCCAAAGCCGGCCGCCACCTGTTCGACGACTTCCTGAGCTTCTGCGTGGAGCAAGGCATCATCGACGGCTTCGACAGCGAGGAGGTCGAAATTCTGTTCGGCCGCCTGGAGCGGGAGGATGATGATGAGTGAGACATCGACCATCCAGAAAATCAGCCAGGAGGACGCCCGTCGGCTCCTGAATAGCTGCGACGGGACCGGGGGCCACTATGAGCCCCTGGGCCTGTTCTACCTGGAAGAGCGGGAGCAGTTCGTCGGCATCGACAACAGCACTGGGGACGCCTGGACCGAGGAGTTCGCCGACAAGGAAGGCTGCCTCCGGTGGCTGAGAGGGGAGGAGTAGCGGTGGACGTGATGGTCGTGGTGAAGGGCGGCATGGTCCGGCAGGTCTTCTCCACCAGCTCCGACGTGAGCGTGGAGGTGCTGGACCTGGACTGCCCGGAGTTCGTTACCGAGGAGGAGCAGTTCGACTTCGACGCCAAAGAGAAGCAGGTCGAGGAGATGGAGCAGTCTCCCGACTGGATTTCGGTATGGTAGATAGGAGGCTATCATGGGAAGAGGAAATGTCTGTGTGAACGGCCCGTATGAGGGCCTGTACTATATCGACAATGACCACATCCATGTGTACCGACGGGACGACCCGTTTTCTGATGAGCCGGAGACCCGGCTGATGGGAGAGCTGGACTATGGTGAGCTGACCGGCGGCGACTGGCTGTATGACGATTGGGGCACCGGGGAGGAGGAAGACGACATCCTGGAGTGCTTTATGGACAGCTTCGGCCGGATGTTCCCCAGCTTTTCCAGAGTGCAGGGAGACCAGTGGATTAGAGACGGCTCCTACGGAGACCTCGACCGGCGGGTCATTATGGAGAGCGGCCTGTTCTACATCGCCGTGCAGGACAACCAGTGGTCCGTGGCCGTGGAGCTCATCCAGAAGGAGGACCCATATGACGACCGCCTGAGCGGTCTCCAGGCCAGACACTACCAGCGGTATCTGGATGGCATGAAGAAGTGCCTGCTGGATCGGCTGCCCAGCATCGGCACACGCACCGGGGCCTGGACCAGCGGGCTCATCAAAGGAGAGGAGGCATCTGCATGAAAAAGTTTGAGGTCAAGGTGGAGATCCGTGTGGAGCTGACCCAGCAGGACATTGACGACATCATGGTGGCGGCCCTGGAGGGCGGTATCAATTACTGGTGCGACGAAGCCGCTGTGGAGGGCGGCGAATACCTTGGGAAGTATGCCAGTGACCAGATTTCCAGAGGCGGTACGCTCCTGCTCCACGACACGGATGAAGACGCCTACCGAAAGCTGGACCTGGAGAAGTTCCTGAAAGGCTTCAAGCTCTGGTTGGAGAACGGCGGAGACCAGTATGGGGCCGTCCAGGGCCACGAGGTAGACTGCTGCAATATCGACGCCGGGTGCGCCGATGAAATCGTCCAGTATGCCCTGTTCGGGGAGGTGGTTTACGGATGAATGATGTAAAACGCCAGGCCATCGACACCATGAACGAGCTCCACCGCACCATCCCGTACAACGATTACTGCACGGTGATGGACGGCCTCCAGGACATCGAGACCCTGCGGGACCGAGATGAAGAGCTGGAGGAGCTGTGGCGCCAGTTCGGAGACATCCCAATGGACCCGGAGACGGAGTGCATCGAGGAGCAGTTCATGGGGTGGGGCCCCGGTGTCCACCGGGAGGAGATATGGCACTGGTTCGACCGGCGGCACAGCAAGGGCGTTGCCTACCTGCTGTATAACGCTGGCTTCGACCGGACGCCGGAGACGGCGAAGCTCCTGTACCTGAAGCAGCTCTGCTTCGAGTGCGAGTCATCCTCCTGCCAGTACAACCACCAGGGGGAGTGCCGTTTTGCCATGGTGCATGAGCGAAAGCCACGCATCAACGACACTGACGGCTGCATCGACTACGACTATTTGGAGGGCGGCGATGACGGAGCAGATTGACCTCTTTGCGGCAGAAGCTGACCGCCTCCTGGAGCTGGAGCTGAAGCGGATGTTCCAGACGTGGAAGTCCCTTCCGCCGGAGACACTGGTGTCGGCCGGAGATCCGCAGCGGGATAAGGTCCTATCCATGCTGAACGAAGGGTACGGCCTCCTGTGGGACCGAGCTCTCCACTGGTGCAAGGGCATCCCGCCCACCCGGTACATCTGGCTGAACGCAGTCCAACCCGCAGAATATTGGGTGATGAACGACTTCTGGAACCCTGCCGGGAAACACGTCGAGACCTGCCCATACTGCGGGGCGGATCTAAAGGCTGGCGGCGGGGACGTGCTGCTGGTCAAAGCAAATGGAGACTGGTGGGCCGTCGGCGGTTTTTTGGAAGGTAACGACCACGATGTTTGAGCAGATTAGCTTCTTTGACATGATTGATAACCCTGGGCCTGCCGCCCGCCCTCCCAGATACGGAAGCCAGATTAAGAGCAAGAAAAGGGTCAAAGACCATGGAGAAGTATTTACAGCGGAACGTGAAGTAAAGGCCATGTGTGATTTGATTCCGGACTGGAGCGGCAATGTTCTGGAGCCGGCCTGCGGGAACGGTAATTTCCTGGTGGAAATTGCAAGACGTAAGCTCCAGATAGGCATGACCCCGGAGGAGGCAGCCAACACAATATTTGGCATCGACATCTTGCCAGACAATGTGCAGGAGGCCCGGGAAAGGCTGCTGGAGTTGCTCCCTGGAACGGAAGACATTTTGGAACGGAATATCGTGTGCGGAGATTTTCTGAAGCCTGAAACCGTGTGGTTTTTATCGGAATAGTTATGAAAGGAGATTTTAACCATGTCAGAAATAATCGGCATCAAGGTAGGACAGACACTTCCACCAGAGCGGTGGCTGGAGGCGGCGGACAACCTTGGAAGAGTTTTTCCTATGATTGCTCGTATGTTCGAGCTTCAGAACTTCGAGGGTCAGGGCAAGGAGGACGCAGAGGAATTTATGGCCGATGCAACGCTGGCCCTGATTGCCCTGCGGTTCGTGGGGAACTGCGCTTCCGACCACTGTCGGTTCATCGCTATCCCGAAGAAGGGCGGCGATGAAAAGTGAGTCCAGAAAAGGCCAAGAGGCTTGTTGCGGCCTACATCGAGCTGGGGCAACAGAGCTGCCGTGACGACTCCGAGATAATTGATGTCTTGGCAGGCATCTTCACCCGTGAGGAGCTGGAAGAGCTCGGGTGCGGAAATTTCGTCAGAGACTACTTCGACGACGGCGAGGGGTGAGCATGAAGAACAGAACCACCGTTGAGCACGGTATGCTCCCGGATTTGGAAGCGTACCTGCTGCGGAGTGGCTGGAAGCTGGAGTCCCCGGTGGGGGCCTACGAGGTGCTCCGGGCCCGTCGGCCCGGCTACCCCCGGCCGCTCCTCATCCACGACCGCACCACCGGCGGCTGCGGTTATAGCATCGACGAGCGTGACATGAAGGTGTATGCCGGCTGGAAGAAGAACCGGCGCAAGCGTGGGCTCCCGTCGGGGGCCACCGTTGAAGAAAGGAAGGCGTTTTGGAATGAAGAACATTGAGCTGAGAAAAGTCCCCTGCGGGGAGATCTTCACTGTATTCGGTGAAGAGTATGTGGTGCTGGACCATGTGGACGGCGGCGTCCTGTCCATCCGCAAGGACATCTGGAAGAAGGCGGCCTTTGACCGGAACGGCAATAACAATCTGGCCCAGGCCGATATGCGAGACTCCCTGGCCGAGTACACAGAACTCCTGAAGTCCAGAGGCATGAAGGATGGCGACTGCCTGGTCCAGCACATCGACCTGAAGGCAACCGATGGCACCCGGGTCTATGGCTACCTCGACTGCACCGTGGCCCTGCTGACCCTGGAGCAGTACGGCAAGTACAAGGAAATCATCCCGAAGGTGGAGGGCTGGTGGTGGCTGGCAACGCCGGTCTGGACTCGGTGGCTCCGCTCCCCGTACACCAACTGCACCAACCTCGTGTGGCTCGTGCTCTCCGGCGGCTACTACAACTTCTGGGGCGCCGACCGCTCTTGCGGCGTCCGCCCCGTTTTGACCTTCAGCTCTTGCCTCTCGGTCTCTTGGCAGGATGAAGAGCCCCAGGACACTCCTGACGAGAACGTCATGAAGGAAAAGCGGTGGGATGCCTACATCGCCTACCTGAACGATTGGGCCGATGACCATTCCGCCGCAGAGTGCTACGGCGCTGCCCCCATGGGCTTCGATGAGTGGCTGGAAGAAGAGTATGACTGGTCCGAGGAGGATGAAGACGATGCTGAGTAAGGCAGAGCTGGAGGCCCTGGCTGAAAGATATGAGGCCAAAGCAGGCCGGGCCTATATGAACTACCAGGAAACGGGCATCTCCCGGTATGACCGTGAGCGCAGAAATGCGGAGGACCTGGCATCGGCCATGAGGATGGCAGCTTCCGCCAGCGATGACTATTCCAGACTGGTCAGTCTCCGTGGCGACGTTTCCATGCTTGCGTCAAAGGCCAAATCCGCTATGGCGCAGCAGGATGATAAGCGTGTCGAGGCCATGGAGAAGGTGCTGAAGAACCTGGTGGCCGTGGCGGTGTTGGGAGGGATGATTACTGATGACGGCATCTGAGATGGTACGCTCCGCCCTGGCCGGGGCAGGCAAGACCCAGAAGGAGCTGGCTGAGTACATGGGCTGGAGCCCCCAGAACCTGAGCAGCCGCCTGAAGAACGGCACCCTGACCTTCGACGAGCTGAACAAGGCCCTGGGCTTCGTGGGCTACTCCGTGAAGATGGTCAGCAGCACCGGCTCCGAGCCCCCGGATCTGGGAAACAGCGGTAGCCCAAGGGTGGTACAGATGGTAGGCGGCGTCACCTATGACACCAGCAAGGCGGAGTCCCTCTGCACCAGCAAAGAGACCCCGGACGACAAGCTCTATATGGAGCTCTTCAAAGACCCGTCAGGCGCCTATTTCCTGGCCTACTACCAGCTTTGGGAGGGCGGCTATAACTGCATATCCCCGATAAGCAAAAGCGCCGCTAAGAAGTTCTGGGCCCGTTACAGCGCATCCCATGATGTCGAAATGAAGTGAGCAGCAGCTTCCCTTATTGGTAAGCCTCCGCAATGAGCCCCCTCAGTCAGAAACTGGCCTAAAAGTACCGAGAATAAAGCGTTTTGATGACAAAGCGAAAAACTTTCGATATTTTTCTTTTTTGACTTGACATTACCGAGTCGGTAAGTTAGAATGAAGATACAGTAAGAAACTTATCCAGGATGGTCAGTTTTTGAAGGAGTATGTGCAATGAAAGAGCAAGTCGAAAACCTCGGATGGTTCAGCAGAATGGAAGAGCTTGTTGAAGCTCTGGAAGACCTGGGCCTGGAAGTCCTGGAAGCCAACCGGGAGTATGTGGTAGTCGGATATGAGGAGGACGAAGAGGACGTTCAGCTCATCCTCCATATCGGCGGGACCGAGAACACAATCATCATCTCCAGTGTCGATGTTGAAACGGTGTAAGGAGGCAACCCATGAGTAAGTACGACAGCATCAAGACGGCCGCCGAGCTGGTGGCTGAGGTTCGGGTCCACGGCCTGAGCCTGGCGCAAGAAGACATCTGCCGAGTCCAGGACATCTTCGGAAATGCTCCGATTGAGGATCTAGTAGCCCTGGCGAACGACATCGGCCGGAACAACAGGAACGGTGAGCCGGACCCGAAGGGGAGCATGAGCAGTAACCGCCCCGCAACCCAGAATACCTTCTACTCCATCCTGTTTCGCATCTGGCATTGGGAGGACGCCACCCGGTTCTGGAACCAGCACACCAACCCGGAGCACGAAGAAGTCATGGAGCTCCGGGCGAAGCTGAAGGCCGAGATGTCTGAACACTCCACGACCAAGAAAGCCCTGGAGCATGAGCATAGTGCAGTTTTGGATGAAAGAGGCCAGGTCTGCGAACTGAAAGCAAAGGTCGCCTGTCTGGAGTCCTTCCGCCATGAAAACAACATGACCATCATGGAGCTGAAGGCCAAGCTGTATGACCTGATGGTCGAGAAGGAGGGGTGACCATGAACATCGTCATCCCGAAGGATGGGCTTCCCAACCGGGAAGCCCTCCGTCAATTTTTAGGGGAGCATAAAACCTCGTATTCCCTAAACTCTGCGTTTGAAGCAGAACAGTCAGGAAAGAAGCTGGTGTTCCTCTTCTACGACCAGGAAGCCTACGGTGACCGCACCTACTACTACTGCGAGGAAGACGATACGGTCTACTCGAACTACTTCAGCATCGGAGATTGAGGAGGCTTTGATTGTGGCAAGATGTGAGACTTACCTGGTGCTGACCAGTGAGGAAGTCAACGCCCGTATTCCCTATGCGCTGGTCTGCATGACCCGCTTCGGCGCTCACTGGGAAACCGGCCGCCGTCGGCGCCGCTGGCTGGAAGAGTTCACGGAGCAGGAACGGACGGCGGCCACCCGACTGTTCAACCAGTCCCACCGCTGGCTGCTGACCACCGGAGTCCCGGATACGGTGCGGATGACAGTACAAACCTTCGCCCTGTGGATGAAGCTGGGCGAGTTCTGCGCTTCGATTTGAGAAAGGATGGCTTTAACGATGAACAAGTACAAAGAGCTGAGAGACCGCCAGCAGAGCGAGGTCAACGCCCTGCCCCTGGGCTTCGCCTTCAGCAATCGCCAGTTCGATGAGATGATGAAGGGCTGGGGCCTGGACCCCGAGAAGGACCTGGACAAGATTGTCAGCATCGGTGCCGGCGGCTTCATCCAGAAGAAGGACCGCTCCCTTATGCACGAGACCTTCGACCGACATGAGCGTGAGCTGAAGGAGGCAATCGCAGCCGACGAGACCGGAGAGGGCTTCATCTTCGATATGTTCCTGTGTGAGCTCGACAACCATGAGTACGGCTACACCGGGGACACTAGTGAGGCCCTGGAAGCCCTCGGCTTCACGGCGCAGGAGGTCGTTGATGACCCCCGCCTGAACCGGGGTATCTGCATGGCACACCAGCGCATTATGGGGAGGGACGAGTGATGATGTACGAAGGCAAGGAAGTCTGGACCGAGGAGAACTTCAGCTACCAGACGGTGAAGGTCGGGGACTATGTGGAACAGGCCGTAGTGGACAACGCCATGGACTGTCTGCCCCCGGCGTGTATGACCAGCCGGTGCTCCCAGATGGGAGAGCCGTATTCCCACCGGGAGGACCCGGAGACCGGGGAGTTCCGGGCCACCTATACCACCTTCAAGCGTGTGGGTGGTGAGTGGCCGCATAGCATCTGGCAGTATTGCGGTCACTGTTTCCGTGGCGAGAACGTGGAGCGGGGCAAAGACCCGGTTTACTACTGATGGAGGTGAGTGGAATGTACGAGATCCGTGGGAAGTACCCGGGGGAGCCCTGGGAGACCATCGACGAGGCCGACACGAAGCAGGAGGCCGACCGCTTGTTGGCGGAGTACCGCATGGCCTATGGCCCGGAGTGGCGCCTCTGCGTTAAGAAGGTCGCCTGATATGGACAAGGTGGAGCTGTCCGCTCAGGACATCAAGGACCTGCTGAAGTGGCGAGACCAGCATCAGGATGAGGTCAGGAGTCACCCGGTCCCACTGAAGGCGGTGGAGATCGTCATGCCGCACAATGGCTACCACATCAAGGGAGTCCGTGATGGCGACCAACTCCGCCTCCACCTCAGCCAGTCCGGTGAGCAGCTCGGGAACTGCAGGTTCATCCGCCGGGCAGACGGAATGTGGGCATCCACCAGGAACCGCATGAAGGTGGGCAGAGATGACCTGCAAGCGGTCCTCACGGTCTACTGCTCCGTCATGGCGCTGATGGCCTACGGCCGCCGGGAGCCGGAACCCCGAGAGGCTCCTGTCCCCCAGCCGAAGTCAAGCCCGTCTAAGCGCCCCACAAAGAGGAAAAGCAAGCGGACTACTTACATACTCCGCAGCATCAACGGGGCGCTCTCAGCGGTTCCCAGGGGGTCCCATGCGAGTCCCCGGGGCATCTTCACCGTCCGAGGTCACTACCGCCACTACAAAAGCGGGAAGGTGGTTTGGGTAGCTGAGTATAAGAAGGGGACTGGCAAGCAGAAAGGTAAGACCTATAAAATTGGAGGGGATAAGAAGTGATAACCCGTGAAGAAGCCGTCACCATCCTTGCGGAAAGTAAGCGGCAGAACGAAATTATGAGGGACAATCCGAGCGTGTTCTTCACGCATGGAGATCTGAAGGGGCCTCAAAATGCACGAAAGCGTATTGAAGCCTTGGATATGGCGATTTTTGAGTTGAAAGGAAACAGCCGTCGGATAGAGCTCGATTACCTGCTTGCGTTCGCAACGGAAAGCTGTTTTGACACAGAAACCTGTTGCGACCAACTCAGAAGTCTGTGGACGGCGTACTGCCTGCATAACAGGCTTGATGTGGACACCAGAGACTATGACCTTACCCTTCTGAAGGTGTGGGAAGTGGTCTCGGTCGAAGAAGAGGACAACGCATACTGGAGCTCCTTCGACAGCTTCGACGACTTCATGTGCTCCTGGCTGGTGTAGGGAGGCACGGCTATGAAAATATTAGTTGAGCATGAGGTCCCGTGCGAGAAGGGCATGGAGCAGAAGTGCCTATACCCTGGGGACTACTGGGGGAACGATGTCTGCCGGTATCACACGCACCGGGACCGTACCCACGGAAGAAAGGCGCCGGTCGAGCGCCGGGTCCCGAAGTGCACCCTGTTCGATGAATGGCTCCCTGGGGAGTACCAGAAGTGCGAAAAATGTTTGGAGGCGACGAGAAGTGGGAAAGAACGGCTACCTTGAACGCCGGAAGGTCCGGGACACTGTGCTCCACGACGCCATCCGGCAGACCTATCAGCAGTACATGACCGACACGCTCATCCTGACCCTGAACGACCCGGAGGTAATGGGCAAGGACGTGTTCGGCTATAAGCGCCTGAAGAAGATACTGGACGCCTGGGGCAAGAAGTACGACCTGTACTTCGACGCCCTCACAAAGAAGGCAGAGGCGGACTACGCCAGGGTAAAGATGGACGCTGCAATGAAGCTCATCTGCGGCGACAGCCAAGACTTCATCCCGTTCGAGCGGCGGTATGAGTGGCTGCCGGAGATCCGCTACGACATTCGGCGATAGGAGGTGCCGTGGTGTATTCGATGAGCAGCGGCTCCTATTCCTGCGACTGGTGCGGGCATGAGTCGGCGTGGGACGGCCATGATGAGGACCACGGGGATATGTGGGAGTGCGAGAAGTGCGGACGTCACTTCTGCACGAGATGTTTTGTCAGCAGGATCGGAACCAAGGCATTTGATGAAATGCTCAAAGGCGACAAGGTTCTGTGCCCGGAGTGTTCCCCAAAATAGAGGCAATACAGCGACCAGGGAGGCCCTATGGGGCCTCCTCTTTTTGCCTATACCCATACACCCCCGAGCAGAAAAGAGCCCGAATAAGCGAGTTTACGGGCTTGCCATGCCGGTAAATTCCTGATACAATATCCCACGAAAGAGCGGCGAACGTGGCCGGATCTTCCCACTGGTGCCCGTTTTCCGAAGTTTTGAAAAAAGTGTTACCAGAGCGGAAATCTGGTCTCCCGTGAACATACGGGACGCGATGCTGATCGCGGACTTCAAAGAGCAGGAAAGGGAAAAGGGCTGACAGAAAGCTGCGGGCTTTTTCCGGCGGATCAAAGGCCCCGCCCCGGCGGGGAACAAGATACGGTAAAGGAGTTTTTTTGTGTTTCAGATCCTGAAGACGGAGGGCAGGGCCAGGCGTGGCGTGTTCACCTGCGCCCATGGAACTGCCCAGACCCCTGTTTTTATGAATGTCGGGACCCAGGGGGCCATCAAGGGGGCGGTCTCCTCCCACGACCTGAAGACGCTGGGCTGTCAGATCGAGCTGTCCAACACCTACCACCTCCACCTGCGGCCGGGAGACGGGGTGGTGCGGCAG
>ERZ780167.2000-NODE-2000-length-16722-cov-5.906522_pt1 | contig 16722 bp, 16 predicted proteins | sample MGYA00510982_ERZ780167 | MGnify/ENA primary metagenome ERZ780167 (study PRJEB29588, sample SAMEA2146107) | human gut metagenome | biome: human gut; feature: human-associated habitat; material: faeces | place: Denmark | collected 2008/2010 ... | reverse complement strand
GGCATCGGCGGCAAGACGCTCGAAATGGCCGAGCGGCAGGCGGCCGCGGCCGGCGTCCCGCTGTACACGGTCGTCTCCGACCCCTACAGCTACCCGAGCCTGGAAAAGGCGGCTGCGAAGCTCATGGCCTTCACGGTCATCATCGAGGAATGCGCGGAGCTGCTGCAGAAGCTGCCGCTGCCGGATTTCTATGAGGAGGTCATGACGCGCACCGGCTATCTGCAGATGCTCGAGGAGAAGGGCGACGTGGAATCCCGCACCCGCGCGGAGAACGTCCGCGAGCTCAAATCCAGCATCCTCAGCTACATGGAAAACACCGAGACGCCCACGCTGGCGGGCTTCCTGGAGGAGATCGCCCTCTATACGGACATTGAGCAGTACGACCCGGATGCCGATGCCGTCGTCATGATGACGATGCACGCGGCCAAGGGTCTGGAGTTCCCGAACGTGTTCCTTGTCGGTCTGGAGGAGGGACTGTTCCCCTCGAACCGCTGCATGAGCGAGCCGGAGGAGCTGGAAGAGGAGCGGCGGCTGTGCTACGTCGCCATCACCCGGGCCAAGCAGCATCTGGTCATCACCTACGCGCGCCAGCGTATGCTCTACGGCCGCACGACGACAAATCTGCCGTCCCGCTTCGTCGACGAGCTCCCGGCCGGGTCGGTCAAGCGCATCGGCGCGCCGAAGCCGAGCTACCAGCAGACCGAGCCGAGGCAGTACGGCTCCTTCGGCCGCGTCAGCATCTACGGCGACAGCTATAACGACTTTTCCCAGATCCCCACGCGGCCGAAGCCGCAGAAGGACTATTCCGTCCACACCGCACCGAAGCCTGCGCCAAAGGTCAGCTTTGCCGCAGGCGAGATGGTCCAGCACAAGGCCTTTGGCCGCGGCATGATCCTGACGGTCCTGCCGATGGGCAACGACGCGCTGCTGGAAATCGCCTTTGACGGCGTCGGCACCAAGCGCCTCATGGCCAACACGGCGGCGCAGCACATGAAAAAGCTGTAATATCCCCGGCGCTCCGGCATAGCCTATGCTGGGGGTGTATGGAGATGAGCCGGAGGAAGCGAAGACGCAGAAGGATCCTTCTGATCGCGCTGCTGCTTGTCATTACGGGGCTGATCCTGCTCACGCAGCTGCATCTGTCACCGTATATCCGCGAGCTTGCACGCAATCAGGCGGTCAACGCCGCATCGAACGCCATCACAGGATCCGTCAGCGAAATGCTCCGCACGGGCAACACGGATTTTTCCCGCGTGATCGTGCTGGAAAAGGATGTACAGGGCAACATTACCGCGCTCCGCACGGACATGGGCCAGGTCGAGCGGATGAAGATCGAGGTGCTCGGCGCGCTCGACGGGCTCATCGACCAGATCAATACGCAGCAGATGGGTATTCCGCTCGGAAATCTCCTGTTGCCGGATCTTCTGGCCGGGACAGGGCCGGTCCTGCCCGTCAAGGCCGTCAGCCTCACCGTGTCGAATGCTGACTTTTTCTCGGATTTTTCAGAGGCCGGCATCAACCAGACCCTGCAGACGCTCAAGGTCAAATTCACCATCAGCCTGACCATTCTCACGACGGTCGGCTATGAGTCGGTCGACGTGGACAGCGACGTGATGGTGGCGCAGACCGTGATCGTCGGCCGGGTACCAGAAACTTATGTAAACTTAGGACATCTTACCGCAGCAGAAGGTTGGGATCAATATGGAACCGAAACAGCAGATTGAACAGCTGACCCGGGAACTTGAGCACGCCGGATATCTCTACTACGTGCTCGATAACCCGGAGATGAGCGACTATGACTATGACCACAAGCTCCGCCAACTCGAGGAGCTGGAAGCACAGTACCCGCAGTATGCCTCGCCGCTCAGCCCGACACGCCGTGTCGGCGGGCAGGCGCTGAGCGAATTCGTCAAGGTACGCCACGCCGTCCCGCTGGAGAGCCTGCAGGACGTGTTTTCCTTTGACGAGCTGCGGGACTTCGATGCGCATGTGCGCGAGGAGGAGCCGGACGCGGAATACTCCGTCGAGCCGAAGGTCGACGGGCTGTCCGTGGCGCTGGAATACGTGGACGGCCGCTTTGTCCGCGGCGCAACCCGCGGCGACGGCCTCATCGGTGAGGACGTGACGGAGAATCTGAAGACCGTCCGCTCCATCCCCATGACGCTGACCGGCGCGCCCGCGCGTCTCATCGTGCGCGGCGAGGTCTTCATGCCCCGCGCCAGCTTTGAAGCGCTCAACGCCGAGCAGGAGAAGCTCGGCAAGCCGCTGTTTGCCAACCCGCGCAACGCCGCGGCGGGCTCTTTGCGCCAGCTGGACCCGGGCGTGGCGGCAAAGCGAAAGCTCGACATTCTCGTCTTCAACCTGCAGCTGGCAGAGGGCGTCACGTTCCGGACGCACAGCGAAACGCTCGACTATCTGCGGGCGCTCAAGTTCAAGGTCATACCTTACACGCTCTGCCGCGATATGGACAAAGCGGAGCAGCTGATCACCCAGCTCGGCGAGACCCGCTACGAGCTGCCGTATGATATCGACGGAGCCGTCATGAAGCTCAACAGTCTGGCCGGGCGCGAGCGGCTCGGCAGCACGGCAAAGTTCCCGCGCTGGGCCGCGGCCTTCAAATATCCGCCGGAGATCAAAGAGACCGTGCTGCAGGATATCGTCGTGCAGGTGGGGCGCACGGGCGTGCTGACCCCGCGGGCGATCGTGGCCCCGGTCCATCTCGCCGGGACGACCGTCACCGCCGCGACGCTCCACAACCAGGACTTTATCACCGACAAGGATATCCGCATCGGCGACACCGTCAGGATCCGCAAGGCAGGGGAGATCATCCCGGAGATCCTGGAGGTCGTTCCCGCAAAGCGTCCGGCAGACGCTGTGCCGTACCGCCTGCCGGACCGCTGCCCCGTCTGCGGCGCGCCGGTCGTGCGCGATGAGGACGGCGCTGCCCTGCGCTGCACGGGCGCGGAGTGCCCGGCACAGCTGTCCAGAAATCTGGCGCACTTCGTCTCGCGCGAGGCCATGAACATCGACGGCCTCGGCAGCGCGATCATCGACCTGCTGATCGAGGAAAAGATGGTCTCCAACCCCGCGGACCTCTACGCGCTGGACTATGCCGCCTTCGCAAAGCTCCCCGGGCAGGGGAAAAAGTCCGCCGCGAACCTCAAAGCCGCCATCGAGGCCAGCAAGCAGAACGATCTGGCCCGGCTGCTGTGCGCGCTTGGCATCCGGCAGGTCGGCAGCAAGGCGGCCAAGGTGCTCGCGTCGACGTTCGGGAGTCTCGATGCTCTGCAGCACGCATCGCTGGAGGATCTGACGGCCGTCCCCGATATCGGCGAAACGACGGCGCAGAACATCCTCGATTACTTTGCCAGCCCGCAGTCACAGGACCTGATCGATCGGCTGCGCGTGGCAGGTGTAAACTTTATGTCAATCAACCAGGTGACGGATACGCGCTTTGCGGGCAAGACCTTTGTCCTGACCGGCGCGCTGAGCCTGTTTACGCGCGAGGAGGCGACGGAGAAGATCGAGTCGTTCGGCGGTAAGGCCGCCTCGTCCGTCTCGAAAAAGACGACGTACGTCGTCGCCGGGGAAAACGCAGGCAGCAAGCTCCGCAAGGCGCAGGAGCTAGGCGTCCCTGTGCTTTCCGAGCAGGAATTTCTGGAGCTGCTGCAATGAGGATCACGCTGGTCAGCAGCTGCGGGCTCGTGCTGGAAGCGGAGGGGCGGACGCTTCTGGTCGACGCGCTCAACAAGCAGTTCCGCTGCTATTACGGCCTGCCGCCCGAGACCTTTGCGCAGATGCTGGCAGGGGAGCCGCCCTATGACGCGCTCTGCGGCATCTTGTGTACGCATGCGCACTCCGATCATTACAATGCGCTCCGCACCCGGCAGCTGCAGGCAGCCAGCGGCGCGCCCGTCTTCGTTCCGCAGCCGCAGACGCCGCCCCAGCTGGCGCTGCAGTTCGGCCCGTTCTGCGTTGAATACCACCAGTTTGCGCATACGCCCGTGCCGGGGTGGGATGCGATCACGCACGGTGTGTATTTCATCTCGGCCGCGGGTGTCAGCGTCTATGTGACTGCGGACGCGCGCATCGACGCGGTACAGCACCGCGCGATCCTTCGCGGCCGCCGCGCCGACGCGGCGTTCTGGAACGGCCAGATCCTGTCCTATCCCGAAACGCGCGCGCTGCTGCCCGAGGCAGCGAAAAAGAATTATGTCTACCACATCCCGGTCGACGAAAAGGATGCCTGCGGCGTCCGCCGCAAATGCGAACGCAACATGGCCCGCTTCGGCGCAGAACTTCCCAATGTTTCGCTGCTGGAGGCTTACCCATCACAGATCCTGCTATAACAAACGACCAGCCCGGAGCCGGGTTGGTCGTTTGCTTTATGTTAACTTATTCTTCGCTTTCCGCAGGCGCGTGCTTTTCCTTCTCCACCCAGGTCATGCCGAGCAGGATGAGCAGGATCCCGGCGGCACGCAGCAGGCTGAACGTGCCGTAGAACACGTAATCCAGCGTCAGCGACATCCCGAGATTGCCGACCAGCATCAGAACGGAGGAGACCAGCGTGTTGGAATGCAGCGTCCCGATGATCTGCAGCAGCTGCGCGAGCAGTCCGCAGATGCTCCCGAGATAGACCCACCAGGGGACGGCTGTGATGTAGCCCCACGTGAGCTCCTTCCCGTTTTTGAGCACAAAAACGAGCAGCAGAGACAGAACTGTCGCCTCCACATAGTTGATCAGCGCGCCGTTGGCCGTGCCGAACAGCTTTCCGGCCCGGACATTTGTCATGCGGTTGATGGAGTTGAAAAACCCGTTCAGCAGGGCAGTCAGATAATAGATCATGCAGCCGCCTCCTTAGTTCAGAACTACAAGGATCACGCCCAGCAGCACGAGCGCATAGCCCGGCAGCTGCCGCCTGCGGATCCGCGTGACCGGCATGCCGAACAGACCGAACCGGTCGATCAGCGCCGAGGAGACGAGCTGCCCCGCCGTGGAGAGCGCCATAAACGCGCTCGCGCCGACATGCAGCGTACACCAGCTGGAGGTTGCGACGATCCCGATGCCCATCGCGCCGACCAGATACACATACCACGGCGCGCCGGAAAACCGCAGCGGCTGCCGCTTGACCAGCAGATAGCCGAGCAGCAGCACGAGCGCGATGCCGTGGACAAAGAAGCAGATGCCGAACAGACTGAAGTAGTTGCCCATCTGCGCGTTGAGCGAGACCATGACGCCCTGCAGAATGCCGGCCAGAAGCAAAAATCCAAGATACAGCAAAGCCTGTCCTCCGTTTCTCAGCGCGCAGCCGCGCCGGACTCGTCTGTCAAAAAGCGGTCGAGCTGCGCTTCGACCTCCGGGCGGCGCTTGAAGCGCGGATGCCCGGTCAGCTGGCCGCGGGCCATGACCATCTCGACGTGCCGCAGCGCGCGCAGATCCTCCAGCGGGTTTGCAGCGGTCACGATCAGGTCTGCGCACTTGCCCGGCGCAACGGTGCCGGTCTCGCTGCCGATGCCGGCGAGCTCCGCGCTCCGGCTCGTTGCGGTGTAGAGGGCGAAGGCGTTGGAGACGCCGGTATATTTGTGGAAATAAAACAGCTCGCGCCAGAAATCATACTGGGTGATCCACGGGCAGCCGACGTCGTTGCCGAGCACGACGGGAATGTCGTTGGCAAGCGCGGCCTTCGCGCAGTCGATGATGCCATCAAAGACGATCGTGCCGTTGTACTGCTCGACCTCAGTCGCGTGGGTGATGGAACGGTCAAACAGCGCGTAGGGCAGGGCAGGCGAGATCGTTGTGCAGAGAAACGCGCCGGTATCTTTGAACAGGCGCAGGATCTCCGCGTCCGGCTTTGCGCCGTGCTCGATCGAATCCACGCCGTTTTCCAGCGCCGCGCGCACGCCCTGCGGCGACTCGACGTGGGCCGCAACGCGGTATCCCGCGGCGTGTGCCCGGTCGCAGACGGCCTTGATCATCTCCGGCGGCATCTTCATTTCACCCGGGACGCCCTTTTCCTTCGCGTCCATCACGCCACCCGTGATCATCAGCTTGATGAGGTCGACGCCCTGCGCCTCTGCGGCATCCAGCTGCGCGAGCGCCTCAGGAATAGAGTGCGCGGCCACGGCGACCGACCCGGCCATATGTCCGCCCGGGACGGAGATCCCCTCGTTGGCGGCCAGGATCCGCGGCCCTACGCGGCGGCCCGCCGCGATCTCATCGCGCAGCCGCGTGTCAAAATCGGCAAGACCGCCGACCGTGCGGATGGTCGTGACGCCGCTCATCAGCTCTGTCCGGGCAAAGCCGCAGACCATCTGATAGGCGATCTTCCGCGTCAGCGCCGTGGAGAGGATCGTGCGGACCAGCTTTTCGTTGTCCCGCTGCTTTTTCTGCGGCTTGCCGCTGCCTGCAAGATGGACATGCATGTTGATCAGGCCCGGCATCAGATACCGGCCCTGCAGGTCGACGACGGTGTAGCCGTCAAGCGGCGTCCCCTCCGGGACGATGGCGCTGATGCGCTCTCCGTCCGTCAGGACGCAGAGTCCTTCCTGCACCTGCATGTCCTTCGTGCCGTCCAGGAGCTTTCCGTGCGTGAATGCGTATTTCATAGAATATCCCTCACTTTTCTGCTGTACAGTATAGCTTGTTGCGCGGGACCTGTAAAGCCGCAGCGTGCGGAAAGTGTGCAAAAAACAGCGGCCCGGAAGAAAACCGGCGCCGTCGACCCGGAAAAGCAGATTGACAGGCGGCCGCGGCGGGACTATGATAGAACCAGACCGGGTGGCTTCAGCGGCCGCGCGGATCATATTACGATCAAAAGGAGAACTTTTTGAAGCTGATCACCTGTACATCGGAGCGTGTGGGCTGACCGGGAGGTCCGGCAAATCTCACACGCCGCGCCTCCCGAAGCTTTACGATTCGATCTTCAGGAGGATCCACCATGAATCGGGAAAACAAACGCAAAACGTTCGAAAAAGGCTATTATAAGACCCATGCCTGCAATGACAGCTTTACCTGCAAGGTCTGCGGGCGGCTCTGCACCCCGCAGAACGCAGGGAGTGACCACCGCAATCACTGCCCCAACTGCCTCTCCAGCCTCCACGTCGACCTCGAGCCCGGCGACCGGGCATCCGACTGCGGCGGGATCATGGACCCGGTCGCGGTCTGGGTGCGCAAGGGCGGCGAATGGGCCATCATCCACCGCTGCCGCCGCTGCGGGGCGCTCAGCTCCAACCGCGTCGCGGCGGACGATAACCCCATGAAGCTCATGAGCATCGCCATGAAGCCGCTGTGCGAGCCGCCGTTCCCGCTGGAACGGCTGGAAGAGATGACGGCCCTCATGGGCGGCGACGGACGTCTGCGCTGAGCCGTTTTTGAACAGGACCAAGGCACAACAGCGCCCGCAGCGAAGATCCGCTGCGGGCGCTGCTTTTTCATGAGGACCGGCGGTTTTCTCAGCCAAATACGCCGACGTAGGTGAAATTCTGCGAAGCTTCCGGCGTGGGGATCCCGGTCTGCACGATGGTCATGTGTTCCGCGATCTTTTCCGTGACGTCCCAGTCGCCGCCCAGGAACACCACGCAGAGCTTGTCCGCGTCATAGAGCAGGAGGAAATGATGGGTGATGTCCGCTCCGCGGTCGGCGTCATACGTTTCGATCCAGCAGGCATACAGATCGTTCAGCATCCCTTCCTTGACGATCGCCGGGTCGTCTCCGGGCACCAGAAGATCGCAGCCCACAACCTCGTTGGCGGACAGGCAGCTGAACGTGAAGCGCACCTGCGCTGTGCTGTCGGTGGAGTAAACGCAGTCCTTTGCCAGCTCCATCTGGGCATCGGAGATGCCGTCCAGCTGCGCCGGACTGCGCATGGCAATGACGTCATACAGATACGCGGTATTGTCCGGGATCAGCGCCGTTGGCAGCCAGCCAAACTGCACACCGCAGTAGGTGCCGGACGTGCGGCCCTCTGTATCGACGCGGATGATCGCGTCTCTGGAAAAATCATAGGAAAACGGCTCCAGCGTGCCATCCGGACGAATGGATGCGCCCTCGGCATGATACGTGGTCTCCGCATTGGAGACGGACGCGTAATGCAGCACCGCCGCCGCACCGCACAGCACCGCGATGGCTGCAGCTGCGGCGATCATAATGCGGATAACGCGCTTGCGGCCGTGCTTTTTTGCATCCTGCTGCACAAGCTGCATCGTGCCGTTCAAAATCCCTGCCTGTCGTGCCTCAGGCAGCGACTCGACCGGCACGTCCGGCAGCGCCGCTGCCTGCAGGATCCTGTCAATCCGATTCATATACAAACCCTCCCCGGCATAATTCGTTTCTGATGGCCTCCCGGCTGCGCACCAGCCGCATCCGGACCGCTGCAGGTGTCAGCCCAAGCGCGGCGGCGATCTCTGCTGCCGGTTGACATAAATCATAAAACCGGCAGATGATCTCGCGGTCCGTCTCGGATAGCTGCGCGACGGCGGCGCGGAGCTGCTGTGCCTGTTCTCGCTTCGTGGCTTCCTCAAGAAGAAAATCGTCCGTTCCGGCCAGATCTTCGTCCAGCGGTATCTCGCTGCGGCTTTTTCGCAGCCGGTCGACGGTCTTGTTCCGTGCGACGCTCCCGAGCCACGCGCGAAGATGCCCGGCCTTCACTGTCCGGCACGACTGCCAGAGCGCGAAAAAGACGCTCGAGGCCAGCTCGTCCTCATCCTCCGGCGAGAGAAGCCCGCGGCTGCGGTTGTGAATGACGGTGACGACATACGCGCTGTACTGCGTGATCGCCGCCGCGAGCGCCTGCTCGTCGCCGTGGCGCAGGCGGGAAAGCAGGTTCTGTTCGTCCATGCAGTGTCCTCCAATCTGTTTTGGTCAGCTGACACCCATATAGTCGGCAGACAGGGGAGAAGTGTAACAAAAGACCCGGCGTATCCATGCGCCGGGCCTGCCATTCAGTTTTTGACGCCGTAAGTCTGCACTTCTGCGGTGAGCCGGTCAAGAAGTTCAGGATCGACTGAATGATAAACCTGAAATCCACGGTTGTTCGGTCCGGCGACGACCACCTGTGAGCCGGAGAAGGTCAGACTACAGCATTCATCCTCAAACCGTCCCCATGCGAACATCAGATTGACAGAACGGCTGTCATAGTCTTTATCGCTGCTAACGGAAGTCAAGCCGCCCGGAAGAAGATTCCTGAGATCCTGCCGGTAGGAGGCAGAACTTAAAACGGATAAAACAGCTTCATATTCTGTGCTTCCGGCGGAACAGTATTGTAGGTTCCAGATGTCAAACGAAGGACTGCTGTTTTCAAACCTGGCAGCAGTGACAATGGCGGCCATGTTCAGATCCGGATATTCCGCCGGGATACCGGTCACTTCCGCAAAGGAATGCGGCCAGAGCAGCCACACGGCGAAGCATAGGACGATGATCGCGAGGAGCAGAAGAATGCATTTCTTCGTTCCGGTCCGCATGGCAGGGTCCTCCGTTCTTCAGGGTGCTTCCATCATAGCAGGATCCTGAAATTTTGTCCAGCACCTCAGAAAAACAGCAGCTTTTCTTCCCGGAAGGAAACGGGAAGCGTCTGCCCGGCGGCATATGTACCGGCTGCATCGCATTCCGCGCGCAGGACCGGCGACCCATCTGCCGCGCCCTCCGGCTGCAGCAGAAAGACCGCGTGCCCGGCATCCGGGATGATGCGCAGGATGCGGAAGGGCGTGCCGCTTCCGCCAAGCTCGTGACTGACCCAGAGGATCGGCCCGTCGAACGCGCCCAGCAGCTCGCCGAGCTCGAGCTCCAGCTCCCACTTGAGGTAGCTGTCGAGCGCGGAGAACGGCTCATCCAGCAAGATCGCCTGCGGCTCCGACGCCAGAATGCGCGCCAGCGCCACGCGCTGCCGCTGCGGCGTGAGGTTGATATGCTTTTCGCTGTCGAACAGCACGCGGCCGTCCAGCGTGATCGTGCCGCGGTCGGGCTTTTCGATGCCTGCGATGCACTTGAGCGTCATGCTGTTGATATATAAATCATAACGTCGTTACTCTTTACCGAACGGACAGACGGGATAATGGCACTCCGCGCAGCCGAGGCACAGACCGCCGCAGCCGAGCGCGGCGATCTCCTGCTTCGTGACCGACAGTCCTGCAGCGACCCGCAGCAGGATGAGATCGAAGATCGTCGCCTTCGCGTACATGACGCAGCCGGGAAGACCCATCACGGGCTGGCCGTCTTCGTAGTATCCCAGCAGGAACATGGCCCCGGGCAGGACCGCTGCGCCGTAGGTCACGATCCGCGCGCCGCTCCGGGCGATCGCGCCGGGGGTATTGTCGTCAGGATCGACGCTCATGCCGCCGGTGCAGAGGATCATGTCGACCGGTTTTTCCGCATCTCCGCGATCGCCGCGGCGACCTGCTCCAGCCCGTCGCCGACGGTCAGGTGCTCTGTCATCGTGATGCCGTAGGCCTGCAGCTTTTTTGCGAGGATCGGCGTGCTCGGCATGTTCCGCAGCGTCCGGTCGGAGGAATTTCGCCAGGCGGTCGAGCAGGTAGTGCAGACGGGGAAGATGATCTCGTCGGCGCTCGGCTATCAGAGAAAATGAAAAAGCACGCGCTGCGGCTGCAGCGCGTGTTTTTTGTTTGGTCAGTGCCCACCGCCCGCGAGCATTCTGAGCGCGTGATCGAGCGTCGCGACGACGGCGCGGAGATTTTCGCACGCCGCCTTTTCAGAGCCCGGGACGTTCAGCACGAGCGTGTGCCCTCTGATCCCGGCGACCGCGCGGGAAAGCATCGCCCGCGGCGTCGACTTCAGTCCCTCGACCCACATGGCGACGGGGATGGCGCGGATCTCCCGGTCGAGCACGGCGAGCGTCGCCTCCGGCGTCACGTCGCGCGGAGAGAGACCGGTGCCTCCGGTCGTGACGACCAGATCGGCCTGCAATATGTCGCAGGCATGGACGATGGCCGCAGAGATCTGCCCCTCCTCGTCCGGAACGGTCTGCATCGCCTGTACGGCAAAGCCGGCGTTTTCAAGCATGGCGCGGATGGCCGGGCCGCTGGTGTCGGTCCGGGTCCCGGCAGCGCAGGAATCGCTGACGGTAAGAATGACTGCCTGATAGGACATGAAGAGATCCCTCCTGTATCGTTTTTTCTATCCTACAATATTTTTTTGGAAAGGGAAGCGGCAGATTCGGGGCGAATACAAAGCGCTCCCACAAAAAACAACGCAAACAGGCATGCGAAAATGGGATTTATCGTTGACACCTGCGGATTCTTGCGCTACAATAAGGTGAAATCAATACAAACCAACACAATCCCATTTTTGTTGGACGATTTTCCCCAAGGCAAAAATTCAGAAAGGAATGGAATCTATGAAAACCAAAGCAGTTCGAATCCATGGCAAAATGGATCTGCGTCTGGAGGAAATTGAACTCCCGCCGGTCGGTCCGGACGATGTTCAGGTCAAGATCATTTCTGACTCCATCTGCATGAGCACGTACAAGGCCGCGGTCGAGGGCGAAGAGCACAAGCGCGTGCCCAACGACGTTGCGGAGCATCCGACCATCGTCGGCCATGAATTCTGCGGTGTCATCACCGAGGTCGGCGAGAACTGGAAGAATAAATATAAAGCCGGCCAGGGCTTTGCCATTCAGCCTGCACACTTCTACAAGGGCTCCCAGATGGCTCCCGGCTATTCCTACCAGTACTGCGGCGGCGACAGCCAGTACTCCAACATCCCCATCGAGACGCTGCTGACCGACAACCTGCTGCCGTACAATTCCGATACCTACTTCTATGGCTCCCTGGCAGAGCCGATGAGCTGCATCATCGGTACCTTCCACGCCATGTACCACACCAAGCCCGGCTGCTATGAGCATCAGATGGGCATCGTTGAGGGCGGCAAGATGGCCATGCTCGCTTCCGTCGGCCCCATGGGCCTCGGCGCGATCGACTACGCCCTGCACTGCGACCGCCGTCCGAGCCTGCTCGTCATCACCGATATCGACGACGCCAGACTCGCAAGAGCCGAGAGCATCTACACCGTCGAGCACGCCAAGGAAATGGGCGTCGAGCTGCACTACGTCAACACGGCCAAGCCCGGCTGCGACACCAACTACCTGCGTGAGCTCTCCGGCGGCACCGGCTATGACGACGTCATCTGCTTCGCTCCGGTCAAGCCCGTTGTCGAGCAGGCCAGCGATATCCTTGGCTTCGACGGCTGCCTCAACTTCTTTGCAGGCCCGACCAACAGCCAGTTCAAGGCGGAGTTCAACTGGTACAATGTCCATTACCTCTACACCCATGTGGTCGGCACCTCCGGCGGCAACACCAGCGACATGAAGGAAGCCATCGAGATGATGACCTCCGGCAAGATCAACCCCGCTGCCATGATCACCCACATCGGCGGTCTGAACGCGGTCGTCGACACCGTCCTGAACCTGCCGAAGATCCCCGGCGGCAAGAAGCTCATCTACACGCAGATCGAGCTGCCCCTGACGGCCATCGCCGATTTCGGCAAGCTGGGCGAGACGGATCCGCTCTTCGCGAAGCTCGACGAGATCACCAAGCGCCACAACGGCCTGTGGAGCGCAGAAGCTGAAAAATATCTGCTTGCAAACAAATAATTGAAATTAAAATAGGAGTGAAACACTTATGGCAGAAGGCGTATTGATGCCCAAAGAAGGCATTACAGTCGAATCTTGCATCATTGGCGAGTGGAAGAAGAATGTCGGCGATCACGTCAACGTCGGCGACGTCCTCTTCACCTACGAGACCGACAAGGCGGAGTTCGAATGCGAATCCACCGCAGCCGGCACCCTGATCGAGAAGTTCTATGAAGACGGCGATGAGGTCCCGTGCCTGGTCAATGTCTGCGCGATCGGCAACCCCGGAGAAGACACCTCCGCGCTCAAGAATGCCCCGGCAGCCACTGCTGCTCCCGCAGCCGCCGCAGCAGAGGCTCCCAAGGCCGCAGCTCCCGCCGCAGCCGCCGCTCCGGCCGGTCCGTGCGCACAGGCCGTCATCATGCCGAAGGAAGGCATCACGGTCGAGTCCTGCATCATCGGCGAGTGGAAGAAGAATGTCGGCGATGCAGTCAACGTCGGCGATATCCTCTTCACCTATGAGACCGACAAGGCGGAGTTCGAATGCGAATCCACCGCAGCCGGCACCCTGCTTGCCAAGTTCTATGAAGACGGCGACGAGGTCCCGTGCCTGGCCAACGTCTGCGCCATCGGCAAAGAGGGCGACGCATATGAGTTCCTGAAGCCCGGCGCAGAGGTCCCGGCTCCTGCCGCCGCTCCCGTCGCAGAAGAGGCCGCTCCCGCAGCCGCCGCAGCTCCCGCTGCCGCAGCCGAGCTCAAGGCCATCTCCCCGCGCGCCATGGCCAAGGCTGTTGCCAACAACGTCAACCCGGCGCTTGCCACCGGTACCGGCCCCAACGGCCGCATCATCGAGCGCGATATCGACAAGCTGATCGCCTCCGGCGCAGCTGCTGCGTATGCCGCTCCGACCGCCGCTGCTCCCGCTGCTGCCGAGTTCGAAGATGTCAAGTGGAGCCCGGTCCGCAAGGCGACCGCCAAGTCCATGACCAAGAGCCTGTCCACCATGGCACAGCTCACCCAGCAGTATTCCTTCGACGCGACGCAGATGCAGGCCTACCGCGCCATGCTCAAGCCGCTTGATCCCCCGATGGGCAAGGTCAGTCTCAACGACATGGTCATGTTCGCCGTCGCGAAGACCATCAAGTCCTGCCCGGATCTGAATGCCAACGTCCTCGAAGAGAATGTCGTCCGTCACTTCAATACCGTCAACCTCGGCTTCGCCTGCGACACGCCGCGCGGCCTGATCGTCCCGACGATCTTCAATGCCGACCAGATGACCCTGCTTGAGCTCTCCATGGAAGCCAAGCGTTTGGCTGCCGAAGCCCGCGAGGGCAAGCTGAGCCCCGACTACATGTCCGGCGCCACCTTCACGATCTCCAACATCGGTTCGTTCGGCTGCGAGGCCTTCACGCCCGTCATCAACCCGCCCCAGACCGGCATTCTCGGCGTCTGCAACATCCAGACGAAGATCAAGTCCGCCAAGGACGGCGTCATCGAGACCTACCCGGCCATGGGCCTGTCTCTGACCTTCGACCACAGAGTCATCGACGGCGCACCCGCTGCGCGCTATATGAGCGAGCTGTGCAAGAGTCTTGAGAACTTCATGACCCTGCTCGCCAAGTAAGAGAAAGGAAGGACGAAATCATGCCGAAATCTTTGTATATCGATCCCGTAAAAGTCCGCGAACCCGGCTATATTCATTTTGAAGACATTCCTGTCTGCCAGTATAACAAGACCATCAAGCAGGAGCTCGAAGAGGGCAACTACACCAAGGAAGACCTGATCCGCATCTACCGCGACATGGCCATCTGCCGTGAGTTCGAGCACATGCTCACCCTCATCAAGACCCAGGCCAACTACAACGGCGTCGAGACAACCTATCCCGGCCCCGCGCACCTGTCCCTCGGTCAGGAAGCCTCCTGCGTCGGCGAAGCGTACCTTCTGACGAAGGACGACATCACCTTCGGTTCCCACAGAAGCCATTCCGAGATCCTCTCCAAGGGCCTGAGCTGCATCAACAAGCTCTCCGATGAAGAACTCATGAGCACCATGGAAAACTTCCTCGGCGGCAAGACCCTGGCAGCTGTCAAGAAGTTCGCCGATACCTCCGACGTCAAGGAGCTGGCCATCCGCTTCCTGCTCTACGGCACCGTTGCTGAGATCTTCGCCCGTGAAAACGGCTTCCATCACGGCATGGGCGGCTCCATGCACGCGTTCTTCCTGCCGTTCGGCATCTACCCCAACAACGCCATCGTCGGCGGCTCCGCTCCGATCGCAACGGGCGCTGCGCTGTATCAGAAGAACAACGATAAGAAGGGCGTCGTCGTCTGCAACATCGGCGATGCGTCTCTCGGTTGCGGCCCTGTCTACGAGGCCATGAACTTCTCCGCCATGGATCAGTTCAAGACCCTGTGGGAAGAAGGCCGGAAGGGCGGCCTGCCCATCATCTTCAACGTCTTTGACAATTTCTACGGCATGGGCGGCCAGACCATGGGCGAGACCATGGCCTACAACATGCCCGCCCGTCTCGGTGCCGGCATCACCCCGAGCCAGATGCACGCAGAGCGTGTTGACGGCTGGAACCCGCTGGCTGTCATCGACGCCTACAAGCGTAAGATGGAGCTCATCAAGAACAACGAAGGCCCCGTCCTGCTCGACGTCGTGACCTATCGTCTCGTCGGCCACTCCACCTCCGACCAGAACGCCTACCGTACCAAGGAAGAGATCGAAGACTGGCGCAGCCATGACCCGATCGTCAAGTTCCGCGAGGCTCTCGTGGAAGCTGGCGTCGAGTCCGACGAGTTCTTCGCCAAGCTCCTGCAGGATACTGCCGACCGCATGACCATGATCTGCCGCGCGGCTGACGACAAGGAGATCTCTCCGTATGTCGACTTCGACAAGAACCCGGATTACCTTGCAAACCTGATGTTCTCCAACGAGACCGTCCGCTCCATGGGCGCTCCCGATCAGAAGCTGAACGTTACTGGCCCGAAGGAGAGCTGCAAGCGCTATGCTGACCTGGCCAAGAAGGAGCACTTCGCGTTCGATAAGGACGGCAATAAGTTCTCCGACATGAAGGTCTACAACATCCGCGACGCGATCTTTGAGCCGCTGATCAACAAGTACTACGAAGACCCGACGCTCGTCGCCTACGGCGAAGACGTGCGTGACTGGGGCGGCGCTTACGCTGTCTACCGCGGCCTGATGGATGTCATCCCGCACTCCAGACTCTTCAACTCTCCGATCTCCGAGGCTGCCATCGTCGGCACCGCCGTCGGCTACTGCATGTGCGGCGGCCGCGCAGTCGTCGAGCTCATGTACTGCGACTTCCTTGGCCGTGCAGGCGACGAGGTCTTCAACCAGATGTCCAAGTGGCAGGCCATGTCTGCCGGTATCCTGAAGATGCCGATGATCCTGCGTATGTCCGTCGGTGCCAAGTACGGCGCGCAGCACTCGCAGGACTGGGTCGCCATCGTCTCCCACATCCCCGGCCTGAAGGTCTTCTTCCCGGCCACCCCGTACGAGGCCAAGGGCATCATGCAGGCGGCTCTGAACGGCACCGATCCCTGCGTCATCTTCGAATCCCAGCGTATCTACGGCAAGGGCGAAGAGTTCCACGAGGGCGGCGTTCCCGCGGAAGAGTATGAATGGGCACCCGGCGCTGTCAACAAGGTCCGCGACGGCAAGGATCTGACCATCCTCACCATCGGCGCGACGCTGTACCGCGCAGTCGACGCAGCCAAGACGCTCTCCGAGAAGTACGGCGTGGAAGCCGACGTCATCAACATGCCGTCTCTGGTCCCGCTGGATTATACCGATCTGATCGCTTCCGTCAAGAAGACCGGCCGCGTGGTCCTGGCCTCCGACGCCTGCGCAAGAGGCACCTTCCTCAACGAGATCGCGGAGAACCTGACGAATATGTGCTTCGACTATCTGGATGCGCCTCCCGTCGTCATCGGCGCGCGCAACTGGATCACTCCGCCGCACGAGTTCGACAAGTACTTCTTCCCGTATGCCGAGTGGATCATTGACGCTGTCAATGCCCGCCTGATCCCGCTGGAGGGCTATACCTCCACCACGACCCCGGACGAGGCTGAGATCATCCGCCGCAACAAGCTGGGTGTGTAATGAAACCCATCCCC
>ERZ780167.1996-NODE-1996-length-16743-cov-3.721776_pt1 | contig 16743 bp, 30 predicted proteins | sample MGYA00510982_ERZ780167 | MGnify/ENA primary metagenome ERZ780167 (study PRJEB29588, sample SAMEA2146107) | human gut metagenome | biome: human gut; feature: human-associated habitat; material: faeces | place: Denmark | collected 2008/2010 ... | reverse complement strand
TGTAGGCTCCGAAAAGCCTTGTATTTACAGTGTTCCTAATAGGAAGTAATCATATCCTTCCTGTGTATAAAATATTACACAAAAGTAATAAAGTCAAGAGAAACGGAAAATTATTTTCGACGGAAGTCGACGTGAATCACGCGCCCGACTTTGCGGTAGGGGCAGAAGACAGAAGATTATTTTCGTTCTTTACCAGATCGTCGAGATAGTCGATAAATTTTTGCCGACCTTTATTATTCATGCTGCGAAACATCTCTATCAGATGCTGCTCATTCTTATCTACTTGGAAGTATCCAGGCACTACATGGCCGTCGTCCGTTTCGATATAGAACGTGCGATTAAGAAGGGTATCAGTTTCGGCACAGAAATGATCTGCCATGCGGCACAGGTCTGCAACCGTAGGTTCGAGAGAGGATTCTTCGTACTTCTCATAGATTGCCGGAGAAACGCCGATACTCTGCGCAACGTAGTTCAGGGTTTCGCCGCGCTCAAGGCGAAGCCTTTTTATAAATGCGCCATCCCAAACTCCCGATATTTTCGAATGGAAAGATGGAATGTTAGTGCGCCTTAGCAGATAGTCAGTCGAAACAGAAAAGAGATCAGCCAACTGCTTTAGGTTTTCCACCGTTGGATATTTCTTTTCACGTTCCCAGTCGGAAACGGTAGGCGCAGAAACATTCAGAGTAATCGCAACTTCTTTTTGACTTTTTTGCGAGGCCTTCCTCACCTTTAAAATATTGTTTGGACAATTTGTCATTTAAATCACCACCTTACGCTATTGTATAGCTATTAGCTATCATAACGCAAGGCTATTTTTTTAGCTTAAAGCTATTGACATTAGCCTAAAGCTATGTTATAAGTTAGCTACAAGCTAACTTGGAGGTGATGATATGTCATGGCTTGAAGCGATCCGGAACGAGAGAGGCCTTAGCCAGCGCAGTGTTGCTGAAGCTGCGGAAATAGCGCAAGCGACGTATTGCAATATCGAAAAAGGGAAAAGGGGCATTTCTGTTAAGGTCGCAAAGCGAATCGCGGCAGCGCTGGGGTTCGAGTGGACGAAGTTCTTCGAGGACGAATCGAAGAGTGTGTAAGAAGGGAGGTGCAGGACGTGAAGTTACTGGAATTTTTAAAGATGACGACGATCAGCGACGGCACTACGCCGAGCAGGCAGCCGGGCGGAAGTTATCTACCGGACGGCATACACATTTCAATCGACATCGCCGGGCACGGAGAGCTGGCGGATGCAGAACTCGAAAGCGTAAGAACAGGCATTTTCGGAATGTTCATCCGCGCGAAGCTGCCGGAGAAGGGGTTCTGGGATAAATGGCGCGAAGAACACGGCGAGAGCGACAAACGCTATCAGACGCGGTAAGGGGAAAGGAGTGTGAAGGGAATGCAGCAGATGCAGCGAAGCAAAGAGAAGCACCGCCGAAGCGGGCACTTCGGCGGTGCAGATACAGCAAGGCTGGTCAGACTGCTGGGCACAAATTTCACGGGTCCTGAAACAGCGATTCGATTTCGATACCAACCTCCGCAAGAAGATCAGAGAACAGGCGGAGAAGCCGGTCGCAGGCTTGCCGAGATTCCTGTGCCTTGCCGCGAACCGGCGAAGCGAGCGGCATTTCGATAAGCTGCGAATGAATCGCATCCCGCATTTCGTACACGACCCAGTAAAGGACCTTGAGCTCCTGCGCCGAAAAATCGGCGGAAGCATTTGCGGGAAGTGCGCGCAGTTTTGTTTTGGCGCTGAGGATCGCAGAAAGATTCTGCGAAATGGCGGAACGCGAAAGAGAACGATCACGCGAGCCGCTTTTGCGAAGAAACGCATAAAGCTCATCTAAAGAATGAATCACAAGGAAGCATTCTTTTTCATTCAGTGGGGATGAGTTCACACTAATCACCTCCTTTCGCTGCCAGTATAGCATGGCGGCGGGGTGAGGGCAAGAACCACGCAGAAGCACCGCGCAGGGGCGCGGCAAACGACAAGCAGGGCAGGAAGGCTTGCCGAAATTTCGATAGCAACAGTCAGCAAGCAACCTTTAGTGTATACCATTTATCACCTCCATAAGGGCAACAAGGCGGTTTTCTACGGCGTTAGGGATTACATCGCGAGGAGTTCGTCCGTGGGCGTTTGAACGAACTCAGCAACACGCCGCGCCCCTGCGGGGTGCTTCTGCAAGAAAAAGGAGATCAACATGAACAAGATCAAAAAAGTAGAGCTGCGGCAGTTAGCATTGAGAAACCCTGTCGCGGCGGAACTGGCAAAAGCCATGGTCGAAACCGCCGCAAAGGTGGGTGCCAATGCAAATGAGCTGGATATCGCATGCGAGCTGGCGCGGGAAGTATACCGAGACGCGCGCGATAACTCGGCGGAACGGCTCAGCGGGTACAAGCACAAAGCGCTCGCAATTCTGGACGAGATCACGTGAAAGGAGAGGTGAAGGTCATGGGCGATAAAAATATCCCGCCCGATGTGCAGATCGAGCGGGACAATGTAACAATCCGGTGCGGAGAACGTGAGACCATCGCGACAAAAGACGGAATCAGGATCAGGGAGCGGTGTAAGAGCCGTCTGAATTCTGAATCAACGGACGATTCGAATAAACCGTTGTGCGTTTAGCCTCCTGCTCCACCGTGAATTCGAGACCATCCGGGTATGTGAGGCGCATGACAATTTTGCTGGCAGTCTGAGAGATCAGCTCTTTCTTGACCAGTGAAAAATCAGTGAGATTTGGCGTTCTGATGTTCATATCAGTGCCATCAAAAATGTAGGTATACACAAAATCCCCCCCTTTCGCCGCCAGTATAGCACGGCGGCGGGAGCGGGGCAAGCGGACAAACCGGGGCGGCATAGATTCTGAAAGAAAGGAGCGTGCGGGCATGGGGAAGCGAAAACAGGAGCCGATCATCGTAAAGGCCTACGTCAAGACGGCGGACGGCGGAGAGGTGGACGTGGACACGCTCAGCGACGAGCAGCGCGAGAAGCTGGGCACATGGCTGCGCGTGACCTACCTGAACGAGCTGTGCCGCGGAAAAGCAAAATTCCACGTGAAACAATAAGAGGCAAGGGAAACACCTTTGCAGAAAGAGAGGGAAGAAATGCAAAAGAGAGACCGACGCACGAGAGAGGAGCGGGCGCTGCGGCGCGCGCAGACGCTGCTGCGGCTGGCGGTACTGCTGTGGATCGCGGTGCTGCTGCTGTGCCTGCTGTCGCCGGACTGCCTGGCAGCTGAGGCGGAGGCGATGGCAGCGGCGGCGGAAGAGCCGGACGTGACGTGGCTGGCCATGATCGGCGCGGCGTGGCTCACCTATCGGGGCATGACGCTGCTGCTGAAGCTGGACGAGCCGAGAAAGAAAAGGAGGATCAAATGAGCAACTTATCACCGAACGGGCAGTTATTAGGGAATCTGGAACACACGGCGGCGGAGCTGCTGGAAAGCACGGTGCAGGAGCGTGGGCGCGGATTCGCCAGCGACAATGAGAGCTGGGCCGAGATCAAGGGGCACCTTGAGCGCGCGAAGAAGATGGCAGGCGACGTCGAAAAAGTCCACAAAGAAATGTGGGACGCCATCAAGGACCAGAACGACGACGCATACAGAGCGCTTGCAAACGAGCTGACGCGCGCCGGCGCTGCGACGGCGGCGGAATGGGTCATTGTATCCGTCCTGTCGAAGATCGCCGTTGAGATGACGCAGGAGTAAACAGATGAAGGAGGATAAGTTCTGCAACAAGAATCACCGGCCGACGCTCTGCTGGTCATGCCGGCGGGCGTGCGGCGGGTGCTCATGGACGGCGCGAGACCCCAAGACACACGAGATCCGCTTTGAGCCTGTGGAAGGGTGGGAGGCGGAAAAGACAGTGGTGCGTGGGACGAGCAGCCGAAGACACGGACACAAGCTCGAAGGCTATTCGACCTACTACTACGCCATGGAAAGCTACCGCGTGCTGCGCTGCCCGCTCTACGAGCCGGACACGCGGACGAGGGCCAAAAGCGCGATGCCGGACTGGGCGGTGCGCGCGAGGGTAAGGGTATGAAGGAAAATAAAAAGGGCGGCTGACCGATGGAGCCGGTCAACCGCCAGAGGAAAACGACTGGAAAGGAGTTTTCCTTGCGTCCATTATACCACGCGGGCGCGAGGAAAAGCAAGGAAAAATGAGCAAGACACAGGAAGCCATTGCCGCCATTGAAGCGCAGCAGCCGAAGGAACACTCGGCGGTCTGGGCGGCAGGTGAGCAGCTAAAGGACATGATCCGAGGCAACGAGAGCGCGGCGGAGATCCTGCTGACGGATCTACGCGAGAACAAGGAGATGACACTCGCGGCGGCGGAGAAGAAGATCGCCGAGCGGGCGAAGAAGAACAAGGTCGGCAACTGCGGGTGCGTGACGCCGGCGGAGGCGGAGGACATTCTGCGCGAGTTCTTCGGCCTGCCGGGACGCGAGAAAGAGAATCCGCGCCGGAAAGAGGAGCGCAAGGTCGTGGATCTTGCGGACTTTTTATGAGCCGCCGCACAGACGCCGGATGGCAGAATCTGGCGGACAAGCTGCCGTTCCAGCCATGCGGAGACCTGCAAAACGACGTGCTGGAAGATATCTATGACAACGACACGCTCGGGACCGGGTTGATGCTTTACAGCCGCGAGAGCGTGGAGACCGCAAATCCTATTGCGCAGATCATGGACGCGGAAGACTGGGACCGCTGGGAGAAGTCTCGGAAGCGCCGCTGGGGCGCACGCTGCACCTGCTCAAACTGCGGAGAAGAGTTTTTTGCGGGCTATGTCAGCGACAGCGGTACGAGCGGCATTGTCTTGAGGCAGGGCGAGGACGGACAGATTTATGACGGCTACGTCGACAAGGGCGACGACGATGCGCAAATCTTCTTTGACGACGAGACGATCGTTTGCCCGCACTGCTACCAGAGCGTGGTCGTGACGCGGCGGAGCGAGCTGCGGCAGGGGCGCACGCTTCAAGCATTGCAGGCCGAAACGCTGAACATTGACGGATATCTCGCGGTGCTCTATTGGATGGTGGCGCGGTATCAGGACAACACGGGAACAGACGTCGCGACGTTCTCGCCGCACGCGGCACTGATTGTGGACCGCTGCGGTGTGCTGCGGCGCTTCCGCGCGGTGCGCCACAGTAACGAGGCGCGTGACGTAACGTGGACACCCTGCAAGCAGAGCCGCGACCCGATGCAGCAGCCCTATTACTGCCACGGCGCCGTGAATGGACGACAGGTCGGCGGCTGGACATGCACCTACGGTCCAGAGCTCGGCGGAACGACGGGCGAGAAGACGGCACTGGACAAATACATCGGCGCGGGCGGAGCCTGGCCGGGGGCGTATCTGCACGTCTGGCGCAAGCACCCTCAGGTGGAAAACCTGATGCGGCAGGGGTTCGGCGATGCGGTGACGCAGACCATTGACAACTATCTGGACATGTGCGGCAACTATTCCATGCTGCGCGACGCACCAAATATCCCGTGGGTCGATTGGAGCGAGACGAAGCCGCACCGAATGCTCGGCATGAGCAAAGAAGCCTTCCGCGAGGTGCGCGGGAAGCATTGGAGCGAAGGCACCGTGCGGTGCTGGGCGAGCTACCGAATGCTTGTAAAGAACGCGGACGCGCTGCAATTCGTGCAGGAGGTCGGCAAGCTCGGCCTGAACGACATGGAAAAACTGCTGGGTGCCTATCGGGCCGTCGAGACCGATCTGCGCCCAACGCATGTGGTGAAATACCTCGAAAAGCAAAAGCGGCTGAAAGGCGGCGTGCAGCTGCTGCTCGACTACCGGCGCGTGCTGCGGGCGCTGTGGCTCGCCGACCAGGAGGAAATGCTATGGCCGCGCGATCTACAGACGGCGCACGACCGCATCATGGAGCGATACGCGGCGCAGAACGGACTGGAAAGCTATTCGGTGCAGTTCACGCCGGTCTACCTGAGGCTCAAGGCGCTTGAGTGGACGGACGGCGAGCTGTGCATTCGCATCCCGCAGCAGGAACAGGATCTCATCGACGAAGGAAAGACGCTGCGGCACTGCGTCGGCACCTACGGCGCGCAGCACTGCGGCGGCAAGCCGATCTTCTTCGTGCGGCACTACCGCAGGCCGGAGAGAAGCTACTACACGCTGAACATCGACCTGACGCTGCCGAGGCCGAAGGAGATCCAGCTGCACGGCTACGGAAACGAGCACCACGGCGAGAGAAAGCAATACTATCACAAAATTCCGAAGAAAGTCCGCGACTTCTGCGACAGGTGGGAGCGCGAGGTACTGACGCCGTGGTTCATGGAGGAACAACGCAAAAAGTTCGCTGAAACGAACAAAGCAGAAAAGAAAGCGAGGAAAGGCGCATGAGCGAAGAATTGATGATGAATGCGGCGGGAGAAGAACGCAGCATTACGACCATCACGGACGAGATCATTTTCTACAAGAGCGTCGGCGGGCAGGCCGTCATCGAGATCGGTAAGCGGCTGATGGAGGCGAAGGCGCAGCTCAAACACGGAGAATGGCTGCCATGGCTGAGCGAAAAAGTGGAGTTTTCAGAGACGAGCGCACAGCGATTTATGTAGCTTGCGAGGGAGTACGGAAATACCTCACTGGTGGGGGATTTGGGAACCTCGAAAGCCTTGGCATTACTGGCTTTGCCGGCATCTGAGCGAGAGAATTTCGCAAGCGAAAAGCACCTTGTCAACGGGGAGGAAAAGAGCGTTTCAGAGATGAGCAAGCGCGAGCTTGAAGAGGCCGTGCGGCAGCAGAAGATCGCCGAGGCGGAACGCAACGAGGCGCGGCGCGCACTCGAAGCGCAGCGCAAGGAAACGGAAGAAGCGAACGCGAAGGTGCAGGCGGCGCAGGACGCGGCGGACGCCGCCCGCGCCGAGGTGAAAAACGCGCAGGGCACGGCGCTGGCCGCGCAGGAGCGCGCGGCGGAGCTGGAACGGGAATTGAAGGCGCTGCGCGAGCAGCCCGTGGACGTGGCGGTGCAGACCGTGGACGCGAGCGAGGAACAGATCGCGGCGGCGGTGGCGGAAGCGAAGAAGGACGCGGAAGCGGAGAAGACAGAGGCGCTCGGCAAGAAGGCCGAGGAACTGAAAAAAGCCAGGGACGAGCTGAAAAAGGCGAAGGCCGAGATGGCGGCCGCGGCGGAGGCGCTGAAAAAGGCCGAGGACGAGCGCGCGGCCCTGCGCGAGACGCTGGAAAAGACGAAGAAGAGCGCGGCGGCGATGGACAACAAGGCGCTCGCGGAATTCAGCGTGCTGTTTCGGCAGGCGCAGGAGACCGTGAACCGCATGACGGAGATTGTGGACGAGCTGGACGAGGAAAGCCGGCCGAAGATCTACCGCGCGCTGGACGCGCTGGCGCAGCTCATCAAGGAAAAGGCGGGCGAGGTGGTATGAAGCGAAGCGACTATCTGAAGCTCTGCGTGAGCGCGGCGATGCTCACCTATCACAAGCCGAAGGTGCTGTACGACGGCATCGAATACTACCCGGAGGGCTACGAGATGCGCTTCGACAAAAGCGGCAAGGCGATCCATACGGCAATTTTGCGCGACACGGCAAAGAAGAACTGCCTGATGTACTGCGCGCTGAAAAAAGTGGAGGAAAGAACATGATCAGCTACAAGAACGAGAACGGAAACGTGAAGGAACTGACGGCCCAAGGGTCGATGAAAGACCTGCTCGCCGAATCGGCCTACCTGCTCACGGCGATCTACAGTATGCTTGCGCGCAGAGACAAAGCGGTGGCGGAGATCTTCAAGGTAAGCATGATGATGGCCGTGGGAGACCCGGAATCGCCGGTATGGCAAGACCTGAAGCCGAACTGCCTCAGCATCTTGGAGAGAAGAAAGAAGGAGGAGACGTGATGGTTTCAGGTGAGGCGCTGAAAAAGCTGCAAGAGCAGATCGCGGCGTGGCCGATGACGCAGCGGTTCGTGGTGCAGCAGCTTATTGAGGATTATTCGAATATCAGAAAGGATTTGCTCGCATACAAGGACACGGGGCTGACGCCGGAGCAGTGCGAAAACGCGAAGGTCATCATCGAAGCTGCCTTTAGCGATGACACGTCAAAGGCAGAGCGGATTCGGGAACTGTTGAAAGCCGACAAGGACGGGCGCGTGGTGGTGCTGCCGTGCAAGGTGGGCGAAAAACTATGGGTAATCGGACGAGACAATGTGCCACGAGAAATGGCGCTTGAAGCGCCGGACATCAGAGTTGTTTGCACGGATGAGGATAATCTGTGTATGTCAACTTGTAATCGTAAGCCGGACGGGTTCTGCGCGTATCGTCTGCGTAATGATGGCGCAAGCATCGGCAAGACCGTATTTCTCACCCGCGAGGAAGCAGAGCGTGCATTGGAGGCGAGGAAATGAGCGCTTGCGCAGGAAAAATCAACTGTGAGATTTACCGGCAGAAAAAGTATTGCCGAAAGGCTGAGGCGGCCGAGGAGGACCGCGAATGCAAGGGCTGCCGCCACGCGAGGCGGCAGTGCGACGTGGAGTACTGCCCGTTCGAGGTCAACGGCGCGTGCAAGTTGGAGGGCTGACAATGGCTGAATACATTGAGCGAGAAGCGTTGCTGGACAGCATTTGCCACGAAACATGCAGGATAGCGTTTTGCGGCGCTACGAACTGTGCTTTTATGACAAAGGTTTGCTCTGCGCCCGCCGCCGACGTGGCCCCGGTGGTGCATGGGCGGTGGGTCTCTGTTGCAGGAAAACGCGACCGTATTTGCTCACGGTGTCTGCACAACGAACCTTACAAAAATGCTGATGATGATGCAGAGGTGTTTGAACTTTGCCCGCATTGTGGCGCGAAGATGGACGGAGGTGAATGCGATGGTACGGACATTTTGTGACCGGTGCGGGCGGGTGATCGCGGGCGCGAGCAAGCTCGGCGGCGCGACGGTGCGCGCGGCGGACGAGCACGGAAACGAGATCATCAAGCTCGACTTCTGCGCATTCTGCGCGGACTGGGCAGTGAACAAGCTGCTGCGAAAGGCGCTGACCGAGCAGCACGAAGACGAGCAGGCGAGCGAGCGCGCGATGGACAAGCTGGAATTCGACCTGACGGGCGGGAAGCTGCGCGAGAAGGAAACGAGCAGCGAGAAGGAAACGAGCAGCGAGAAGGAAGCACCGGAGAACGAGCGCATCGGCTGGACGGCGAAGAAAGCGCGGGGAACAGCGGCGGAGGAAAAGAAACCGGCGCCGAACATCAAAGGACGCGGCGCGGCGGAGAAGAAGGTCATTTTCGACGAGCTGCTGCGCTACAAGGAGCGGACGGGCGCGGGCTGGGCCGTGCGCATCGGCAAGGCGACGGGCGGAAAGGTCAACAGCGAGGTCGTGCGCGCGATCGTCACGGACGGCTTAGTGGCAGACATGGCAGTCTGGCGCGGGATCGCAAAGGCGATCGAAACGCTCAGGAAAGAAGAGCGTGAAGCGACATGAAGGTCACGGTCATCTTACAGGCCGACGTGCCGGAGAGCGCCGTGCAGGGGCTCAAGGAGCGCGCGGCGATGGATCTTGAGCGCTACGGCGACGTGCGCGTCGTGAAGATCCTCGTCGAAAGGCCGCGCGAGCACGAGCAGTTACATCTTTAATCACGCCTGCGGGCGAAAAAAGAAAGGAAACAGAACCATGAAACAGTACATCGGAACAAAACTCATCGAGGCGGAGCCCGCGCTTCGCTACGCGGACGGCATGATTACCCCCGCCGACGCGCCGGTCCGTCTGGACGAGCCCGTCGAGGACGGCTACAAGGTGCGCTATGCGGACGGGTACGAGAGCTTCAGCCCGCAGGGGGTCTTCGAAGAGGCGTATCGCCCGACTGACGGCCTGAGCTTCGGTCTCGCCATCGAGGCGGCGAAGAAGGGCATGAAGATCGCCCGCCGCGGCTGGAACGGAAAGAACCAGTACGTTGAGCTCGCGGAGCGCATCAGCTACGAGAACGCCGCGCACGAGGTCATCAACGCGCAGCATGAGGCCATCGGCAACAAAGCACTTGCCTTTGTCGGAACGAGCGGCGTGCAGCTCGGCTGGCTCGCCTCTCAGGCGGACATGCTGGCCGACGACTGGCAGATCGTGGAGGGCTGAGAGATGCAGAAAATCAACATTAAGAAGTACACAAAGGAGCAGATGCTCAAGATGCTCGAAGAGGCGCAGGACAAGCAGGAAGCGGCGGAAGCCGAGGCGGCGGCACATTTTAAGGACGGCGTAAAACTGGCCGAGGAAAATGAAAAGCTGCGTGGAGAGATCGGCACGCTGACGGAAAAGCTCGAGGCGAACGAGAAAGCGCTGGACGAGATGACGGCGCTGTACAAGAGTGCGAACCACGCCGCGAAAAACATGCGCGGCAAGATCGAGTACCTCGACAAAGCGCTGAGCGAGGCGACGGAAAAGCGGGAGGCCGCGAAGAAGGAGGCAGAGGCGCTGCGCAGCGAGATCGCGCGCGCGAACGAGGCGCGCAAGAAGGCGGAGAGCGAGGGGCGCGAGCTGGCAAAGCAGCTTGGCGAGCGCGAGATCGAGCTTGCGAAGGTAAAGCAGGAGTGCGAGAGCGAGCTTGCAAAGCAGCGCGTGGAGGCAGAAAAGGCCTTTATGAAGATGCACGCGACTATCGAAGGCCTGCTCAAGCGGCTTGAAGCACAGAAAGACATCTCGGAGGACTATCACCAGAGCCTCAAGTGGTGCATGGCGCACCCGTGGCGCAACGTGTGGCGCTGCGTGAAAGAGCATTTCCGATTCTGACACCATGAGCGGGGAGGGAGAAGGGCACATGTTCCGATACAAGAAGAGCGTGCCGGTGAGCTATGAGCGGCAGGGATACATCTATTTCTCGTCGCTCCTCTACCGCGAGATGCCGGAGCGGGCGCAGCAGAAGATACTGAACCTGTGCATGGAGTGCGGCGGCGGGGACTACTACCGGGCGCTCTTCGAATTCGTGACGACGGACGCGAACGCGACGTACATCTGCATGAAGCATTCTCTCTCCCGCTCGACGCTTGAGCGGATCGTGCGCAGGTACTACGAACGATTCCCACCACGACTATAACAGGGCTTCGGCCCTGTGTGCGCTGCCGCAAAAGGGCACGGCGGCGCACAGAAGGCCGAACAGATACTTTATAGATAACGCGCGCGTGCGCGTTATCGGGGTTCCTTGAGCGCTGGGTTTAGAACCATCTTCCCCGATCGGGGAGAAAGGGACAGGAGGGCGACGACATGGCGGAGGGCTACTGGGTGATCCGAACGTACACGGCGGGCGCCGTGGGCGAAAAAATAAAATACTGGGTGCCGGGAGAGAGACCGACACGCTTGCAGAGGAAGATCAAAAGCGACATCAAGCAGCAGCAGCGGAACGAGGCGAACGCGGAGAAGAAGCTGGCGCGCACGCTGAACGAGAATTTCAGCCACGCCGACCACCTGCTGCGCCTGAGCTATGCCGAGGAAGCCTTTGCTGCCCTGGGCGGAGAGGAAGAAGAACCGGAAACGCTGTGGAAGAATGCGAACCGGCAGCTCAAGCTCTGGCTGAGAAGAACGAGGCGCGCCTGCAAAGCGGCAGGGGTGCCGTTTCGCTATGTGCCGGTGACGGCGGATTTAGACGGCAAGACGGGCGAATACGTGCGCGTGCATCATCACGTGGTCGTGAATGCGGAGGCGGCGGAGATCGCGCGCGAAAAGTGGACGGCGGGCGGGACGCACTGCGAGCACCTGTACAACGAGGTCGACTATCTGGCGCTGGCGCACTATCTGCTCGCGCAGGTGCGCTATGTGCCGGACGAAAAGAAATACTGCCCAAGCCGGAATCTCAAGCAGCCTCAGCCGAAGGACGTGATCGCGCGCTCCGGCGCGGAGCTGAGCGTGCCGCGCGGCGGGCAGCTGCTGCATCGCGCGGGCTGGACGCCGGGCATGCCGCAATACATACGCTACATTCTGCCCGAGGTGGGCAAGATCCGGCGAGAGCGGGAGAACGAGAAGAGAACGGAATAGCGAGAGAGCAAACGCAACACGACGACGCGCGCGGGGGAGCCCGGGCGCGCTGTGCGCGTGCACGCGAGGAAACCAGGCCAACCGTTCGGAAATTCCGAACAATTCGGCCGCGCTTCGCGCGCGTGCGCGCGAGGAAACGCCGATAGCCTTAGAGCCGCAAGGGATTGCGGCTCTTTTTTCATGCCCGAAAGTTGACGGTTCGTGACGTGTTGCATTTGCTACACTTTTTCCTAACAGGAGAGAAAAGAGGTGAGGCGCGAATGGCGCGGCAGAAGAAATACGGCACGGCGAAGGCACTCGAAAAGGCGTGCGAACGCTATTTCGCGTCGATCACGCGGCGGGTGAAGGTGACGGAGCTGGTCGACTCCGGCAAACGGGACGACAAGGGACACGTCATCATGCTGCCGGTGCCTGTGGAAAACAGCCTCGGCGAAGAGCTATACACGACCGAATACCTGCTGCCGCCGAGCATGCACGAGCTGTACGCCGCGCTCGGCATCGACAAATCGACGTGGAGCCGGTACATGGCCGAGAGCGAGGACTATGCGCGCGTGGGCACGTGGGTATTTGATCGCATGAAGGCATGGAACGAGCACGAGATGCTGACGCGCGAGGGGAAGAACCTCAAGGGCATTCTTTTCAACCTGACGAACAACTACGGATACAGCGAGAAGAAGGAAGTGGAGCTCGGCGAGCGGGCGACGAAGACGGTGACGGCGGCGAGCATTCCGCTCGAAGACCGGCAGGAGATGCTGCGCGAGCTGATGCAGGAGTTTGAGCGCGATGAGCGGGAAGACGGAAGCGAGCCTTGAGCGAGAGCTTGAGGTGGCGCTGTGGTGGCGGGACTTCCGCGCGACGAACAACCGCGCATTCCTGCCGCTGCTATTCGACCGGCACCGCTATCTCGTGCTCAAGGGCGGCGGCGGCTCGGGCAAGTCGATCTTCGCCGGGCGCAAGATCTTAGAGCGCGTGACGAGCGAGCCGGGGCACCGCTGGCTCGTATGCCGAAAGGTCGCGCGGACGCTGCGCGAGAGCTGCTTTGAGCAGCTGTGCGGCCAGATCTCGGACTACTACCCGGAGAGCGGGGCGAGAGTCAACAAGAGCGACATGAGCATCACGTTTTCAAACGGCAGCAAGATCCTCTTCGCCGGACTCGACGACCCGGAAAAGCTCAAGTCGATTTACGACATCACAGGAATCTGGATCGAAGAAGCAAGCGAGCTGGAGAAGAAGGACTTCGATCAGCTGGACATTCGACTGAGAACGAACTTCCCCTACTACCTGCAAATGATCCTGACCTTTAACCCGATCAGCATCACGCACTGGCTCAAGAAGCGATTCTTCGACTACCACGACCCGCGCGCGACGGTGCACGAGAGCACGTATCTCGACAACCGCTTTCTGTCGGCGGAGGCTATTCGGACGCTCGAAGCCTTCCGCGAGACGGACGAGTACTACTACCAGGTCTACTGCCTCGGCCAGTGGGGTGTGACGGGCAAGACGGTATTCGACGCGAAGAAGGTGAGCGAGCGGCTGCTCGCGGTGGAGCGGGGGAAGAAGCCAAAGCGCGGGTGCTTCGAGAACATCGTCAAGGCAGACGGCGTGCATCTCGAAAGCTGGGCGTGGGTGGACGATCCGGACGGCGCGGTGACGATCTACGAAGAGCCGGTGCCGGGGCGGCCCTACGTCATCGGCGGCGATACGGCGGGCGACGGCAGCGACTACTTTGTCGGGCAGGTGCTGGACAACATCACGGGCAAGCAGGTCTGCACGCTGCGCCACCAGTACGACGAGGACACCTACGCGCGGCAGATGTACTGCCTTGGCAAGCACTACAACGACGCACTGCTCGCCATCGAGACGAACTTTTCAACGTACCCGGTGAAGCTGCTCGACCTGATGGACTACCGGAATCTCTACGTGCGCGAGGTGGAGGACGACTTCACGGGGAAGACGAAGCACGCCTTCGGTTTCCGCACAGACCGGCTGACGCGGCCGGTGATCCTCTCTGAGCTTATCCGTATTCTGCGCGAGAGCATGAGCACGGTGAACGACCGCGACACGCTGCTTGAAATGCTGACGTTCGTGCGGCGGGAGAAAGACTTGCAGGGCGAGGCCGAGAGCGGCGCGCACGACGACTGCGTGATGGCGCTGGCGATCGCGCACTACGCGCGTCCGCAGCAGACGATGGAAATTAAGACCGGCGGCAGCGCGAAGAAAACGTGCTGGACGGCGGACATGTGGGAGGACTACAACGGCGCGACCGAGAGCGAGCGGGCGGAAATGCTGAAGCTCTGGGGCGAGCCGCGATAAAAGGAGGAGAACATGGCAAAGGAAACGACGGGCCACACCGTCAGCGAGAAGCTGAGAGAGTGGCAGGAGAGGCTTTCGCAGAGCGACAAAAGGTGGTCGGCGGAAGTTGAAAAGATGAACGAGCGCGAGAGCATCTACAACGGCCTGCGCGCGATGACGCCGCTTGTGCCAGGCGACACGCACAGGGACGGCACGAAGAAGAAAACGAGCCACGTGCGCAACATCACGTTCGAGAACATCGAAAGCCAGGTATCGAGCGCGATTCCGCAGCCGAAGGTGACGCCGCGGCGCAAGAAGGACGAGCACCTCGCGAACGTCATCGAGCACTTTCTGCGCAACGAGCTCGATCGACTGCCGTTCGAGGCGATCAACGACCTCGCCGAGCGCACGGTGCCCATTCAGGGCGGCGTGGGCTTCCTCGTGGAGTGGGACAACACGAAGCGCACGAGCACGACCGTGGGCGAGGTGAACGTGACACTCATCCACCCCAAGCAGTTCGCGCCGCAGCCGGACGTATACACGTCGATCGCGGACATGGACTACTTCATCGTGAAGGTACCGACGACGAAGGGCTGCATCGAACGGCGCTACGGCGTGGTGCTCGAGACCGAGGGCGAGAGCGAGCCGGACATTCGCGGCGGCGACGGCTCGACGAGCGAAGAGAACCTGACGCTCTACATGGGCTATGCGCTGAACGACCACGGCGGCATTGACCGCTACACATGGGTGAACGACACCGAGCTTGAGAGCCTTGAGGACTACCAGGCGCGGCGGCAGCCGGTGTGCGAGCGCTGCGGGAAGGTCAAGCCCCTTGCGGGGCAGGAGGTGAACGGCAGCATCTACGCGGGCGGCGCGTGCCCGTGGTGCGGCGGGAAGAAATGGGACGAGCGCGTGCAGGACTTTGAAGAGCTGCGCGTGCCGGTGCACAGAAGCAACGGCACGTTCCTTGGCGGGACGGAGGCGGCGGGAGAGCCGACGAAGATCCCGTTCTACCGCCCGGACTGCTACCCCATCGTATTGCAGCGCAGCGTGAGCGTCTACGGACAGCTGCTCGGCAACAGTGACGTTGACATGATCCGCGACCAGCAGAACACGAGCAACCGCATCGAGCAGAAGATCATCGACCGGCTGATGAAGGCCGGCACGCGCATCACGCTGCCGGATCGTGCGGACCTGCGGACGGATCCGGAGGACAGCGAACGGTGGTACATCGGCAAGCCGAGCGACAAGCAGCTCATCGACGTCTATGACTTCTCGGGCAACTTGCAGTATGAGCTCACCTATCTCTCACAGGTATACGAAGAGGCACGGCAGATCATCGGCATCACGGACAGCTTTCAGGGGCGGCGCGACGCGACGGCGACGAGCGGCAAGGCAAAGGAATTCTCGGCCGCGCAGGCGGCGGGACGCCTTGAGAGCAAGCGCGTGATGAAGAACGCGGCCTACGCGGAGCTGTTCGAGGTCATGTTCAAGTTCTGGCTCGCCTATTCGGACGAGCCGCGGCCTGTGACCTACAAGGACAGCACGGGCGAGACCGTATACGAGGAATTCAACCGCTACGACTTCCTCGAGACCGGCGAGGACGGGGAGTGGCACTGGAACGACCAGTTCCTTTTCTCGTGCGACACGAGCGCGCCGCTGGCGAGCAACCGCGAGGCCATGTGGCAGGAGACGCGGCAGAACTTGCAGACAGGCGCATTCGGCGACCCGACGGACATTGAGACGCTCATTCTCTTCTGGGCGAAGATGGAGGAGCTGCACTACCCCGGCGCGGGGCAGACGAAAAAGCACCTGGAAGAGAAGGCGCAGCGCGCGGAAGAAATGCAGCGCATGCAGCAGCGGGCGCAGGGAACGCCGCAGGAAATGCCGGAAGGCGGCGCGGCGGCGGGCGAAGAGCTGCCGCCGGAGGTGCTGGCGGCGGTGGAAGCGCAGGCACAGCAGGACGCGATGCGCGCCGCGAGCGGGCAGGCGGAAGGCCTTTACACGCCGCAGTAAGAAAGGCTAAAGGCGCGAGAGAAAACGCGCGTAGCACATAATTCCCCGCAAGGGGGACGCCGCATCCGTAAGGCAGCAAAGCTGCCAACGGCTGCGCAGCGCAGGGCAAAAGCGGGAAAATGCCGAATCCACGGGAAAGGAGGACGCAGGCATGAGCGAGAAGAGCGGTTACGTCGGCAAAATCAAGAACGGCGGCACGCAGGTCGTGAAAGCGCCGAACCAGCAGACCGACGCGAAGAAGGGCACCGTTCACACGGGCGGCGACCTTCGCACGGGCAAGAAGTAAGCAAAGCGGAAACGCTTTACAGCGCAGCGATATGAAGCTGCAAATCGCAGGGCAAGAGCGGGAAAATGCCGGAAAGGAAAAGAGAAATGGAATTCACCGAACAGCAGGTTTATGAAGCGATGGGCATGAGCGCGCCGGAGACATCGGCACAGCAGCCCACAGGCGGAAACGAGCCGGG
>ERZ780167.1992-NODE-1992-length-16777-cov-15.562493_pt1 | contig 16777 bp, 1 predicted proteins | sample MGYA00510982_ERZ780167 | MGnify/ENA primary metagenome ERZ780167 (study PRJEB29588, sample SAMEA2146107) | human gut metagenome | biome: human gut; feature: human-associated habitat; material: faeces | place: Denmark | collected 2008/2010 ... | reverse complement strand
GGCAGCTCCCCCGATGGGGAGCCAAGAATGATCTGCCGCTTAACTTAATAGCATTACCCCCGTAGAACCTACAGAACCCGCTGAACCTCTTTCGCAAACGGAATCAAAGGGCAGCACGTCCTACGGGCTAACCCTGAACCCATCAACCTATTTCCATGATCTTCTCACCCAAAGGAGGACCGTCTTATGAATAAAATATATAAAGTCATATGGAATGCCACGCGCGGCTGCTATGTGGTCGCTTCGGAGCTTGTCAAGACGCATCAGGGGAAGAAGAGCGCACGCCTACGCGGGAGTATCCTCTCCCGCGCAGGGACGGCACTGCTCCTTGCTATCGCAGGCTGGGGTGCGGCTTGCAATTTCATCTATGCGGACGTGACGGTATCGGATCAGAAGCACTATGGCAATACGGTCACGGTGAAGGATATCGCGTCGGGCGGCAAGCAGTATGACATCACGAACCAGCAGGTGAAAGTCGGCAATGCGCTGAACAAGTTCGATGATTTCGGCATCAAGCAGCACGATGTGGCGAATCTCCATATGGGGGAGGCGAATCACCAGATCAATGTCGTCAAGAACAAGATCGACATCGACGGCGTCGTGAATGCGATCAAGGATAACAAGATCGGCGGCGACGTGTATTTCTTCTCGAATGCAGGCATTGCGGTCGGCTCGCATGGCGTCTTCAATGTGGGCCGCCTGACGCTGGGGACGAATACGGCGGTGGGAGATGCGCTCTATAACGGTCACTACTTTGTGCCTTCTCAGTCAGGACCGGTTCAGGTCAATTTTGACTGTGACAAGGATTTTTATCAGAAATCGCCGGCGGAGCGGGCGCGCCTTTTGAATGACAGCTCTCTGTGGGGCGGGAACACGGCAGGCGATGCCGGGATCTCTTTCGCGGGCAAAATCAACGCAAAGGACAGTGTGGTCATCGCTTCGGCAAAGAGTACGATCTCGCAGACGGACGGCATGATCCGGACGGGGGCTGCATTCCATGACTACACCGCGGGTCAGAGTGCGGATACATATAGAAATTCTCTCGTAAATACGGCGGACATCGTGGATGCGACGGCGGCGGTAGAGACGAAGGACGGCATCGCGCTGGTCGCAAAGAAGGATATCACGCTGGCGGGCGAGATCGCGTCTCATGGGCGGAGTGTCACCGTAGAGACGGGGGATAATCTCGCCGTCACCGGCACGGAAGTGAAGGCGAGCCGCATCACGTCCGGCGGCGGGGCGATCACGATGACGGCGTCTTCGGATGATGCGAAGCTGCAGGCGGATCCCAGTAAGGAGCCGGGTGATGGCATGATCTCCATCAAGGATGCGTACATCGACTCGTCGTCGGAAAAGAAGGACAGCGGCAAGATCGACATCACGGCGGTCAGAAATGTCATGGGCGTTTCCCGCATCGATGTGGATGATGCGACGATCACGGCCGAAGGAAAGAGCGGTCATAAGGCGGGGGATGTCTCCATCCATGCGACGGCGGCGACGAAGCTCTATGCCTGGGACATCGGCGACGGCGCGTATGCGCTGGTGAAGATGGGACAGAAGAGCCGCGGCGGAAATACGATCAAGGGGGATAATGTAGACATTTCCGTCCGTGCCACGACGTCGGGCGTCATCGGTGATGACCATGAGCTCTCTGATGCGGAGATCAAGGCGGGTATCGAGCGGGAAAAAGACCACAATGCCGTCTTGGGCCTCATCGAAGAGTACGGCGGCAATTTCCGCACGTTCGGCTCGGCGACGAAGACGTATGCCGAGGCGAATGTGGACATCGACAAGACGGATATCACGGCTCTCGGAGATGGCACGGGCGCCAAGGGGCATGGCGATGTGAAGATCACGTCGGACGCAGAGTCGGATATTGCGCCGTTCAATGTGAATCTTGTCGGCGTTGGGTTTAACGTGGGCATCGGCGACGTGAAGTCGTACGTCGATGTGGACGACAGCACGATCACTTCCGCGAAGGATACGACGCTCTACGCGGAAGGAACGAATGCGGTCAAGATGAGCCTGATAGATTTCAGCGCCGTGCCGATGGGCGGGCTGTCGCTGGATTTCTCTTGGGCGCAGCTTACGAGCGACATCGCGGCGAATGTAGGAAAGAAGGCGACGCTGACAAGCCAGGGCGATGTGGATATCAGCGCGAAATCGATCCGCTCGCTGGGCTCTGGCGCGTCGAACTGCGGACAAACGCTGGGGCTCGCGGTCGGTCTCGGGATCTCTGATACGAAAGCGAGCGCGGATATGGCGGGCACGGTCTACGCGAAGGGCGATGTGTCGGTCAAAGCGGAGAATACGCTCTCTGAAAACGGCGGCGTCTATGCGGCGGATACGGTGACGGCATCGAGCATCGGCGGGGATACGGCGCTCAAGCCGACGACAGATCCGATCAAGGCAGGCGTGGGAAAATTTTTCTCGAAACTGAAAAAAGCATTTACCGAAGAAGATAAGACAGGCCAGGCGGCAAAGGACCTCGACCTCGATGAAGCGGACAAGCCGGCGAAGCAGAAGAAACCATGGAATAAGATGGGAGCGAATGCGTCGACAGCGCTTCTTTTCAGTGACAATGACGCGACGGCGTCCGTGACGGGGAAGGTGCGCGGCATCGATGCGAGCGGGAATGCGAGTGACGCGGCGGGCGCAAAGTCGCTCACGGTCGATGCGCTGACGCTCTCCCGCAGCCATGCGGTCGTTGGTTCGTACCAGAATGATACAACGTCCAAGGATGAGACCACGAAGAAGGACAATACCATCACGGCGGCGATCTCTTATCTGGAACAAAGAAATCACGCGACTGCTTTCATCAGTGGCGACACGAAGACCAGCGGAGATACGACCGTCCATGCGAAGACGGTCATCCCTTGGCAGACGAGCTGGCAGAGCACCGATCCCGTGGATCAGCTTTTGAATGTCTTCTTTAACTCGATCGATACGAATCCCGTCCTTCCCGATCTGGTGGACAGCTGGACGCAGGCGGCGGGAAATGGCGACAACGTGAATGGCGCGGCGTCCGTCTCCATCGTGAACTATGACAACAACGCCAAAGCGTATATTGGCAAGAAAGATGACACGCAGACGACGACGCCTGCAGTCGATGCCGCTGGCAATGTGAATGTCACGGGCGAGACGGACATCACGACGGTGAATCTGACCGGCACCATCCAGTCGTACCTGAGCGCGGCTCCGCTCAACCTATGGAAATGTTTCTATAAAAAAGATAAGATGGTCTTCCAGGATATTTTCAATAGAAATGGCTGGACGATGGACGGCGCATCCAAGGCAGGTATCGGCGGCGCGGCGCTCTCCGTGCATCAGAAGAATAACGCAGAGGCCTATATCGATGACGGCGCAGTGGTCACGGCGAAGGGATCGGCAGATGTCAATGCGAAGGCACGCGCGCTCAATATCGCGATGGCCGCGGCAGGCGGCCCGGCGAAGTCGGTCGCTGTCGATGCGACGGTGGGCGTGAACCGTTTCGATAATACGACGAAGGCGCGCATCGGAAACGCGACGGTCACGGCGAAGGATGTCTCTGTCACCGCAGAAGACCTCTCGAAGACCATTCAGGCGGCGGGCGCGATCGGCGTCAGCGGCGGCACAGGGATCGGTGCGTCCATCGCGTACAATCACATCAACCGTGATACGGAAGCCGCGATCTCGGGGAATGTCACGGCAGAGGACAACGTGAATGTCTCCGCGAAGAACACGGGCGAGATCATCGCAGCCTCTGTCGCGGGTGCGGTCGCTTATGACAATAAGAGTCCGAATGTGAAGAACAAGGCAGGCAGCACCGGTTTCCATGCGGTCGAAGACGGCGATGAAGACGGCGTCGAGCTGGAAGATTTTGTCAATGATATGGATGATGCCGATGAAAATGCACCGCTCCTTGGTCAGGAAGCGGATCAGCATATTGCAAATGTCGCAAATCAGGACGGCGCGATGAAGGATAACGTGGCTGAGGCGAAGGGTGGTCTGGCAGCCGCAGCGAATGTGTCCGTGAACCGTATCACGGATACGGCGAAGGCGTCCGTGGCGAAACAAGAAGGCGGGGCTGCGCCCTCTGTCACGGCCGATGCGCTCCGTGTGAATGGTCTGAATGACAGTGCGATCCGCGCGACGTCGGCGGCCATCGGAGCCAATCTTCATGCCAAGGCCGGAGCGGCGCTTGCGGGAAGCTTCATGTACAACTCCATCACGGCGGACAACGAAGCCTATGTGGATGGGGCGACGCTCACCCTGCGCGGCAATGAAGAAAAAGACAAGGACGGGAAGGGCATCGATGAATCCCTCACCGTCCGTGCGGAAAATAAGGAACAGATCCTGAATATCGCGGCGAGCGGCAGCGGTGCGACGAAGGGCTTCTCCGGGGCAGGGCAGATCAGCCTGAACTGGGTGGATGACAAGACGGATGCACATGTGAAGGACAGTACGGTGAAGGCGAAGGAAGCCAGCGTCATCGAAGCGAAGGACAAGGGACAGATCGACTCGTACACAGGGGCAGTGTCTGTTTCCACGGGCTCTTTCGCGGTCGGTGCGGCCATCGGTGTGAACCTCATCGAAGGCGATACGAAGGCGTATCTGGAAAACAGTGAAGTGGCTGGGACAGCGAAAGGAGAAAAGGCGGGCAGGCTCGCCGTCACTGCGGATGAAGCGAGCCAGATCACGTCTATCATCGCGTCCGGCGCGCTGGCGGATAAGGCGGCGACTGCATTCTCTGCGAGCGGAAACTGGATCCATACGACGACGGATGCCCATGTGGATAGCGGCAAAGCCATGAAGACAGGGGCCCTTACGATCGATGCCGGAAATCACAGCAATGCGACGCTTGGTGTCGGTACGGGTGCGATCTCGAATACGGCCGTCGGCGCGTCGGTCGCGGTCATGGTGAATGATTCGGACGTCAAAGCGTCGCTCTCCGGCGATGCAAAGAAAGAAAAGACCATCGAGGCAGACGGCATCTCTGTCAAGGCAGACAATGTGTACAATGGGTCGGCGAAGGACAGCGATAGTGACAGTACGGCAAAGACCGTCGCCGTGGGCTTTGCGGCAGGCGCGGCGAAATTTGCCGGTTCCGGCTCGGTCACGGTGAATGTCATTTCCCAGAAGGCCGATGCATCGATCGGCAAGGGAAACTATCAGGCAGGAAATCAGGGCGTTGAAGTAGAAGCGAAGAATACAGCGCGCCTCTTCGGCTTGGCCGGCGGCCTGGGGATCAACCTGGGCGGCACGGGCATCGGTGCGGCGGCTGACGTGCAGACGTACAAGGGGCATACCTATGCGTCCATCGAAGACGGCGCGAAGCTCTCGAAGGCATCTTCTGTCCGCGTGAATGCCGAGTCGGAAGAGGACCTGACATCCGTTGCGGCGACGATCGCGACGGGGGATACATTTGCCGGCGCCGGGGCAGCCGGACTCCATGTGATTTCGACGGATACGAAAGCGTATATCGGAAATCAAGAGGACAAAGATGTCATGGACGCGGATAAGGCAGAGCTCACAGAGGCGGGCGCTGTCTCCGTGACGGCGAAAGATACGACAAAGCTCACGACCTCCGGCGGTAGCGGGGCTGTGAGCGGGACAGGTGCCGGCGGCCTCTCCGCGGCGGTCGAAGTGGTACATAAGAAAGCGGCTGCTTATGTAGGAAATCACGCGAGCATTGGCGGGAAAAGCCTCACTGTACAGGCGGAGAATACCAGTGACTCGACGACAGCGGCGGCAGGTCTTGGCGTCGGCGGTACGGCGGGTGTCGCAGGCGCGGCTTCTGAGACTTTTGTCACGCATACGACAGATGCTCATGTAGGCAGGGCGGCGAATGTCACCACCTCGGGCGATGCGGACGTGAAGGCGGTTTCCTCCTTCAAGCAGGGCGCCGGTGCCGGCGGCGTCGGTGGCAGTGGTACAGTGGGCATCGGGCTGGCAAACTCGACCGTATCCCTCAGCGCAGACACGAAGGCGCATGTCGATGGCGGTGCGAAGGTCACGGGGAAGAATGTCCGCGTCGCAGCAGATCATACGACAGATATCACCTATGCGACCATCGCGGGCGGCCTTGCAGGCACCGCGGCCATCAATGGCGCGGTCGGCGTGAATGTGCTGGATACGAAGACCAAAGCGTATACGGAAGACAATACCGAGCTCACTGCCACAGGCACGGCTGATACAGATGGGATCGCCATCACGGCGTCGGATGCGACGAAACTTCATGGCGGCAACGGCGGCGCAGCCATCGGTCTCGCGGGCGGCGGTGCAGGGCTGGCTCTCTCCGTGATGAATCTCACGAAAGACACAGAAGCCTATGCAGGCAAGGCAGCCAAACTGGATGCCAAAGGCCAGATTTCTTTGAATGCCCAAAGCAGCGAGGATATTTTCAATCTGTCCCTGCAGGCGGCGGGCGGCTCCTATGCCGGCCTCGCGGGCGCGACGAATGTGATGAACCTCACCGCGATCACGAAGGCATACACGGATACGGGCGTGGAGATCAACCAGAAGGCCGGCTACGGCAAGGATGGCTCGAAGGATGTCTCTGTCACGGCAGGGCATGAAGTCCAGAAAATGGAGAACACCGTCACCGCGGCGTCTGGCTCCGGCGGTGCGTCAGTCGGCGCAGCCGTCGATGTAGGAAATATCAAGACGCAGACGAATGCCTTCCTCGGCGATGGAAACAAGGTCGCATCGGGCGGCAGCGTGACCGTCGAAGCGAAAGACAATATGCATGGCATCAAGTCGAATGCGATCTCGGCCGCTATCGGTTTTGTGGGCCTTTCGGGCAGTATCTCTGTTTATAACGTCGGCAGCACGATGTCTCCGGAAGACCAGAAGACGCTCTCGGGCCAGACGAACGAGAATGGCGAAACCGTCGGCTTCGATAGCTGGGTGAATGAGGAACTCGCGAAGATCAACGAAGGTACGGGCAAAGCGGTCGGTGCCTATGACACGGCATCGCTTGATGAAGTGAAATCGAGCCTTGGCAAAACCTTTGCGTCTGAGGCGCCGAGCAGCGCGGGCGAGAAAGGCACGCTCGCAAAGATCGGAAACGGCACCGCCATCGACGCGGCGGGCGATGTCAAAGTCCATGCGGACGACAAGCTCTCTGCGCAGAACATCATGGGCAGTTTCTCGGGCAGCGCGGCGGCGAGCGCTGGTGCGTCCGTCAGCGTACTGAATACGGATACGCAGACGAAAGCGCTCGTGGATAAGGCGGCGACGGTGACGGCAGGAAAGGATCTTGCCATTTCTGCGAAGGCCGCGCACGACTTTAAGGAATATATAGTGGGGGCTTCCGTCTCCGGCGGCGTGGCCGGGCAGGGGACGGTCGGGACATGGACGGACAAGAGTGCCGTATCGGCGCTTCTTGGCGATACGAATGCCGTCCACGCGAAGAATATCTCCATCACTTCAGACAATGACCGCAAGCTTGACGCCTATGTGGCAGGGGCATCGGTGGCGCTTGTCGCGCTGAATGGCGCTGTCGTCACGGCGAATGTCACCGGCTCTTCGGATGCGGGCATCGGAGACGATGAAGGCACGTATGCGGGCGAGGTGACGGCGGATCAGGACCTCACCATCTCTTCGGGCGCAAAGACAACGATGGATGCGAATGCAGTCGGCGCAGCGGCAGGCATCTTCGGCGGCACGGGAACGGGCGCAGACCTTTCATCTGCGGTCGACGTCCTGACGAAAGTCGGGAAGAACGCTAAGCTCACCGCGCAGTCGATGACACTTACGGCGGAGAATACGCCGAAGCTCTCGGCACTCGCGACCTCGGCGGGCGTCGGCCTCGGCGGCGTGGGGGCGACCGTGGCAGAGATCGAATCCAAAGACACCTCGCGTGTCACCATCTCTGACGGGGCATCGCTCACGGCTCAAGACAAGCTCATCGCCCGCGCGGTGATGCATCAGCCGACAGATGATTACAATGCCTATGCGCATGCCATCGCCGGAAGCGGCGGCGTCATCGCAGGATCTGTGGCGGTCGTGGGGATCGGCATGGAGAATACCACAGAGACCGCGATCGGGAAGGATGTCAAGATCAAGGCAGGCCGCGCGGAGATCACTGCGGATCATAAAGACAGAGGAAACTATGAGATCGAGTCTATCGCGGCCGGCGAATACAGCGGCACCGGGGCGGACACGAGATATACCGTGAATTCCACGTCGAAGGTCACCATCGGTGACGGTACGACCGTGACGACGGACCGGGAGACGGCCATCCGCGCGGACAATGTGAGTGAAAAGGCGTGGAAAGACGGCTCGGAAAAGGAGAATGCCACCTCTGCGGGCGCGGCGCTCGCCTCCGGCAACGGCGTCGTGAGTGTGACGAAGATCACCCACACCACGGAAGCGAATCTCGGGAAAGTCACCCTGCAGGCGAGCGCTTCTGACCTTACGGCGGAAGAAAAGGCCGCGGGGAAGACCCTGCATGACAAGAAAGCCATCACCATCGACGCCGCGAGCCGCGTCAAAGCGCATGATAACAATGCGTTGTCGACAGGTGCCGCCGTCGGTGCGGCGCATGTGAAGGAAACGCTCGATGTCAAGGCGACTACGAGCGCGACTGTCTCAGGCGGCGCAAGCCTCAAGGCCGGCGAGACAGAGAAGGCGAATGCGAAAGACAAGGCCTGGGAAGCAAAAGCGGAAGGCGACTCGTATGATGGCTCGTACAAGGGCGGTACGATCGCCATCGGCACAAGAAATGATGCGGATCTCTACAGCACGACGCTGGTCGATGTCTTCGGCTTGGCGGGCTATGCGGGCTCGGAAAATGACGTCACCTACACGGGCAAGACGAAGACCACATTCGGCGCGGCCGCGGAAACGGCGAAGGGGGATATTTCCCTTGCGGCAGGCCGTGACAGCGCGGGCGAGACAGGCACGATCAGCGTCAGTGCGCACAGCGACATCCTGAATGCGACGGCGATCCCGATCTCCATCCAGAAGGATCCCTATGCGAAAGCGGACAGCCAGGCGAACCTCACCGTCACGAATAGCGCGGATATGAAGAGCGACCGGGACATCCTCCTCAAGGCGAAGGCGGGCGCAGTATCCGCCTCTGGCAATGGCGAGGTGAAGGACTGGGTGAATGCCATCGAAGACGCTTTCGGATCGGATGGCAGCCAGATCGGGAAGAAGGAGATCGTAAAGTCCGCCGATGTCACCATGAACGGCGAGGCGGAGACGGGCATCCATCGCAAGAAATCCATGACCATCGGTGGGACGAATAAGGATGGGACATGGACGACCAAGGTCACGAGCGATGGCGACCTCTCCTACACCTATGGCGGCTCGAAGCCGGCCGGCTCGGAGCTCTATGACCAGCTCCACGAGCTGCAGCAAAAGCTCATCGACTATGCGGCCGACCCCTCGGCGAAAGCCGCGTATGAAGCGGAGATCACATTCCTTGAACAGAAGATGGCGGCAGAGGGTCTCGGGTATTTCGATAAGAAGGGTCGCTTCGTAGAGACGCCGCCCTCAAGCACATCGGAGCTGGACAGCGCCAAGGCAATGCGGGATCAGGCGAAGGATAACCTGCCTGAGATAACGAAAGTCTATGCGGCAGAAATCAAAAAGACGCAGGATCAGATCGATGGGCTGAAGGCTGTTACAACGAGCAAGACGGCATATGACAGTGCGGCAGCATCGGCAGCCAATGCTGAGCGTGCGCTCACTGCCGCCCGGGCCGCAGAAGAAACGGCGAAGACAGCAGTGGAAGGATTGGCGACAAAAGCGGGTCAGACTCTTGATGCGTATATGGAAGACCATCCTACCCAAAGCGAGGTCCGCACATACCAGCAGGCCATCAAGGATACAATGGTGGCGGGATCTGCAATGAAGAGAGCGGATACTGCGAAAACTGGCGCAGAAACGGCATACACCAATGCGGTCACCAGCTACAACAGCGCCTACAGCGATACGATCCCGACCGACCCCACGCAGTATGACGCGACGGACATCAGCCAAAAGCAGACTGCATTGACGACTCAGAAACAGCAGCAGGAGGCAGCGAAGGAGGTCCGCGTCGGCAACTACCACAAGATCAACACACAGATCGAGCTGACAGAGGAGTTCTTCAACCAGAATGGCAAGGAGAAGGACGGCAAGTTCTTCTATGCCAATGGCGATAAAGTCGAAGGCGGCAAGGTCATGAAGGACGGCGAGGAGTACTACCTCCTCCACAGCCTGACCTACCCGCAGATGACGCATGATTTCCTCGTGGGTGATGTTACCGCGCAGCTCGGGGATATCGTCTTCGAAGGGGATAATGTCTCCGGCGCGGGCACGCTCAAGGCGGGCGGCGATGCGGAAGTGAAGATCACGAATGATTCGCCGAATCATCTGGTGATGGGGGATATCCACGTCGTCGGCAGCCAGGGCACGGTAGGCGCCGGTCAGGGCGGTACGATTTATTTCAACAGCACCGAGATCAAGGGGGACAGCGCGGAGGCGATCCAGAAGGCGATCCAGAAGGAGAACAAGGACAAGACGAGATCCGTTTCCTTTGCCGCCGAGACGCGCTACCAGACCGGCGGGCCTTCTGTCACTATCGAGAACAATTTCCGCCCGCAGGCGTATGTGGACAGCGACAATGCGCCCTACTACGCCGCACCGAATGTCACTCTCAAGGGCTATATCTACAATCCGCGCGGCACGGTCACCGTCACGAGTGCGAATGGCGACGTGTACAATAAGGGCACGATCTACGCGGGCAGCGTGAATATGACTGCATCGAACGGGGATTTCATCCAGACCTATGATACGAGCAGCGCGGGAACGAAGTCCGGTATTTCCAGCGTCGGCGGGAATCCGCTCGATGACACGGGCGGTCTCTACAATGTCGATGAAAACGGCAAGGTGAATGAGAAGCTCGGCAGCGGCATCCTAGCGAATGGCAATGTCTTCATTTCCGCGCGCTATGTGAATATCAATTCCAAGATCCAGAGCGGCGTTCCGGATCACGCGATCACCATCCCGAAGGAGTACAAGCTCTTCTACATGGATGGCAGCACGAAGGTCGATGTGACGAATGCAGCGACGGTGCCATCCGGCGCGAAGATCCTCGTCGCGGACAAAGCAGGGAAGGAGATCGAGGGGGTATCCTATGACAGGGCGAATGACCGCTTCGTCATCAGCGATGTGGAAGTCCACGGCGGACACGTCTCCATCGTCGGTACTATCCTCAATACGACCAATGACACAAACAAAGCCCGCATCGAAGCCCTCGACGGCTACGGCACGATCCAGGTGAAGAATGATTCGGACAAGAACATCGAGCTCAAGACCCTCTCTACGGGCGGCGGGATCGAAGGAAAGATCGAGATCACGGATCTGGATCGCTCGAGCGGGAAAATCACAAGAAAGACCACCTACACCCGAAAGGATGGGGTGATCCAGCAGAGCGTCCAGAGCTATACGAATGGAAATCCGACGGGGAATCCGGCGATTTTCACCTTCGCGAATGCCCAAGACGCGAAATATCAGACGACGAAGGGCTCGTACTATACCGTGCAGACGGGACAGGACAGCAGTACCACGACCACCTATGAACTGCATGACACCCGCCTCGACTGGTGGGGGATCGATGACAAAGCTCCGACGAGCGCAGAAATGCTGGCGCGGGGCGGTACCGTGACCGACTTCTCGCAGGGCGCTGTCCGCACGCTGCAGGGCGGTGCCTTCGTCTCCGGCTACAACAAGGTCGATGGGACGAAGACGGACGGTACATACGTGACGACGGACAAGCAGTTCACGGCAGCAGAGCCGACCTCTATATTCACGAAAAAAGAGGAACGTCTCTGGTATACGCTGGGACTTGCGAAGAAATTCGATTACAAACTGGTCGAGACCACGTATGATACGAAGGTGACCCAGTATTCCCTCCAGTCGGACTACGATGTGGGCATCGGCTTTGGCGGCTCGGAAAATGGCGGCACGCTCACAGTCGATGGCGGCAGCCATGACGTCCTCATCAATGGCACGCTCTCCAATGGCCGCGGCGCTTCGACACTCTCGGGCGGCAGCCTTACGCAGGGCGACCTCGGCTATGTCGATACCGGAAGCCTTCATATGACTGCGACCGGAAGCGTCGGCAGCGCGGGGCAGGCGATCAAGACCAGCGCAGACACCGTCTCCGGCAGCGCAGGCGGCGACTTCGCCGTCAATGTCAAAGGGAATGTCACCCTGGGGGCGGTATCGGCGGGCAAGATCGCTGATATCACTGCCGAGGACGGCATCGCGCAGGCAGCGGGAGAGACGCTCTCGGCAAGCCGCGTGAACCTTGATGCGGGAAGCGGCGCCATCCGCGGCGCATCTGGCGCACTCTCGATCGTAACGAAGCAGGGGAGCGGCGAGGCCTATGGTCTCAAAGCCAGCGCGGATGGAGATATCGCGATCAGGAACAAGGGCGGCGATCTCTATCTCGACAGCGTCACCTCGAAGCGTGGCGATGTCACCCTGACGACAGACGGCAGCTTCATCGACAACAATTTCACCGATGTGGCGAATGAAAATGCGAAGGCAAAGCTCGACGCCTGGTCGAAGGCGCGGGTCCTGGAAGGCAGCGAGGCGACGATCTCGAAACAGAAATCCCTCCTCATCGCCAAAGTACAGGGCAAGTACAATGAGTACCAGACCCTTTCTGCCTACGTCAAAGACGGCAAGTACACGCTGGACGACACCGCGAAGGCGGTGCTTGCGGAGAAGGGCATCACTGACATCAATGCGTATATAGCTGAGAAACAGGCACGCTACGATGAGCTCGCTCAGACCGTCGGCACTTGGAAAAAAGCGGACGTCGAAGCGTATACGAAGGGGATCGAGGACAGCACGGACAAGATGCTCTACGGCAATGCCGCGCTCACCGCGAAGAATCTGACATCGGATGCGTACCTCACCGCAGAAGAAAAGGCAGAAGTTCTCGTCGGCTCGGCAAAATCCGCACAAGATCTCCTCGTCACCTTCTCTGGTGGCAGCATCAAAGAGGGCATCACCGACACCCAGACCACGCAGAAGAAAACCGCGCATGTCACGGGGCAGAATGTCACACTGACAGCGCTTGGCGGCAAAGTGGAAAATGGCAAGTACGTGAGCGGCATCGGACACAAGGAAAACGGACAGGTGATCGACCTCTCGACGAAAGAGAAGATCGAGAGCCTGACGGCAGACCAGCTGATTGCCCTTGCGTCCGCTGAGCGCGGGGATTTCAAAGTAGATGTAGATGGCAAGACCGTCACCGTCAGCTCCATCCGCTCCATTCAGACGAATGCGGACGGGAAGCTCACCGCGAAAGCAGAAAATGGCGCCATCTACCTCACCAGCGATACCGGTGTGAAGGACGGCAGCGAACTCCTCTCCGGCGGCGAGCTCCGCGTGAAGGGGACGGGCGATCTCAACAATGTCACCGTGGGTGCGAAGGACCAGATCGTTCTTGAATCCGGCGAAGGAAAGATCTCCGGCGTCACCATCCAAGAAGGCGGCACCCTCACTGCCCGCGCAAAGAAAGGCGTCTCTCTTTCGAAAGACGGCGACCTCGTCATCAACACCGTCTACGCCTCTGATGGGGACGTGGTACTTGACCTCAAGGGCCACAGCCTCCTCGCCGAAGACGGCCATGATGCAGATGAGGAAATGGGCACCACCTACACGAATGTGGAAGGTGAGAATATTTCCATCGAAAACGTGGCAAATGTCAAAGGTGAGGGCGAAGGACAGTCCCTCGGCATGAAAGTGACCGGAACAAAAGCCGAAGATGGCAGCGAAACGCCGGGCGTCATCACGGCACATGCCAAGGGCGATGCCGACATCACCCTCTTCGGGGAAGCCGCATCCGATGCGACTTCCATCGAGGCAGAAAATACCGCCATTACCAACCACGGCAAGATCTCGAAGGGCAGCTACAAGGCAAGAAAAGCCCTCCACGTTTATAATGCGAAGGACGGCACGATATCCGGCGGCACCTTCACAGGCGCAGATACTACCCTTATCAACCAGGCGGATCTCAGCGGTGCGAAGGTAGAGGGGACAAAGACACTCACCGTCACGAGTACTGCATCCATTCAGAATGCGACACTTACGGGCGGCGCTGCTGCGGTCGATAACCACGGCGAAGACAGTGTCATGAAAGATGTCACGCTGACCGGCAGTGCGATCACCCTCACGAATGAAGGAACCGTCGAGAATGGCAGCTATACCGCAGAGACGGGAGCAATGACCGTTAAAAACAACGGCAAGCTGTCTTCCGGCACGTACACTGCGAAGGGGACGATGGACATCACGAATGAAGGAACCGTCGAAAACGGCAGCTATACCGCAGAGACTGGTGCGATGACCGTCAAAAACAGCGGCAAGCTGTCTGCGGGGGCATACACCGCAAAAGCAGGGACGATGGGCATCACGAACCGCAAGACCATCGAGAACGCTGCTTTCACCGCAGGCGGTGCGCTCACGTATGACGGAAACGCTGATTCGACAGTGACTGAAACGACGATGACCGGCGCGTCGGTGGACATCACCAACGTGGGCACGCTCACCAATGGCAGCTATACCGCAGAGACGGGAGCAATGACCGTTAAAAACAACGGTAAGCTGTCTTCCGGCACGTACACCGCGAAGGAGACGATGGGCATCACGAATCAGGGCACGATCGAAAATGGCGAGTATACCGCCCGCGGCGACCTCACCTATACCGATACCGCAGAAGCCTCTCTCAAAGATGGCACCTTGATCTCGAAAGAAGGAAAGGCAAAGATCACCGCACATGGCGTGTTCCAGAGCAAGAAACTCAGCGCGAAGGATAACGCGACCGTCGAGGCAGATTACGATGTCACGCTCAACGAAGCAGAAGCAGGCACGCTTGCTGTTTCGTCGGGAGGCAGTGTAAACGCGGGTACGCTCACGGCTACGACAGGCGATGCGAAAGTCACTGCAAAGACAGATGCGACGATCGGCACGCTGAAGGCAGAAACCGGCAGCACAACCGTCGAAGCGACAGACGGCAAACTTGACGTGACGACGCTGAATGCAAAGAGCCTGACCGCGAAAGCGGGTACAACGCTTAGTGCGAAAACGCTGGATGTGAAGGAACACGCAGAACTCACCAGCGGTGACGATATGGTTCTTACGGAAGCCCATGCGAATACCTTGACTGCGAACGCGGGCGGGAAGCTGACGACGACAACGCTTGGCGTGACTGGCGCAGCTGGTCTGACAAGCGGCGGCGCGATGGAAGTGAGCGAAGCGACCGTGGGAAGTGTAGCGGCGAAAGCAGGAACAACGCTCCACGTTAAGAAGCTCACTTCGACTGGCGAAGCGACGCTGACGAGCAAGGACGAAGCGACGCTGGACGAAGTGACTGCGGGAACGCTTGCCGCAGAATCGACAGCGGGCAGCGTAAACGCGGGCACGCTCACGGCTACGACAGGCGATGCGGAAGTCAAAGCGAAGACGGATGCGACGATCGGCACGCTGGATGTGAAGGAACACGCAGAACTCACCAGCGGCGGCGCCATGATGCTGGAAGGTGCAAGTGCGGATACTCTGACCGCGAAAGCAGGCACGACGCTCGATGCGACGAAGATTCATGTAGCCGGCGATGCCAGCCTTGTGAGCGGCAGTGATATGGTTCTCCATGAGGCAGAGGCAGGCGGCAAGCTGACGACGACGAGTGCAGGCGGCAGCATTTCTGTGAAGGGGACGGATTCGAAGATTTCCGGAAGCACCATCGAGATGACGGCGGGAGAAGACATCCGCATCACGGATCGTTCGCCGGTCGGCAAGCTGGACGGCGTGGATACGAGCGTGCCGGCAGGGTCGACCACCGGCAGCGGTGCGGCAGGCAGTCTTGTCACCGGCGAGGCGAAGCCGCATGATTTCGATGCCAGCGGAAAGGGCAGTGCGCTGCTCTCATCTGCGGGCGGAAAGGTCACACTCTCTGCGAAGAAGGTGGAGATCGACACGCTGAAAAATGGCGAAGGCGACGCGGCGGATCTCAAGATCTCTGCGGACAACATCGGTATCGATGATCTGGCAGGCGTCGGCGCGCAGCATGTCACCATCCTCGGCGCGAACGGACAAAGTCAGGCGCACTACGCAGGCATTCACTCCACGTCTGCGGGCGGCACTCTTGTGAAGGATAGCGCAATCGAACATCTGGAACTCACAGGCAGGGAGCCTCTCGGTCTTTCGAATACCGCGATCGGCGGGGACAGTGTCCTTGCGACGGATAAGATCTGTGTGACGATCCAGAAGAATCCGGGCAGCAGCCAGGCGGAGCATTTCGGAAATCTTTCGCTCAGCGGCTATGATATTGCGACCGACCATGTCATGACGAGCGTCAAGGACGGCCTCACCGTGAACGGCGAGCGTTTCCCGGTGACGGCGGAAAGCGTCATGAATGCGAGCCTCTATGAGGACCGCACGCTTGGCCGTGACGGACGAGAGAAGGAAGAAGAAACGGAGAAGGAAAGTCCGTCTCTTGCCTTCGGCGCACCGAATGAGAAGGAATCGTATGAAGTCGTGAAATAGGTTTTGAAGTAGCAAGAACGCCTCGTCGAAAGACGAGGCGTTTTTGTCGTATCGTCATTTCGAGCGAAGTCGAGAAATCTTCTTTGCAGACCGAGGAGCGACGCTTCGCGTCGATTTTTATAAAGGGCGATGCCCGAAAGTGGTGGGGATAGCGATACGGGGGAAACGCATTTCCAACATACGGGGGAGCCAACCCCGTCTCGCTACGCTCGACAGCCCCTTCCCGAGGAAGGGGCGAGAATGTGGG
>ERZ780167.1987-NODE-1987-length-16797-cov-8.519771_pt1 | contig 16797 bp, 22 predicted proteins | sample MGYA00510982_ERZ780167 | MGnify/ENA primary metagenome ERZ780167 (study PRJEB29588, sample SAMEA2146107) | human gut metagenome | biome: human gut; feature: human-associated habitat; material: faeces | place: Denmark | collected 2008/2010 ... | reverse complement strand
CCAGATGAGTTCTTCCGCATGGCCGGAGAAAGTGCATAAGGATATAGCGGGAGACTGGCATACAGTCTCCCGCTTCAACTATTTGGGAGAGATTGAGGGTACTGCGGTAAAAGGGTAAAAGCAGTCTTGACGAGAGGTAATAATCCTTATATAATTAAGACATAATAATTGCATTGGAGGGCGTGCGATATGATGATTCGTCCGGCAACCGCGCTGCGAAACAATTACGACAGTATGGTGAAGCTGTCTACCGAAAAACAGGAGCCGATTTATCTGACGCGCAACGGGGAAGGCGAAATGGTTTTCCTGCCGATTGATCTCTGGGAAAAGAGACAGGCGGAGTTGGAACTGTTTGCGGAAATGCTGCGCAGGGAACAGAACAAACTGGCAGGCGCCAAGACATATTCTGCCGCTGAAATGCAGGCGGAAACGGAGGAACTGCTCAGTGAAAGTTGAATGGTTGACCGAAGCAAGAGCGGAGTACCGTCAATTTCTGCAATACTACAAAACAGAGGTTGGGTTACCGTATGCAAAAAAGTTTGCGGACACGATACTCGGTTCGATCAATCAGCTTGCGGAATTTCCGGAGATGGGCGCAGTAAAATATGATACGCTCATGGGGAAACACGGCTTTCGAGCCTTATTTATAGAAAACTATGTCTGCGTTTACAGGATTGAGAGCGATACGGTTTATGTTTATCACTTGGCCGATGCCAGAAAGAATTATATCTACCATATCTTCGGTATGGAGTGATATACTCCCCTCAATACTAAAAGCGTATTCGGAGAATATTTGACGGTAATTATAGTGCAAAAGCTGGGCAGCGAGTTTCCTCGCCGCCCAGCTTTTTTAGGTAATGAACTGCGGTTGCCCCCCATTTGGGGCGTTTTAGAGCTTGAACAGCCTGATACAATGAATCAGCGTTGCACTAAGCTCCTGGAAGAGATCCTCGTCAAAGATGCCGTTCACGCAGGACTCCTTGAACAGCAACGGACGATACATCAAAAATATCGCTTCCTTCGCCTGTTGGTCACCGTCTTTTGCACGGAGCAATAGATCCTTGAAGTTCACTTTACATCCCTCCCTGTAGCCTCCTTGACTTTTTTGCAGACACGATGATATGCAGCCGCAACTCCCTGATACCCAAGGTCAAGCTCTAAAGCGAGTTCATGGAAGCTGCGTCCATGTAAAGCACGGGAAAAGAAGATATAGCGGTCTCTCTCGCTGATGCGATTCAAAGCCTCCTCAAGCGCGGCATTTTCAATGCAGCAAAGCAAGTCGGTCGGATCAGAAATGCCGGGTGCCTCCTCAGTTGACAGGTCATCCGGATCTGTCAGCACCTCTCTCGCCTGCCGGCGCTGTTTGGCGTGAAGGTAGTCTGCCTTTCTGTGCGCAACCGCCGAGAGCAAATAGGCGGTAAATCCATTCTGGGTGATGTTGCTTTCCCCTTTTCCATCGTTTCTTATATACATCTTCGTTCCTCCGTTTCTGATTTTTTTGGAAAATTTCAGAAACGGGGGACTTCGACAGCGATATCGCTCACTCGCTAAATTCCGACAAAGTAAAAGAGAAGCGCACAGCAGACAATGCTGTACGTTTCTCTTTTTCCTTATCTGCCCCGCTATATCGGGGACGTATTCATCATCCTGAAAATAGAAGTTTCCTTCGTGCGAATAGAAAAGAACTTCAAATCGCAAGGCATAAACTGTTATGCTTCCAGAGTTCCTTTGGCTGCTTGGACGGCATCTGTTCTTTTCCTCTAATACAAGGATCTTCTTAGCGACCCTCCAGCTTGCTTACCTCATTTTTCATGGTTTGCTTCACCCTCATTATGCAGATAATTTGTACTATCTTTCTAATCATTAGAAGCAAAACGACATTTATTAGAAGCGTGGTTCCAATTAAAATAATGCTAAAGAGACGAGCAAAACAGGCAGAAGGAGCAGCCCACAAACAGGCAAATGGGAATCGAAAAAGCTTAGGGCATCTCAAGGGCGCAAAAACCATAGCGCGGTAAACCCCGCGCCTGCAAAAGGTATGGAAAAGACAGATCAGGCGGAACGCCGAAGCTGTTTGGCAGAACGGTAGGAGTGAGAGCCGTGCAGAACGGCGGCCAGTGCGACCGCTAAAGCGGAGATGTGGGCCAGTGTGTTGAGGTTTGCCGCGCTGGTGCCGTTACGCACCCATAATCGTTCCTGTCCAGACGCCTTAAAGCGGGAGTTGTATCTTTCGCACTCTGTACGCAAGGCGTATGTTCTCTTGAAACAGAGGCAGCTACGGTCAATGGAAAGCCTGTAATCCGTGGGGACGATCCTGTATTTAACGCAACCCCTGTTTTTCTTCCCGTTATTCCAGTTTTTGTGGTTACAAGGGCAAACACCGGTTTTGGACTGACGGAATGGGCAGCAGAATTTCTGCCGGGTACGATTATTGTCGGTGGTTTTGCCATCTTTGTGCATAGCCAGTCCAGCATCACAGATCAAGTTACCTGCCGGAAGAGCTTTGCTCTTGGAATTGCGTTTTTTGAGGGGGATAAAAGCTTCCCCATCATAGACCGATTTCACGGTGTTGTAGATGCTTTTCGCGTCGTAGCCCTTATCCGCGAGAAAGGAACATCCCTGCAAAGGGAGGATCTGGTTGGCTGCGGCGAGGATGTCAACGGCAACTGTGGAATCCATGATGTTGGCTTGGGTGGTCAGTTCGTAGAGCGGCAGCCCGGAAATGCAGTCCACCAGCACATGGCTTTTGTATCCCCAGTAGAACTCATACCGCCGCTCATTGTGCTGGTTGGAGGCCGAGTGGACGCCGAGGGCGCAGTCTGGGTCGCTTTTGGGATGGTTTTCCTTAGAGAACTTGTTTTTTGCAAAGGATTTCGGGTTGTTCTGCTTGGTGTTCGCCATGACGGGTGTGGAATCCAGACCAACGAAAGACGCATCTACCACGCCCAGCTCATACAGCTTCCGCACCAGATTGGCCATGATCGATTTCAACGCACCGTTGTTCAGCTGCCGCAGGAAGCGGTCATACGTCCAGTAGGACGGCAGTGGCTCCATGATGTTGAACCCGCAGTAGTGGGCAATGAGCCGATTGTTGTCCAGATAATCCATCAAATCTGTGATTTGCGAGAACCCCTCACATTTCATAACGATAAACGCACAGACCATGGCTTCTTTGGGGAAGCCCCGCCGCCCGGTTGCCGCTCTGGGCAGCGTGAAGTCCAAGCTGCTGAAAAGCTTGTCGTAGAACGCAGCGGCGCTTTGGGATGTGAACAGCGTGACATCCTGGATGATTTCCTGTCGGTAGATAGCGGCCAGCCCCTTTCCCGTTGGTTTTCTCTCAAATCAATTTTACCAAAAAGGGGCTCCGCTTTCTATATCAATGGAGTGATTTCCGGTTTCAGCCATGGCCGGGAACCATTGCAATTACTCAATTTTTCGAGTTTTGTTCATGGCTGTTGAAGCTTTTCAGAGGAGGGGACAGCTTATGAAATTTTTGCTGGAAGAACACCTGCCCTATGCGCTGCTGGCGCTTATCGTGCTGGCGGTGTTTTACGGCATTTACTTTGAGAAGGTTTTGGCGCAGAAGCGCCGGGGCATCCGAACCCGGCAGATCGGGCGCAGAAAGGAAAAATCCATTCACACGGTGGAAGTGCTGATGAGCGCTGCAACCCTGGGCGCGCCCATGGCCCAGCTGATGTCCATTGCCTTTGGCTGGAGCCGCCTGCCTGCGGGCGTCCGCTTTACCGGCTTTCTCATGGGACTGCTGGGCGATGGCATTTTCTTGCTTTCTGTCCTCTGCATGAAGGACAGCTGGCGGGCGGGCATCCCGGACAAGGACAAGACGGAGCTGGTCACCACCGGCATTTATCGCTATAGCCGCAACCCGGCGTTTCTGGGCTTTGACTTCATGTATGTCGGCGTGCTGCTGCTGTACGGAAACCTGCTGACCCTGGGCTTTTCCGTGTTTGCCATGGTCATGCTGCACCTGCAGATTTTGCAGGAGGAGCGATACCTTGTGGAAGCCTTTGACGCGCCGTATCAGGCGTATTGCCGCCAGGTATTCCGGTATCTGGGCAGAAAATAAGGGAGCTCAGAATTTCCCCTAAAAGCCTCTTGACAGGTAATCGCTCGGTTGCTATAATAGCAGTAACCGAACGGTTACGACTGATAAAGGGGTGACAGGATGGCCGGAGGTACCAAGGAGCGCATTCTGGAAGCGGCGCTGGAGCTATTTGCGGAGAAGGGATATCTGGGCGCTTCCATGAGCGACATTGCAAACAGACTGGGGATTACCAAGGGAGCTTTGTATAAGCACTATACCGGCAAGCAGGAGATTCTGGACAGCATTGTGGAGCGGATGAACCAAATGGACTACGAACGTGCCCAGGAATGCGAAATGCCGGAGACACAGCCGGACGGCTTCGCGGAAGCCTATCTGCACACGCCCATCGAAAGGATCCACACATACAGCATGGCCCAGTTCGACCATTGGACCAAGGAACCGTTTTCCTCCAATTTCCGCAAAATGCTGACCCTGGAGCAATACCGCGACCCGAAGCTCAGGCAGCTGTATCACGATTACCTGGCCACCGGCCCCACCGAGTATATGGCGGCCATTTTCCGAAAGCTGGTGGATTCCGATGAGGCCGCCATGCAGCTGGCACTGGAATTCTACGGCCCCATGTTCCTGCTTTACAGCGTTTACGATGGCGCAAGCGACAAGGACAGCGTTGCACCCATGCTCAGCGCACACATTGACCGCTTTATTGCCAAAATCGAATCAGACTACAGAGCTTGTCAAAATTGAATCTGACAAGCTGGCGTTATAAAGAGGATTTTATGAAAACAATCATTTACACCACCAATACCGGCAGCGCAGAGCGCTATGCCCGACTGCTGTCGCAGAAAACGGGGCTTCCCGCCTGCTCTCTGGCAAAGGCGAAAAAGAAGGTCCCCTCCGGCGCGGAGATCATCTATCTGGGCTGGATCATGGCAGGCTCCGTCAAGGGCTATGCCGATGCGGCCAAGCGCTATCAGGTGCGGGCCGTCTGCGCAGTCGGCATGGGACAAACCGGGACGCAGACAGATGAGGTGCGGAAAAAGAACCGCATTCCCGCAAGCATCCCGCTCTTTACGCTGCAGGGCAATTTTGATGTCAAAAAGCTGCACGGCATTTACCGCCCCATGATGGAGCTTATGGTCCGAACCGCGGGAAAAGGGCTGTCGGAAAAGGACGACCGCACACCGGAGGAGGACGATATGCTGGACATGATGCTCCACGGCGGCCAGCGGGTGCGCGTGGAGAACCTGCGTTCTGCGCTGGATTGGTACAGAGCGCAGGAATAACATCCGGGGAGTGAGCGTTATGCCATGCCGCAAATGCAGCTCCTCTCCACCCGCAGCAGCGATATTGCCTTCACCATGGGCGCAAAAGGGCCGCTCTGGGAAAGGGCAAAGCATTTTGACGGTGAGCTTCCACTGTTCTGAGAAAGAGAGACAAGAAAAATGAAGGAAACCATTCTCTACATTCACGGAAAGGGCGGCGCGGCGGAGGAAGCCGACCATTATAAGCCCCTCTTTCCGAATTGCGAAGTCATTGGCTTCGATTACCGTTCCCGGACGTCCTGGGAGGCCCGGGAAGAATTCCCAGTCTTTTTGTGCAGCATCGGCAGGGCTGTGACCGCCTTACGCTGATTGCCAACAGCATTGGCGCGTTCTTCGCCATGTCCGCCCTGGATGAAACGCTGGTGGACCGGGCTTACTTCGTCTCCCCGGTGGTGGATATGGAAAACCTCATCGGCAATATGATGCAGTGGGCGCATGTAACGGATCAGGAGCTGGCCCAAAAGCGTGAAATACCGACTGATTTCGAGGAAACGCTGTCATGGGAGTATCTCTGCTATGTGCGCCAGCACCCGATTTCGTGGAATGTTCCGACACAAATTCTGTACGGCGAATGTGATAACCTGACATCCATAGAGGCCGTAACTGCGTTCGCACGGAGGCATAAGTCAAAGCTCACCGTCATGCCCGGCGGCGAGCACTGGTTCCATACGCCGGAGCAGATGCGGTTCCTGGACGATTGGATCGCAGCGGACGAAGCATGCGGCGGCTCCCTGGGGCCTCGGACGCATTGACAGAATTAAGGATAAAAAATAAGGAGAAACTGCAATGACAGAAAAGAAAATTACCATTCGTCCCGAAACCAAGGACGATTACAGGGCCGTTGAAAACCTGACCCGGGAGGCATTCTGGAACGTCTATCGCCCCGGCTGCATGGAGCACTATGTGCTGCACTGCTATCGGGACGACCCGGCCTTTGTGCCGGAACTGGACCTTGTAATGGAGCTGGACGGTCGGCTGATGGGCCAGGTCATCTACGTCCGCTCGGAAATCGACTGCGACGACGGGCGGACGCCGGGTTTTCGGACATGGAAGCGCTGTCCCGGGGGTGCCGATACGCCGACTGCACCCACACCTCAGAGCCGGGCTGTGCCATTCTCGCCGCCCTGGCCGACGGCACACTGGATGTCGCCCGTCTGGAGTCCTATCGAAAGCTGAAAACTGAGAACGCCTATGCCGCTGACAGCAGCCGGTATTCGGAAGCAAAACGGGCAAAATTCAAGGAGATATCCAAAATCAATAAATCAGACAGGAAAAGATAGCTGAAAATTGCAGGGCCGATCATCCGCAAGCCAATAGGCAGCGCGGATGATCGGCTCTTTTGTTTTTCTCTATCACGTCAGTCTGGCTCAGCCGGAGGGGTTTCATTTTTCCTGTTCTTTCAGCAGGGAATTGGGCGATATCTCAAGTGTTACGCCGCCCATACCAAGGGTGGTTTTGATCCCGATGCCGCAGAGAGTGGAAAACACCAGCAGCAGATTCCGCACCTCCTGCATAGGCGCGCTGAGGGAGGAGGAGAGTGTCAGGTGTCCCGAAAATCCGGGGATTCTTGCGGATTTCAGCGTATAGCGCCCCGAGCGAAGCTGATAGTCTGTGATGCGGACGCCGCGCTCCAATGCGGCTGCCGCATCCTCATCATCCAACGAATACTCCGGAAACCATGCGCTCCATTTGGCCAGCAGACTCCTCAGCAGCAGCCGCTCCTGGGGAAAGATCACATAGCTGCCGTCCTGCTTGAAGGAGCTGGTGGTGTGAAAGCGTATGGTGACCCGCGAGGGCAGCCGCAGCTCCCTGGCGTACAGAACAAACTCCTGCGCCGATGCAAAGCACCGCTTGTCCAGCAGAGCGTCCTGCAGCGTTGTTTGGCGCAGCGCAATGCAGGAAATGCTCTCCAGCACGGGCTCCAGCAGCTCATACAGCTCCCCTTGAAATACACTGACGACCCATAGGGTCCGGTTTTCCGCCTTATCATAGCGGATATACTGCGAGAGGGGTTTTTCTCCCTGCTCATGCAGCTGCCGGCCGATATCCTCCGGAAGCTGCTCCAGAAGCCAGCCATATAAGCGGTAAGCCATCATAGACGGAATGGGGGCCCCATCGGCAGAGCGCAGAGCGAAGCAATATTGTCCGATCACCGCACAGACACCTCGCAGATTCCGTAGGGATACATTTTCCCGTTCCACTGGGTGTATTTCATCATATGGGGCGACATCCCCCACCCCTCGTCATATTGATGGTAATGTCCCCGGAAGGTGCGGTGCATATATGCAGAGACCTCATGCAGCGCCTGCTCCTCTCCATAGTAGGGATAGGCCAGCGATTTGGAAAAGAAGCCTGCGCCGCCGCCGAGGATCAGGCAGTGATTCATTCTGCCCGGAGCCGCCCCTTCCGGCAGTGCAAAGCCGCAGGCGTAGGTTTCCTCATAGTATCGGTCAAACGCCTCGATGGCGTCCACAATGGACTCGGCCGTCAGCTGTCCATGCAGGACGGATTGATCCAGCGTCAGAGAAAAGCGGATCCTTGTTCCCGGAGCCACTGCCTCGCGGCACAGATTGATGGCATTGACCTCCCCGCCGAATGCCGCGTCTCTCTTTCCGGTCAGCGTCATGGCGTTGTTGGAGATGGGTTCGCTGTCGGAAACAAGCACACCCCGCAGAAGGCTGCTCACGGCGTCCAGGCGCGTTTTTCCTTTGCTGTCGCGGACAAAACGCAGGGTGTTCAGATATTCCCGCTCCGGAATACCGTCCTTTTTGCTGTAGTCCCGCCAATTCCGGGTGCCCAGTATCCCCTGCTCCTGCATGGCCTGATACAGCAGGACCGTGCGCAGGGCGCCCTTGACACTGCTGCCGGGAACATAGGGACGGAAGGCATTGTCGCGCATAAATGCCTGAATATTCTTCAGGCTGTGTTCCGCGTCCAGCGCATCGCCTGCCGGCAGGTCGTAAACGCAAAGCGCCCGGATTCCTGCCTCGTCCAGTCCGCACTCCTGCCGGAGGAAGCTGTGGAGGTTGGTGCTCCCGCCCAGAATAAACCGCTCATAGCTGTCGGCCAGATCGTTTTCCGCCAGAAAGTGAATAAACCGATTGCGGTGCAGCACAGAGACCCGATTGCTCCTGCGGTTATAGATATACTCCGTGCGCTGATAGCTCTGACCGCTGCCGACAAACAGCGGAGACCGCACGGTCAGGATCAGCTCATACTGCTGAAGCTGTTCCAGCTCTCTCATACGGACACCCCCAAAAGAAGCGGCTTGCTGAAGCGATACACCGGATGGTCCTGCCTGGCCGCCAGATAGAGAGCTCCGCCGAAGCGCCGCCGCACCACAGAGCCTGCCGTCAGGAAGAATTGCTCTCTCTTTTTCTGCCCCGATGGCGCAAAGGAGTCGGAGCTGACAAATCCGCCCCGTCTGGTCAGCGTGTAGGACGCATCTTCCATGGTGCGCTCCAGCTCCTCCTCATCAGGAAGCGCCGTGGTAAGCAGCAGATAGGCGGGGGCATCCCGGCAAAGCGCCCGGAACAGCCACGCAGTCTGCTCATCGAAGGGTTCATTCAGATAAATCTCATCATCTACCGTAAACTTTCCGTAGCCGGAGCTGACCTTTCCGCCGATGCCGCTCAATCCCAACGCACGCATCAGCGTGCGCAGCCATGCGGCATCATCACTTTCAAGCCCTGCCAGCACATACAGGCCGCAGTCCTCCGCAAAGCGAAAGGCGCCCACATGATAGGGGAGCGTGTCCTGCCCCTCAAAAACGGCGACGCGGGTGCTGTCCATGGGAACACCGAAGCACTGTTTTTTCCGGCCGGCATCGAACAGCCCCTGGCCGCGCATACAGGCGAGATAGTCCGCCATGTCCTCCACGGCAATATACGCCAGGTTTTTCATAGCCTTGCGTTCTGCCCCCGCAGTATGACCGTCCGTCCGGGCAGTCAGAAACGGGCGGGGCAGATAGTACCGCTCGCCGCACCAGGGCATGGCATCGGAGAGAAACAGCTGATCCTTTTGGGCTTTTTCAATCAGCGCTTCCACGCCGCTGTTGCCATACAGCGTCCGCGCCGTATGGCAGAGGGCTGAAAACAGCGTATCCGCGCAGAAGTGATCCTCCGAGGTGTAGAGCGAAAGCGCACTGTCCGAAGAGCCAAAATGGCAGGGCGTGTGAAAGCTCAGCTTAAACAGGAAGTAATTCATACGCCTCTACCTCCTTGAAAAGGGCACACAGAGGTTCAAGCTCCACAGAGGTTTCAAAAGGCTCCAGCTGGAAATCACACAGGCTCACCCGGCCGCTTCCGCGGGAGCCGTGGCCGCCCAGATAGTCCATCTGCAGCAGCTTCATCCCCTTGGCCAACAGGGCAAAATCCTCGGCGGTCTGCCCCGCATCCTCCACATCGTACACAATGCTGACGGCAAAACGGGTGCCTGCCACCACGCGCTCAATAAAGCGGGGGTTTGCAACGGAGGTGGCCCGATTGATGGCGTTTTCCGCCTTGACCTCGGTGATTTGAACACGCTCCATCTCCTCTGCATTGGCCACAAAGCAGTCGGCGAACTGCAGGCGGGCGCGGTGCACCGGATTGGCGCTGCCGAAAAGGCGCTTGATGCGTCCGTCATCCTGATCAAAGTCGGGCATACGCTGGATATCCTTGCTGAGACTTCTGGCCAGAAGGGAACGCAGCTTGCCCTTCAGGCTGCTGCCGGGGATCATAGGCAGTCCGGTCAGCGGATCGCGCACCACCTGGCTGTCTACTGCGCCGATGGCGCTGAAGGCATTGCCTGCGCCGATATGCAGACCGGTGCGCACCACCAGGCAGCAACGGATGATCATTTTTCCGTACATAAGCCTTAACCCTCCTTCATGTGCAGAATGAAGCGATGGTATGCCACCAAGGCTTCCATATAATGGGCGAAGTCCATCAGCTTAGCCCGGGAATCACCCAATCCCTTTATATACTCCAGAAGCTGCGCGCGCTCCAAAAACAGCTTTACCGCATCGTCGCGCCCCGCCTCATAGACCATGCGGATCCGCAGTGCGATCAGCCCCGAGGCACTTTCCTCGGAAATGGTATCCGCCGTGCGCAGGTTTTCCCGATTATAGATCTCCGACACCAGGCTCAGCAGGTTGCGGATCTTGTTGGTGCTGATCTTGTTCCGTTCATCATACAGCGAGCGGATGACCCGCTCCGCCTCGTCCACATAATTTGCAGGCAGCGGCCTGGCAGTGATCTCGCGGGGCGGGCGCGCTGCATTGCGGTTTGACTGCCTGCCCTGGCTGTTTCTGTCATTGTAGCCCATCCTTCTACCCCCTCTTTCTGTTTCGATACACATAGATGCAGATGGCCGTGAGAAGCTCTCCCCGGTCGGCGCTGTTCAATGCCCAACGGTACATATCCTCTGAAAAGCGCTTATAGCCGGGGTAATTGGGCGCGTTTCTTTTCGGCTCCAGTCTTGCAAGCAAGTAGGCATAGCGCGCCAGAGCGATTCCGCCCCCAGCCTGCGCCTGACGCAGAAGCTCCATCAGGCGATAAAGAAAGGCCGTGCCGTGTTCGCTGTCGCCGGAGGAAAAATATCGCTCCAGAGTGACCAGCTTTTCGCCGCAGATCCGTTCCAGATAGGTATCCCATGGGTAGCAGTGTCCGTCTCCTGCGGCAAAGAGGGCGATGCCGTCCTTATGCGGCAGGCTCTTTGCCTCATCCTCCAGCCCGGCGGTGAGAGAAGCGGCCTGACGGATGGGGAAATGATCCCCATAGATGCCGATCCCGGCGCTGATGGTCAGCGCGCCGCAGGTATAGCGGCGCAGAGCCTCCCGGATCCGCCGCGCCCCCTCCAGCACATCCGTCCATGCGCCCACCAGGAACACATCGTCGCCGCCGGAATAGACCACGGCCACCTGCAAGGCCCGGCAGTGCTCAAATTCCCCGCTGAGGATGGGATTGATATAGCCCTTGAAAAACAGCGACATCTGCCGGGAAAACGCCGCCGTGCGGGACAGCGTGACAAAGTGCTGGCGCTTCACCGGATCGCTCTCCGCGGCGCATTCGTAGCCGGAGACAAAGGACTGCCCCAGATTATCCACATCCATGCGGCACACGCCCAGGCGGGGCACACCCTCCGAGGCGCCGGCCAGCGCCGCCATGCTGTTGTCGGCGGCGTAATCGCCCACATAGATGCGGGTGCTGCAGCGCCGGCCCGCGCAGAAGCGATTCTTCGTATAGACGCGCGCCACGCCCTCGCCTGTGAGAAGCTGTCTTGCCCGGGCCTCATTGGTAAGGATAAAGGACAGCTCACCCTGGGCGGCGGGCAGTGTGAAGTCTGCACCGGCCGCATCGCGGCTGACCACATACACATCCTGTCCCTGGATTTTCCGGGACAGACTCTCGAACAGGGCGCACCAGAGGCAGATGCAGGTATCCTCCTCCCCGTCGTGCAGGGCGTCTGTCCTGCCGCAGATCCGGCATTCCCGCTGGCCGGGGTCCTGATGGCTCTGATTCATCCGGCGAAGCTGCTGCACCGAATAGCGGTGCAGCTTCTTTTTTGCCACCTGACGGCTCACCCGGCGGAACATCGCCTGATAGGGGGCCTCCTCCGCCGGGGTGTTGGTCAGATCGTTGGCGCTGCAGGGGGTATAGCCGTCTGCCAGATACAGCCGCACGCCAAACTGCTCGATGAGGAAGTCGTTGAAGCGGGTGTTCCACGCCTGGATGGCCCGGACGGTCTTTTCCGTGTTGGGCAGCAGCACATAGCAGTGCCCGCCGCCGCTGTAGAGCAGATTGGCCCGGCTGAGGCCGCACAGCTGCAGCAGCTCGTCTATGTAGTGCTCCATGCACAGCTCCAGAAAGAAGGAGCGGCTTCGCAGGGACTTCAGCGCATTCCTGGTGGACACGCTGTAGATAAACTTCTGGATGCCGGAAAAATCGGCGGAATAGAGCAAAAACGCCTGCTGCAGGCGGAAGCTCTGCTCCTGCTGCACCAGGGCGGTGAAATAGTCCGTTTCGCCCCGATCCAGCAGATACTCGCTGATGCACGCCCCCACGGCGGCAGTGACCTTGCTGTGGTCATACAGGGAAATGTCGGGACTTTCCCCGGTGTTGGTGCTGGAGGGCACGGTGCTCATACAGCTCTCCCAAACGGACAGCAGGGAGTTGAGCCACTCCTCCTGCGGCGGCAGGGCGGAAAGCTCCCGGCGCAGGGTCAGCAGGATCTGCTCATAGTCGCCGGCGGAGAGGCGGAAGGACCCGTCCAGCGGCAGACGAAGGCGGCCGTCCAGGGCGTGGGGCGGCAGGGTATGCCCCGGATGCTCCCCGTTGAGATGGGTGAACACCGGCGACAGGGGCAGATAGCGGTCAAACTGCGTTTCGTCGCCGGTCTGCCGCCGGTCGGCGGCCGCGGCGATGTTGTCGGCAATGTAGGCGATGGCGGCAAGGGGGTCGCAGTCCTTTGCCTGACGAAGCTGGGCGGCGTGGTGATAGCGGATGCAGTCCAGCACGGCCTTGGCCTGTCCGTAGCCGTCGATGTCCCGGACAAAGCGATATCCGGCCTCGCCGTGCCGCCCGTCGGAAATACCGGCGCGGCAGACTGCCTTGCCCACATCATGGAGCAGACAGCCGAAGGTGGCTTGTACGGTTTGCGGGTTCATGAGGATCCCTCCTTTCCAAAGGGTCGTCCCCTTGCGGGGTGTGAGTTGTTTCGTCGGGTAACACCCAAATTTCAATATCAAAGGGAGAAGTTACCGTCCCCTTGCGGGGTGTAAGTTGTTTCAACGATTTCATTCAGACAATCCACCGAATTTAGTTTCCGTCCCCTTGCGGGGTGTGAGTTGTTTCAAATCTACTGCGGCACGGGAGACAGCTACAACCAGTTCTCGTCCCCTTGCGGGGCGTAAATTGTTTCGGCAATAGTATACAGCGTTTCCATGGAATGGTCAACCGCATTTGTTTGATTTCAATAGTCCATCCCACCGGATTTCATTTTTTATCAAGAACCCGTATCAATACTGCCTCTGAATATAGCGGATGATGCGCTCATAGATGTGGAAAACCTCCGGGTCGCAGGCGGGGAACAGCAGGAGAATGCACCGCTCGATCAGCGAAATGATCTGCTCCGGTGTTTTGCCGCACGCCGCCCGGATCTCGTCCGCCGTCACCGCGCACAGGCGGTGGGCCAGACCGTTGCGCACCTCCTTCAGATCGGCATAGCAGCGGAAATAGGTTTTGGTTTCCTCCGGCAGTGTGGACAGGATGTCCAGTATATCGTCGCAGAACGGCGTGCTCAGATCGGACGGGCGGCATTCCCACGTCCCCGTCACATAAAGCCGGTCGTACAGCTCCGGCATCTTTGTCTGCATCAGGCCGGGCTCGATTTTCATGCGCCCTCCGTACTTCGATTGCACATGGGTCAGATCATACCCATAACGCCTAGGCAGAAGCTGATTCAGCAGCGTTTCCTGCAGGCGCAGGGTCAGCGGCTCCATGTGCAGCACAAATTCCGTGTAGCTGTGGGAGCAGAGCAGATTTTTCATCAGCAGCGCATACTCGCAGATGTCCTGATGCGCGGGGGCGGCCTCCGGCAGATACAGCTTCAGACCAAGCCCGTATCCCCGCACGGCTTTCCTGGCCTCCTCCGGCAGCAGGTCATTGCGATAGGCCATGTGCTTCACCAGGGCCATCAGCTCCTCCGACAGAGGCGCCGGACGCATTTCCGCAACGCCCCGGAAACACCGCTGATTCAGCAGCGCCTCCACCTGCTGCCATTGATTCTTGCGGCGCACGGAGAACAATTCCGGCTCAACGCAGCGGTTGGGCGCGCCCTCCTGCTCGTCCTCATTGCACTCGATCTCCAGGTCGATGTCGTAGTTTTCGCTGTCGTTGGTGCGAACGGTGGTGCCGGCCTTCTTCTCCGGCGTTTTCACCTGTATGCCCCGGGCGTGATAGCGCAGCTCCAGCACCATCTGCGACAGCAGCATCTGCATCTGGGGCGTGCCGGAGGTGATGTTCACCAGGATCTCCGCATCCGCATATTCGCGGCTCAGCCGGTTCATCATGTCGTGGAGCGGCTGATCCAGCTCGTCCATATCGGAAACATCGCTGACGGAAAAATCCTGCTCCAACACCACCGGAGCGTAGCCGTCCCAATGGGACCTGAGATGGGAAAACACCTTTTCATAGCGTTCGTCCGCCTCCGCCAGCTTTCGCACCTCAGGCGTAAACAGCAGGCAGACCACCTCGGGGCGGTAGTGGCGCAGAATGTGCAGCATAGCGCCGTCGCGCTCACCGCGAACGGGATCGGTGGTCCCTAAAAAGCTCAACAATACCTGCCTGCGCGTGGTTTTCTTTTTCATGATGCAGCCCCTCTCTGCTGTTATCAATTTCTCCGAACCTGCCGCCTGTATAGTATACCATGGTTGTATGTGTATCACAACTGTCGTTGGCATTTATCCGTTAAAAATGCCGGATAGAGATCAAGCCGTATCCGGATACATTTCGTCTCCGCACGGCCGTCCGCGCCCGGTGCTTTCGCATAATCTGCCTGGGAGTGCAGATACTACCTTTGCCAATATTCAGTTACAAAGGGAGTTATCATATGAAAGCAACCGGAATCGTGCGCCGTATCGACGATTGCGGTATAATAACACAAAGAGGATTATGCCGCATAAACACTGGGGTTTTGCTGATTTTGTCCAAGAATTAGATTCGAGGCCCGGGCATAATTCGACTATAGTATGCCCGAAAGGAGGAGCCAATTTATAGGCAGCCGAGCAAAACATATTTAATAACCTGTCACACAGAAAAGCCGAATGAGCACTGAAACTCATTCGGCTTTTCCTATTTCACGAGGAGGATAAAGATGAAAAAACAAGGTGTACTGATTTATGATGATGTAATCGGTCGAATGGATATTCGCTTTGGGCCGCTGGATTACTACGGCGGTCTGCACTGCGGAGAACGGCTGGAGGTGCTGCTTGACGGAGAGTGGATCCCGACGAGAATCGAACTCGGTGAGTTCTGGTATCTCAAGGGCGTAAAACTGATCAAGCTGAACGGACTGACCGTAAGAATCGAAGACTGATACTATGTGACGACGGAAAGGTCGTCTTTTTTATTATTCCAAGGAAGAAGGCGCTGATGTTGAAATGCTTGATGAAGTATGAATGGGTAAAGCTCCGAAGAGATACCCTGCCGGCCGACAAAGGCATTATGGGTGCGTGGGCAAGGCTCGCCGCCCGAGCTGCATTTCGCAAAGGACATGCCTCCTACTGTGGCCATAAGAACGCTGTGAGCCCCGGAATGTGGTCCGGAGGTATTGTCGGGCTGAAGAGTATTCTCGGCATCAAAAGCCGCGTACAGGCTTTAGAGATACTGGATAAGCTGTCAGACCTCGGTTATCTGAAATACACACTGGACAGCAAAACCAAAAAGCTGACCTACCAATTAACGGATTGGGTCGTAAAATGCTCCGGTGATGAGTGCATGAACGGAACCGTGTATGCCACAGACGGTTTTGGGTTTCTCTGCCTCCCCCGCAATATTACGCAGCGACTTGCCGAGGAGCGATATATATTCGATGAAGCAGACGCATGGCTGGATCTCTGGTGCCACACAGTATCAGAAGAACCGGGCAATGCGTTTTCTTTTATAGCGCCGGCTGTTCAATACGGCAATTACGGCGCCATATTAACGATGGAAAAACTGGGTCAGCGCTGGGGCTGGGAAAAGACAAAGGTATGGAGATTTTTCAAAAAGCACGGGGATGTCTTTGCACTGTACCGTCTTCCCGGCTCTTACGGCTGCCTCGTTTTCAATAAATCGTATCCGATGGATACTGAGGTTTCCTTGCCTGAGCAGGCAGAATTCCTGCGTATTCTTGACGAAATACGTATTTGGGGTGCAAATACGCACAAGGTAGGCAGTGACAATGAACATATTAACCGGCTGGTCGCATGGTACAGCAGAAATGCCGTGGAAAAGTCGATTGGCAATGTGGAAGAAAATCGCGTTGCACTTTCAGGCAGTATAATACGCGCGTATTTTTCTCCGTGTTGGAACTGTAAGAATTGTGAGAATGTCTGCCGAAGTAAAGAGTATTCCAGGTTCAAGGTACAGGAAACGAATAAAATCCGCGGGCCGTGCAGGCCGACGGATATCACCAAAATCGCAAAGGAGATGTTTTATCATGAGCAAACAGGATGAGCTGCAATATGAGCAGCAGGAAAAACGAATACAGGCGCAGTCAGACGCTTTTATCACACGTCTGACAAAGCGAGGCATCTTGGGCGACAGCCGGATCGATGACGAGCAAAAACGCGCAGCCCTGCAGGAAAAGACAAAGAATTGCTATCACAACACTGCAGGACTACAATACATCTTGGACAATTGAATAAAAAGGGTATGAGGAATAGGGCCT
>ERZ780167.1983-NODE-1983-length-16810-cov-4.518353_pt1 | contig 16810 bp, 14 predicted proteins | sample MGYA00510982_ERZ780167 | MGnify/ENA primary metagenome ERZ780167 (study PRJEB29588, sample SAMEA2146107) | human gut metagenome | biome: human gut; feature: human-associated habitat; material: faeces | place: Denmark | collected 2008/2010 ... | reverse complement strand
GGTCGGAAAACGAAAGTAGGAAGAAAACTGCTTCGTTTTCCTCCTACTCGATTATAAAGGTTCAATACCTGTAGCTCGTCGAATGCTTACGTTTTAAATGGAACAAATAAATCAATGTATGAATTTAAGTAAACATACATTCTCATCATTAAATATATTGATAAAAATCCCCATAAAAAGGTTTTATTACTGCTCTTTTGAATGATAGAAAACAAATAAGGGAATAATACTACCAACATAAAATCAAATGCATATGAAAAACGAACAAACACAAGGTTTACGCCAACCAACAAAAAATATAGAACAACACCAAACCAATAAAGATTAAAATAACCTCTTACATAAGGATATTTTTCTACAATTTTGTCCATAAAAAATATAATCACAAAGAATATTAGACACTTATTTAAAACCCCTTTTAGAATCGTCACAAAAGAAGAAAAACCAGTACCTTCAGTTTGGTCAAAATCATCCATATAAACGCTTAGCTTATATTGAACAACTTCTCCAAACAAGCCACCTATAGAATTAAATAGAATTGAAACAGCAGATGAAAAAGCAACACTAATAATCATTATTAGAATCATCGTTTTTTTACTTAAACGCAAACGATAAATCCACCAGGCAAATAAAAATATTAAAGAGCTTCTATGAATTAAAAATGCTACCAAAACACAAGCAAGGTAAGGAAAAAATTTCTTTTGTTGAATATAATATACTGAGTAAAAAAGAATCATTACAGCAACCCATTGCCTAACATAGTTCACATTGGCAAATTGAATCCCAACTAACATAAATAAGGAAGTCAAAGGAAATATTGACATCTTATATATACCTCTAGTCTGGAAATAGAATAGTATAGAAGACAAGATAAACAGACAGAATGTATATTCACCAAATACATTATTTGCAAATATATTGATGAAAGCGAATAATGGCTCAAAATCCGAGTTAGATCTTAAAATTGCTGAATTCGTAAAATATGTGTAATATGCGTTCCAATCTGTACCTGTTTCCCATCTGATAAAAGATAACACATATAGATAAAAACAAAGTACAGCATATAAAACAAAGGAATCCTTTCTTTTTAATTTTTTAATCTCAAGTAGCGAGAAAAGACCTGCAACAGATAAAATAATATAATAAAATGTCATTACAAAACAAACCCTATACGTTTCAATTTACCATGTAAATCTTTTGCAACACACTGTGGAGACATCAAATTTTGAATCTTCTCAAAATTATAAGTTTGTAAATATTCTTTCTGAATATGATCCGACAAATAAACTGTCATTTCCTCCAGGCTTTTGAATAAACGGCCAAAACTCCCATATTTTTTAAATAGATAGCAAAAATAATCATTTTCAAGTGCTATAATAGGTTTTTTCAAATTTATAGCATCCATCACTGCACCACTAGCAGTAATACGGTACGAATTGGAAGAATAAAGAAATAAAATAAAATCTAACCGCCCAATACGTTCATTGTATATTCCCTGTGACAGTACCTTTTTATCTGCATCAATAGCAGTATCCACCCCTAACTGTTTCAATCGTTCCATCGGATAAAAAATTCTTCCTGTTATCGAGAAATGTACATTCGGATTTTTCACTTTTGAAACAATTTTAACAAATAAATCTGCTCCTTTTATCTGGCTAAATGCACCCACAGTACCAATCTGTAATCCTCCATTGCATTTCTCTTTATTTACATTCTGTGTTTGTTTAATAAAGATATAAGGATGATCAACCGAAATAAATTTTTTCAATTGATCTTCCGATAAATAGTTACGCAAATTTTCCAAGATTACATCTCCTAAAACCATAAAATACACATTATCATGTATTTTTCTGTTTTGTAAAAAAAAATCTCTTGCCAAATATCGCAAACACTTAAAAAGCCATCCCCCTTCTTCCGTGGAACCACTTAATAACTCCAATTCTCCATGACAGCAAATCAACACCTTCCTTTGGGTAATACGATTAACTGCATTTATTAAGTGAAGGGAAAAAAGATTATTAAAGTTATATATTATAACATCATTTTTCTGTGAACGAAATAACATGATTAAATTCAATAAAGCACTAATAACATATCTTATTAATAAGCTCAAACGATTATCTCCTCTATAAACAAAGACACGATTATTTCTAACATTCAAAGGAAACGCGCCATCTTTATTCAACAATTTATATACTTCTTCCATACTGCTCTTACCTGCATAATATTCCACTTTATCATAAATTTCTGATAGCATGGTAAGAAATGAAGTGTTAAATTGCAGATGTCCAGTTTTATAAGAAAACGTATCAATATATCTAACTGTCATAAAATACAAAATGTTTTAAATAATCCTTTTTATTAGTAAGTACTCAATTTATAGCATACTCCTTTGAAAGAACACTTTTTCAGTTCCCTAAAACCGAGTTTTATTAATTAACTAGTTTTGAATTTAACATTGGCTGGTAGTCAAGGTGATTTTGTCAGGAACCATGTTAACATAATTCCTGTACCCGTTAAAGATATTTTTGAAAAAGGTTTCGATAAAGTTCCAAATAGAACTACCATGAAGCTTTACCGTTCCTATTACACCATGATAAGTGGCAGCCATCTCAGCGTCGGCATCACTGCCATAATGAAGTGAATTGTTGCGTTGAGTGGTCAACTTTCGAATGGTTCGCTCAGCAAAATTATTGTCTATCGGAAGTCCACCGTCATCCAAGTACACAATAATCTTTTTCCAGAACCGATTCAGATAATTAAAAGCTTCTGTATAACACTGACTTCCAAATTCTGAATCTTTTGACAGTTCACTGTCTAACAGGCTGCGCAATTCTATCAGGAGTTCTTTCGTTTCCAGGTTTTGTCTTTCAAGTGACCTCTCTCGAGGTAAATCCAGCATCATCACATTTACGCTCCCTCATAAAGAATTCTTTTAAAATATTGGAAAAGCGTTCAGCTATAGGTTCACCACCTTGGTTGGAAACCTTGCCAAACTTGTTCTGGCATGAGACATGCAAACTTGAGATTTGTTCTCAGCTACTGAATCCGTACAAAGCGTATCATCTGTGCCATTTCGTTTTTCATACATTATCTATTAGCTCTAACTCCTCAGTCTGCCAACGGCAGAAGATAACTCCCTTTAACTACTCTAACTCCTGTAAGTTTGGCTTTACCAAACTTAATTTTACACAAAACGATTGAAGAGATTCTACATGAAGCAAAGCCTCACTGTGATACAGAAAGTAAAAACTTTTAAGATCTTCACTGCTATACATAATTCTATTATAAATTTTGTTATCAGCGAAGTTATTCCTTTCAATTAATAGTCTTTTTTGACTGCTTACTGTAGGGTACTTTGTTTTTCAAACAGAAATCCAGAATGAACTCCCTCTTCAGCATCACCTCCTCCTTGTAACTGATGAACAAACGATCAAAATCACTGCTACTTTATATACTTATTGAGTTTTTGATTACAGCAGCGAAGGTCGAGCTTTTTTATACTTTGGGGCAAGATGTCATTTTGGGACGCTTACACATCATTGGGGTTTAATTTACTTTACCTTTTAGAAGCTTCAATTTCTTCACGTAGCACTTTAATATAAGCTTTTCCCCATTTCAAATCTGGTTCCATATAATTCCCTTCAGCCCATTCATTCCACGATTTAAGAAAAATCAAAGTATTATCTGTTTCCTTTTGTTTTACTAAAGAAAGAACTTGCCGAACATGTTTTCTGAACAGTTCTGGAGTTGAATTATGAAAGATTAAAGCCTTAAAATTACTTCTTGGAGAATGATCCCAATTAGGTATAATAGAAGGGAGGAATAATGGTTCACGTTCTTTATCACCAACAAAGAATGGATAAGCATCTTTATAACTACAGCAATTAATAGGCCGACCTAAAAATGCATTTTTTAATTGATGTACTCGTCTCGCAAATGTTTTCCTATGATTAAATGCCCTTACCATTCTTTCACAAGTAACATATGAAAAACCCTTTGCAAGAGCTTTTTCTAATTCTGAATCATCTTTGATTCTACCTATAAAACAAATACCATCCAAACCATTTTCTTTTGCCAGTTTCTGCCATAAATTCATAAATTCCATAGGAACAGCCATTGCATCATAGACAAAGAATAGCGGTTTATTATCTACTCTAATATAACGACTATCCTTAAAAGCTTTTAAGGCATATTGAAAATGAGTTTCATAGTCCTTTTCACCACCATATATTTGCTCGATTAACAATTTGTCCTTACTATTTTTATCCCACGTTTTTGCATACCAAGAATGATTAGCCCAACCTAAACATAAGGGAAAGTCTGGTTGCTTAGATTCAATCACTTCATCGAACACTCGTTGTAATAGTTGTATACCATTTCCAAACCAATAATGCCAGTAGCAGAAGCCTTCAATTCCAGCTTCACGAGCTAACTCAGCCTGCTGTATCCTGACCTCCGGTACACGCAAATCATAATATCCTAAATCGGCTGGCACACGGGGTTGGTAATGCCCTCTGAATAGTGGTTTTGCTCGTCCTACATTTGTCCATTCAGTAAATCCTGTTCCCCACCACTCATTATTCTCTTTAAACGGATAATATTGAGGTAAATAAAATGCAATTACTCGAGGACTAAATTTTGTCATAATTATCTATTATAAATGTGAGCGTCCAATTTTGACGTACCTCAGGAAAGTCCCTATGGGAAGCTTCCCTCTTAAAGTTTTCAAAAACCGGACTTGATTTTTAAAGTTTGTTAGTATTGATTTCGTTGATCATCGGTAGTAGAATCCCATAATACCTGCGTCCTTTGACCATCTCACGGAAAAATTTCTTCAAAAAAACGAAGGCTGCAATGCTGTTGACTCGACAAATGGATACTAAAGTATAACAAAGATAGTCCTCCAAATAGCTCAAGTTCTTTCCGCATATACCTTCCACCTGTCAAACGCATATCTATTATGATTTTCGCCGGACAGTATGACAAGGCGGTTTCAATGGATGGAACAGCACCCGAAAGAGACTTTCCTGTCTACTTCGCTTGTCTTTCTACCTGTACCAGAATAATTAATGTCGAGTATCCTTGTACCATTTGTGAAACAGATTGTAGGGTACTTTGTTTTTCAAACAGAAGTTCTGGACGGACTCACCTTGTGGCATAACCTCCGCCTTGTAGCGGATGAACAAATGCCCAAAATCGTTGCTACTATACATGCTTACTGAATTTTTGATTACAGCAACGAAGGTCGAGATTTTTATGCTTTATGGCAAGACGTCATTTTGGAACGCTTACAATCAATGTCCTAAACTTTATTCAACATACTGTTTATATTAATTCAACAACAGCTTCTTTATCGGACTTAAGTCAAGTGGTTGCATATAGTCATTCAATATCGTTGTATCTACTTGGTATTTACTTATCAACAGAGCATATAAATCTTCTTCGCTAAATGCCACATGGATCTTTTCATCTTTTCCGTCAAAAGGTGGTATCGAATTTGTGCGAAGTATATTGGTTCCATTCTCCTGAGGTTCAAACACTAAATAATTAACTCCGTTCATTATCGCTTCCAACATAACAGTAGATGTAGCGCCAATGACCAAAGATGTTCTCCCTAAAGATTCTTTTAGGGGTTGCATATCTTTTAACCAAAAGGTCGTATCAAGGAAGCCGTACACCCAATCCATATTGAGTGAAGGATGAGATCTGAAACGGGCATGCTTAACATTTAACCGCTCCAAAACATGTTGTACCTTATAAAGGTACAACACAATCATGCTTCTGTCAATTAGTATGGGAGTACCCCAAGAATTTTGATGCCATCGAACTGAAGAGACGGGAATAACCAGTATATCTTCTAATGAATTCCTAAGAATTTTATTTATTTCATAGCTTCCATATTTGCTATTCCCGACAACGACTATTTTATCTGCATTAAAACCAACATCAATGTAATTCTGCTTGATTTTTTGTCCCCATACCATGAGATAGTCTGTATGGTTATCCACATCTAAATCATAATCACCAGGTAAACCATGTAAAAAATCAAAAGTAGGAATATGTAATTCTTGGGCTACATCAATCAACAATTTACTTTCAAAATATTCATCTGTAAACAAAAAGACCCCCTTTATGGGATATGCCTGCAACAACTTCAACATATCTGCCCGACATTGGTCTATCTGATTAAAGAACGCTTCACTACAGATGTCATCAAAACATCCGTGCGCAATTGCATCATTCTTGTATTTAACCATCTTACAAAGGTTTCTATTACCTAAGACTTGTTTATAAGAAGCTGGTTGTAGAATTGTAGTCAACATATTATAACCTAAATTTGTCACTTGTGACTTGAAATCAGGAAAACCGATGCTTGACAAAACATTTTTTTCTGTCTTTTTGGGATGTACATACAAGGCAGAATAATTAACTAACAGATTGTAAAATTTTTCTTTCAAAGTATACTTTCTGTTTCGACGATGAGTATGTGATATATGTTCCCCATAATTGTATATAAACCAATCCAATTCAACTTTTAGCATTTCTATATACTTACGTGCCATAGGAGTTCTTGCGTTTTCCCGCAAATAATCAACCAAATACCGTTCCATATATTTTTTTTAAATTAAAATTCAACAAACGAACTGCTATCAAACATATAACAATGAAAATAGCGGACTTAAACAATATTGATAATATCAATGATTCTACTTTTAGATAATAAATAGGATAAATCATCAACGAAATAGCCACAAACAATGTCTGCAAAACTTCCCGGTGAGAAATTTTTATTTGGGTACACAATATTGAGGCCAACAGCATTCCGATAAAAGTAAAAGCTGAGGTTATACAGGCCGCAAGAATTCCCCAATGAGGCAAAAGTATAAAATTCAATACGACGCTACAGCCGCCTCCCAATATGGATATAAGCGAACTCGTTTTTGTCTTACCTTGCGCTGTCAATATAGTTCCATAAAGAAGAGTCATGCTAGATGCCAATACGCCTATTAACAATATAGGTACATATATATAGGAGGATAAAAATGCGGCAGATGACATAATTTGCAGGAAATCTTTGGAAAAAAGAGCAAGCCCGGCAACACCAATCAGTAGCACGAAAAAGAATGCATTATGTATCTTTCGAAATTGTACCAGGAAGATATCCGATCCATATATCTTAAAAAAATAAGGTTCAAATGCCTTATAAGTACCCATTGACACAATATTCAAAAGCAATGCCAAAGTCGATGCGGTACTATAAATACCAAGTTCAGTTAATCCGATGTATTTTTCGATCAAAATGCGGTCTGACATGGAAACTAAATAATATGCCAAAGAACCCGGAACTAAGGGTAAGGAAAAAGCAAGAGCTTCCCTTATTTGTTGCCAGTCAAAACAGATTATAGCTTTCTTAGTTGTCAGGATAATGAACCAAATAGCGAATAAGAATGTAACTACTAAAGTCGCCCATAAAACCCCTAATGCCTTATATTCAAACTTAACTACCAGAATTACTGTCAGAAACATTATCAAACAGCTTTTTACCACATTGATTATTGTTATTGGCAAAGGATGTTCCTCTACCCGGTATGTGGCCAAAGGCAATATGGCAAACACATTAAAGAAATTAATACCAATCCCTAAAGCGATATATGGATAAAAAGAAATTTCATTTTGGAATACGTCAGCAAAATAATATCCAAACAAATAAGCCAATATGGAAACAAACACGTTTATGCCGACAATAAACACACTTAAATTTCCCAACAATTTCCTCTGATCTTCTTCATTCTTTTGCCGATAGTAATATACCAAATAATACGTGTTCAAACATAATACGGAAAAAACGAGTAAAAACACGTTCAACGTATTGACATAATTGAGAATACCATATTCCGCAGGGGTCAAATAGCTGGTCAAAACTGGAAATGTTATAAAACTGAACAACTTTGGCAAAATATCTCCCAATGCGTAAATCGTTGAATCCTTTACTAAATTAGGCATATGGTAACAATCTGATTTTATAAGCCTGAATATTTTATTTTATAAGTCGTACAATTTGAAAAGCCTCTGTCAACTGCTTCCCCACTATATAACCACGATATTGAGCCATAATTCGTAAGGCTCCAAAAGAACGTGGATGAGGAAACTCCCGAACTTCATATTGATAAGCAGCCATAGCATCAACTTTGGCTTGCAAATCATCCTCCGACACCTCTATAAACAAATTCGGAGAAAAATGACGAGGATCGGAGGAAGCTTGCCATTCTGTAGCAGAAGGAGTTTCAAACGTAATAACGGCCTTAACACATTCTCCTTGCATCGGACGAGTGGCTGTCATAACAGCCTGAAATGTAATCTGATGGTCAATATTCAAATCCCCACCATGATGAGTAAATATAATATCTGGCTGAAAGTTCTCCTTTTCGTGTTCTATAACTTTCACTATATCAAGTAAAGCATGCGAATCAAAACGGTTATCTGAGAAGTTATAACTCTTCACACTATGATACCCAATGATTTTAGCGGCAGAATACATATTCTGATGATGCTTTTCAAGTTCTTCTTTCCAAGCAGCCACATTCCTCGTATCCGAGCGTGAAGTTATTCCTTCTCCAAGTATTACAACATGAGTCATCACACCTTCCTCTTTTATCAACTTATGCATTGAAGCCCCTAATCCCAATAATTCATCATCGGGATGAGCTGCAACAATCATAATTCTTTTATTCCGAAATAAATTCATATCATAAAATATTTTTCTTAATCTACATATTCCATTTTCATAGGAGTTCCACGTTCTATATCTCTGTTGACTACTTTACCTAACAACTTATCAATATATACAGGAGCTAAACCGCCTGCCGGACGAATAGAACGTAGATTTTCCGTTGTTAACAAATCTCCTTTCTTTATATCTCTCACAATAAAAAGTGATCTAGAAAAGCGCCTATTAGACAACGCTTTTTCAGAAAGTTCATAAGTTATTCTTCCCATTGCAGCCTCTGTTTCACGGATTTTTCTTACCATTGTTTTAAACTCATGAGGTTCCATAGAGAATGCTGCATCAAGGCTTTTCATATTACGATCCAAAATAAAATGTTTCTCTACTATTCTAGCTCCTAATGCAGTGGCAGTAGTAGCTACAACATCTCCCAATGAATGGTCGGATAAACCAGCTACTACATTAAATCTTTTAGCCATATCAGGTATAGTCAAAAGGTTAGCTTCTTCAATAGGCGCAGGATAAGATGAAGTGCATTTTAACAAAGCAATATTATGGTTACCCACCTCCCGACATGCATCAACAGCATTTTCTATATCTTCAAGTGTTGCTATTCCTGTAGAAATAATAATAGGCTTTTTTTTAGATGCGGCATGTTTTATAAATGGAATATCCGTAATTTCGAAACTAGCAATTTTATAAGCAGGAACGTTCATCTGTTCCAAAAAATCAATTCCATTCATGTCAAACGGAGAAGAAAAAAATTCCATCCCCAAATCATGAGACAACTGCTGCAATTTTGGTAACCATTCCCATGGTGTGTATGCTTCCTTATATAATTGATACAAAGTTTTCCCATCCCATAGGGTACCTCCTCCTATCTGAAAATATTCATTATCACAATCTATTGTAATACCTCCGTCTGGATCATCATTTTGTACCTTTACAACATCAGCTCCAGCCTCTTTCATTGCCTCTATCGTTCTAACTGCAATATCAAAATTTTGCATGTGATTACAGGACAATTCAGCTATAATCAACGTCTTATCCAAATGATTAATATCTAACATATCCACCCTTATTTAACAATCGTAAAATAATCCTTATATCTCCGTTTCAATCTAGTTCCATATTTCACATCACATACAGGCAATTCTTCACCCAATAATTGTTTTATCCGCAGATATGGAAGATTAACCCCTCCAGCTGCTATCACGGATACTGTTGCGGTCAACCTCGGGTTTATATCCATCAGAACAGCTTTATTTTCACTATCTCTCATAAAATCAAATCCTATATTTCCATCCATGCCCAATAAAGATACAACATCTTTGCAAACCCGATATGCATATTCATCATACGCTAAGATACTCTCTTGAGCAATACTCATCATACTCACCGTATTTTCTCGCCCCACCTCATAAAGGACACATCCTTTGTCAGCAAGTAAATCTACCGTATATTCGTTCCCCGGCATATATTCAACCAACATCATTTCATCCAAATAAATCGGTTCCCGAAGGATACTTAACATATCCTCATAAGAAGTATAGAAACTATTCGGCTTCTTCTTTACAAAAATTTGATATCGAGACTGCGCAGCATCTATAATTCGTACACCACGACTGCCACTTCCGTTTACAATCTTGAGACATACAGGTTTATGAGGAAATCCCATCACCTTACAACCTTCAATAAAATCATCCACTGTATGAACAGGATAAAACTGAGGAACAGGAATTCCTGCACTTTTTAATTTTTGATAAGTCTGTAACTTATTGTTAGATATAGAAACAGCATTACTATCTGATACAGATAGTAAAACTCCCAATGTCTGGAAATCCTTATGTCTTTTAACCAAGATTTCCACCTCTGCTGAAATATTTGGAAAATAAATATCCACTTTCTCTTTCATACAAATATCTAACACGACATCTGCATAATTAAGAGCATTTGCAGCTGGAACCCGATAAAAAGCATCTACATATTGGTACACCGATGGATCGTAATCCATATCAATACCCACAACACGCACATTTCTTTCTCCATTATTTTTAATACAATCAATCATTCCCGGTGCAACTTGTGAACCACAAGCAGAAAACAATACAGTCAAATCTTTCATATCAAAAATGTATTAAAAATATCATCAAAATTTTCTGAACGCTTAATTTCCACCATTTCATTGTTCCTATTCCATGCTATTACAGGACAATTAGGTTGAATAAAAGGCGGTTTGGATACTATCGAGTATCCTCCAACATTACCAAACACTATAATATCCCCCTCACCAATAGGAACTCTCATATTTGAATATAAACAATCTTGCTCAAGACAAGTATAACCCATAATGTCGGCGTTCATAAACTTGTTTGTAATTGAACTTTCTGTCTTATTATTAATAACATAATATGGTAATTGTTTGAATCGACAGGTTTCTCCTGCATTATAGAAACTTGCATCAACTGTTGCCAAAACTCTATTTTTTATTATCTTCACATGATTAACCCTAGTAATCAACGACATATACTTGGAAATCAGTGTAGTGCCAGGTTCTGAAAATAAAATAGGTTTCTTTTTAGCCTGCCCATACCGTTCTTGCATTTTCCCTGCAACAACTGTTGCATATTCTGCATAAGACGGAATATGGACATCAAATTGTGAAGCCAAACTATCATCCATCACACCGAACATGCCACTACCAATGTCAATATAGTCCGGCACATCTTCCAAATAAATATCTACAGCATGTAACAGGCTATCTATCCTTTTTTCCCAAGCTTCAAGTCCCCTGGCCCTACTGATGTGACAATGTACACCACTTATAGAAATATTTTTATTCTTCTTCAATAAACAAACCGTTTCTTTTAGAGCATCCCCATCTAACTCTAAGCCAAAACGAGAAATATATCCAGCACCTACATCAAAATTAACACGCAATCCAACCTTAAATGTTTTGTCCATATTTCGTGTTGCAAATTGAGCGATGTATCTAGCTTCTGTTTCATTATCTATATTTAAAATTCCTCCTTGGAGTAAATGTTCTTCCAACGCATTTCCTTTACAAGGCCCATTATAGATAATAATCTCATTCACATAACCTATACGCTTTGCCAATTGATATTCCATATCAGAAACGACCTCCGCATACCCTCCTAATTCTTTTATAATTTTGCAAATATAAGGCATATAATTGGTCTTATACGAATATGCAGGTATATAATTGTCATATATTTCACGGAAAGCCGTACACAACGCATGATAATTATCTATAAATTCCTGTTCATGGAAAACATAAAATGGGGTACCATAAATTTTACACAATTCACTTATATAATGTTCCATACTTAATATCTATTTGATTTTTACATTATAGATCTCATCAGTCGAAAACATAAAACTCCCTCTTTCTTTTCTACCAAGATGAATCCTACCGATAAAAACAGATTGATTGATGCGCTATTCTCTTCCTTTACTTCTGAAATGAAATTATGAAAACCATACTTATAAAAAACATAATCTATCGAACGCTCCAACACACTTTTACCATACCCTTTTCCCCTATAAGCGGGATCAATAGAGATGTCAATGTATAAACCTTCTTCTACTTTATCAAATCGAACTTGCCCTACTGGATTCTCTTTCGAATAACAAAGGCACAATATAGTTTCATCACTTTTTAATTTCTTTTCAAACCATTGCCTATGAGATTCAAATGATATAAGGTCCGTTTGAAATGCAAATTTTCTTACCAATGGATCATTTACCCAATTAAAATATAATAGCATATCTTCTAACTGAGCTTCACGAACCGTTATATCTGAATTAAAAATTTTATTCATTATAGATTTTACAGAATGTGGTTGAAATCTCTTTGCGGAAGAAGAACATGACAAAGCCAGCATATCCCTTCTCAATATATTCCGGATATCATCTGCATTATATTTACATAAATCCCCTATACAATTTAAAGCATAATAATTACTACTACCAACTTGAGAACAAATGACCTTTTGATTATCTATATAATAACCATAAATTATACGCAAGCCGGTAAAAACCCCTTCCCACAATAAAGTACTTGCCGGTAAAAAAGCAAAATCTGAATCTGACATCAGATCTGCTACTTTTTCAGCAGAAACATTAGAATATATTTTTACACGATGATTATATTTAGCCAAATTGTTAAGGTCACCAATCCAAAGATAGGCATCTCCTACTATCACATGAATGACATCTAATTCTGACATTTCACATACTGTCTCAACATATTTCATAGTTAGGTTAAAATCATCTACTCCACCAAAAGCAATCAATAAATTATATTTATCTTTCACTTTCCTTAGAGAATATTTATTCATAAAAGGTGGACGAAGTAATGCATATGATAGTCCCAAACATAACTGGGTATATTTTTCAACTGAATAATCACCATCTGTTACGCCTATTGCATGATTTATTACCAAATCAGCCACATAGTGTTTATCATGCATATCATCTATGCAAACTAGCCGACACCCTTTAGCCTTTATTTGACGTTGATAGTCTGTTGTGAAAAAGTAGTTATCAAGTACGACTGTTTCATCTCCATGCAAATAAGATAGGAAAACCTCATAATGAGTGGATTCATCTAATTCCACAAAATTACAGACTTTATCCATCTCTTGTTTTTGATAAGACGTTGGATGACATGTGAAGAACACACAATCAAAATTATCCTTCAACATATCAGCTAAAGCTAAAGAACGGATAAAATGTCCGTAACCTATTTCAAAACTTGCATCAGCCCGAAAAAAAATTCTCTTTTTCAATTAAAATAGATTTTATGAATGAAGCAAACGATATTTCATTTCAGCTAATTCCCAATCAGTAATAGTATCTAAATCTTGCACTTCCAATTCAGACAGTATTAATCCTGCAGTATTTTTACCCCAAAGAGTTTTTTCTTCTAAAAAAGAAGCTACTCGAGCCAAATAAAATTGCCCGGCATCATGATAACTTGTCTCTAAATCTTGTGAACGACTATTGGCATATTCAGGCCATAGCATACCTATTTTACCATCTACAATATGCAACCCACGTTGTATAGGATATGAATAAGCCACACAAGTAAAAACAAAATCTATTGTTGCATCAAGTTTGTCAAAAGCTTCAGTCAGTCGTTGAGGGGTAACAAAAGGAGCGGTAGAATAAAGACAACAAAGATTATCAAATTCCTGCCCTCTTTGTTGGTATTGCTCTAATACTTCCAAAAGCACATCATCAGTACCTGCAAAATCATTCGAAGTTTCTTCACTTCGCATAAAAGGAACTTTTGCGCCATACTTTTTAGCAATTCCTGCAATCTCTTCATCATCAGTAGAAACCATTACCTCCTCAAAAAGTCCAGACTGCAAAGCAGCCTCAATAGAGTAAACAATGATAGGCTTACCCATAAATGGTTTCACATTCTTGCGAGGGATACGCTTGGAGCCTCCCCTCGCTGGAATTACACATAAATTTTTCATTTACTTACAAACAAATTCTATAACTTTACTGATTACATATTCCTGTTGCTCCTCAGTAAGTGTCGGGAACATAGGCAAGGCCAAGCAATGTTTATAGTACTCTTCTACTACAGGAAGATCTCCCTCTTTATTACCGAACTGTTTGTAGTAAGGCATAAGATTGAGTGGATAATATAGAACTTGAGCATAAACCTTGTTCTCACGGAGATAGTTGTAAAGTCCAAGACGGTCTTCCACTTGAATGACATAGAGATGATATGCATGATACACATCACTTGCTTCGTATGGAGTCTTAATGCCTTCGATATCTGCAAATGCCTCATTGTACTTACGGACGAGCTCACGACGTATCTCTACGTTCTTACGGGCACGTTTCAATTGAGAAGTACCTAAAGCTGCCTGAATATCGGTGATACGGTAATTGTAACCCAATTCTTGCATCTCGTAATACCAAAGTCCATCCTTACGCAGTAGTTTGTCAGCATCGTGAGTAATACCATGCGTACGATAAAGAGCCATCTTCTCATAATATTCCTTATTCTGAGTACATGCCATTCCTCCTTCACCGGTAGTGATATGTTTTACGGGGTGGAAAGAAAAAACAGTTATATCAGAATACTTACCCGAACCACAATATACTTTTTCACCGGTGGAGTCAATAAAATAGGCGCCCGGTGCATGACATGCATCCTCAAGTATCCACATACCGTATTCATCAGCAACCTTACGATACTCTTCCATATTGTGAGGATAACCGGCAAAGTCAACAAGTACCATGCCCTTGTATGTCCCTTTAGGAGCCGCTGCCAAAGTTTCCTTAAGCTTATCAATATCAAGCAGATAAGTTTTAGGATTAATATCGACAAACTTCACACTTCCACCACAGAACCGGATACAATTGGCAGATGAAGCAAAAGTCATGGGAGTACAAATGACATTGTCACCTGGCTTTACCCCCAAAGCAATGGCCGCAAGATGAAGAGCTGAAGTTGCATTGTTAACAGCAACTGCATACTCACAATGTACATATTCACTAAATGCTTTTTCAAAAGCAGGAATAGCTGGTCCACAAGTCAGATAATCAGATCTTAGGGTATCGACTACAGCCTGAATATCCTCATCTGAAATATACTGACGCCCGTAAGAAATAGGTTTATCAATCATTTTACTTCAAAGTTGGGGTCAACATACTTTTTAATATTCTCACGCATGGATTCAACAGTCTCCCATTCCGTATTCTTGTCGGAACTGTAATGGAAACCTTCAGAAACAGGTACTGCGTGATGGTGTTCTATAAATTCTTCACGCGTATGTTTGAAAGACACGGACGGAAGTATTACATAATATCTTCCCAAATCAATCGTATCTAATGCGTCAGTCACTGTTATCATTTCTTCATGTAGTTTCTCACCCGGGCGAATGCCGACTTCTACTTGTGGTAAATTAGGAGCAATGGCAGTAGCCACATCCTTTATGTGGTAAGAAGGAATTTTGGGAATAAAAATTTCTCCCCCCAAATGATGTCCCAGCGCATACATCACCATTGCGACACCTGCTTCCAATGAAATATTGAAGCGGGTCATTCGCATATCGGTAATCGGCAATTCTTTGGCTCCACTATCGCGTTTATTGATAAAGAACGGTATAACAGAACCACGGGAACCCATCACATTACCGTAACGAACGACTGAAAAACGAATATCTTTGGAACCGCTAATATTATTAGCCGCAGTAAAAAGTTTATCAGAGGTCAATTTCGTTGCTCCATATAAGTTAATAGGAGCACAAGCCTTATCCGTAGATAAAGCAACTACATCATGTACCCCGGTGGCCAATGCTGCTTTAATCACATTTTGGGCACCATGTACATTAGTCTTGATACATTCTTCAGGATTATATTCAGCGGTATCCACCTGTTTGATGGCAGCAGCATGAATAATTACGTCAACTCCTTCACAAGCGCGTGTAAGCCGTTCCAAATCACGGACATCACCAATAAAGAAACGTAATTGAGGATACTTGTCGTGCGGATACTTTTGCTTCAATTCAAATTGTTTCAATTCATCTCTGGAATAGATGATAATTTTGTTTACACGTGGATAATCACGTAAAATTGTTTCTACAAACTTTTTACCAAAGGAACCTGTTCCTCCAGTAATCAATACATTTTTACCGTTTAACATGATTTCGAATTATATATTATCAATTTTAACATCTAAACAGCCCATATACTTTTAAAAAAAACAGCAAGAATCTCATCAACTATAATATATTTTGTAATACTCTTGATATTCCCCGCTCGTCACGTTATCCATCCACTCCTGGTTGTCCAGATACCAGCGTACCGTCTTCTCGATCCCCTCCTCAAACTGAAGGCTCGGCTCCCAGCCCAGCTCCTGCTGAAGCTTCGTCGAGTCGATGGCGTAGCGCATGTCGTGGCCCAGGCGGTCTGTCACGAAGGTTATCAGGTTCATGTCCTCCCCTTCCTTGCGGCCCAGCAGGCGGTCCACCGTGTTGATTACCACCTTGATGATGTCGATGTTCTTCCACTCGTTGAAGCCGCCGATGTTGTACG
>ERZ780167.1982-NODE-1982-length-16812-cov-4.691174_pt1 | contig 16812 bp, 8 predicted proteins | sample MGYA00510982_ERZ780167 | MGnify/ENA primary metagenome ERZ780167 (study PRJEB29588, sample SAMEA2146107) | human gut metagenome | biome: human gut; feature: human-associated habitat; material: faeces | place: Denmark | collected 2008/2010 ... | reverse complement strand
ATTGATGTGGACCCGGCACTGCTGGAGGCCAGCATCGTCAAGCTGACGCTCCAGCCGCTGGGGGAAAACGCCATCTATCACGGCATGGAATACGCGGACGGCGACGGCGAGATCCACATCCGCGCCTTCCGCGAGGGCGAGAACATGGTCATCGAAGTGGAGGACAATGGGCCCGGAATGCCGGAGCAGGTGATGGAGCAGGTGATGGAGCAGCTTTTGAAGCCCGGCATCTCCGTGTCTGCCGCAAGGCCGGGTGGCTCGGGCATCGGTCTGCGTAATGTCCACCAGCGGATACAGCTGACCTTCGGCCCAGCCTACGGCCTGACCATCCGCAGCGAGCCGGACAGAGGGACGGTGGTGCGTATCTGCCTGCCTGCACTGGGAGAAAATGAGGTGCGGAAATACCGGAGGGAGGGAGAGGCGTGAGCCGAAAGGTGTTATTCCAACTGGTGCTTCCCCTGATCGGATTGAGCATACTCTTTTGGCTGCTGGCCTTTGCTCCCGGCGAACGGAAGGATCAGCCCGCTCTGCTGGAGATGTCTGTCATCCTTCGCGACGGAGACGGCGCAGTTTCCACCATGCGAAGGGGCATGGAGCAGGCGGCGGAGGATCTGAATGTGGAGCTGCGCTTCCTGACGCCCACCGCGGACAACAGCGCCGCCGAGCAGGCGCATCTGCTGGAGAGGGAGACGGCGGGAGGCACACAGGCTATCCTGCTGCTTCCGGCGGATCGGGGCGTGCTGGGTGAGGCTGTATCCGCGGCGGCGGGCAGGACGGCACTGGTGACGGTGGAAACGGATATGACCGAATGGGGTGCCGGAGCCGCTGTGACTATGGATCATCAGGCGCTGGGAGAGGCACTGGGTGAGGCGGCGTGCAACGGCGTACCGACCGGCGGCACGGTGCTGCTGCTGGACAGCCTGCCCGGAGACAATGGGATACGGGAGCGGATGCTGGCGGCAAGGGAGACCCTGGAGCGAGCGGGGCGGCAGGTCCGGATATATCAGTGGAGCGCTGACACCGCCTCCTTCACGGATATTCTGCGGATTGAAAGACCGGGCGCGGTGGTCGCCTTCGAGGCGGCGGTACTGGCGGAAGCAGCGGAGATGGCGCGGAGCAACGAGAGCTTTCCCCTGCTATATGGCTGCGGCTCTACACCCGCCATCGCTGCCGCGCTGGAGGAGGGCCGCGTGACGGCCATCGCCGCGCTGAATGTGTTCTCCGCAGGGTATCTGGCGGTGGATGCTGCGGCGGCGCTGGCGCGGCATGAGGACTGGACGGGCGTACCCACCGTGGCTTTTTCCATCGTCCGGCAGGAGAACATGTACGACAACGACAACCAGAAGCTGCTGTTCCCCGTGACATGAGCTTGTAAGGGAGAGGAGACGGTATGAAAAGGATCGTTTGCCTGATCGCCGCGCTGACCCTGCTGCTGGCGCTGCCTGCCTGCCGTGCGGATACAGGCGTGGGCAGAACGCTTCGGGTCGGAGTGGCACTGTACCAACAGGAGGATACCTTTATTGAAACCGTGACCCGAGAATTGCAGCGGGCTGCGCTGGAAACGGGAGATGGTCAGGACATAAAGATCAATTTATATATTGCCGACGGCAAAGAAAGTCAGGCCACGCAGAACGAGCAGGTAGATCGCTTTCTGGAGCGGGGCTACGATGTAATCTGCGTCAATGTCGTGGATCGCACGGCGGCGGCCGTTATCATCGACAAGGCACAGGCAGCGGATGTGCCGGTGATCTTCTTTAACCGCGAGCCGGTGGAGGAGGATCTGCGCCGCTGGCAGCATGCCTACTATATTGGGCTTCCGGCGGGGGACGCCGGGGTATTGCAGGGCGAGCTGGTGCTGGACGCATGGCAGAGCCGTCGGAACGAGCTGGACCGGAACGGCGACGGTGTGCTGCAATATGTGATGCTGGAGGGAGAGCCGGGACACCAGGATGCCCTGCTCCGGACGGAGTACAGCATCTCTACCCTGATAAAGGCCGGCGTCTCCACGGAGAAGCTGGCCAGCGCCGCCGCCAACTGGCAGCGCGGGCAGGCCGGCATCCGGATGCGTCAATGGCTTCGGGAATTCGGGGATGCGATAGAGGTGGTCTTTGCCAACAACGACGACATGGCGCTGGGCGCTATCGACGCCTGCACCGAGGCCGGGCTGGGTAAAAGCAGTTTGCCGTTCATCGTGGGTGTGGATGCCACACCGCCGGCAATGGAGGCGCTGCGGGAGGGAACACTGGAGGGCACCGTTCGCAACGATGCCGTCGGCCTGGCGGAGAGCCTGATAAGCATGGCCGTCTCCCTCTCGTCAGAGGGAACACCCCCGCAGGGGATGGAGGTAACGGACGGCAGCTACGTATGGCTGCAGTACGAGGCGGTCACGGCGGAGCAGCCGGAGGGCTGACGCCCCAAAGGGGATAAGCCCCTTCACGAAGAGAACAAGGAGGAGCAGATGACGATACATACAAGGCTGGAGGCATGTCTGGAGCAGTTCTCATTTGAAGAAACCCTCATCCGCCTTTACGGCAAGGAGGGCAAGGATCGGGCTCGCACCCGCTGTATGGAGGCCGCAGAGGGCTTCCGTCAGACCTTTGGCTATTCGGCACAGGCGCTGTTCAGCGCGCCCGGCCGCACGGAGATCGGCGGCAACCACACGGACCATCAGCACGGGTGTGGGCAGCCGCCGTGGATCTGGACATTCTGGCGGCGGCGGCGCCCAATGAGAGCGGCGTCATCCGCGTGCTGTCGCAGGGCTACCCCATGACGGAGGTGGCGCTCTGCCAGCTGACGCCGCAGGCGGAGGAGGTCAACACCTCCGCGGCGCTGATCCGGGGCGTGGCCGCCCGCATGAGCGAGCTGGGCTGCGACCTGGCGGGCAAGGGGCTGGATGTCTACATGACCTCCACTGTCCCCAAGGGCAGCGGCCTCAGCTCCTCCGCCGCCTATGAGGTGCTGATCGGCACCATGCTCAACGAGCTGTTCTGGGAGGGGCGCTGCACGGCGGTGGAGCTGGCCCAGATCGGCCAGTACGCGGAGAACGTGTTCTTCGGAAAACCCTGCGGCCTGATGGATCAGATGGCGTCCTCGGTGGGCGGCGTGGTATCCATCGATTTTGCAGATACGGCGTGTCCGGTGGTGGAGAAGCTGGACGTGGATCTCCACGCCTGCGGTTATGCCCTGTGCATTCTGGACTCCGGCGCGGGACATGAGGATCTGACCGGGGAGTACAGCGCCATCACCGAGGAGCTGCGGGCGGTCTGCCGCGTGTTCGGCAAAGAGGTGCTGCGGGAGGTGCCGGAGGCAGACTTCCTTGCGGAGCTGCCCCACGTCAGAAAGGCGGTGGGGGATCGGGCGGTAAACCGCGCCTTCCACGTCTACGGCGAGAACCGCCGGGTGCGGGAGGAGGTACAGGCGCTCCGCAGCGGCGATTTCCAGCGATTTCTCGCGCTGGTGCGGGAGTCGGGGCGCTCCTCCGCCATGTATTTGCAGAATATCATTCCCACCGGCAGCACGGCGGCGCAGGAGCTGATGGTGGCCATCGCCCTGTGCGAGCGTATGCTGGAGGGGCAGGGTGCCGTCCGTGTACACGGCGGCGGCTTCGGCGGCACGGCACAGGCGTTCGTGCCGCTGGATATGCTGGACGGCTTCCGCGACAGGGTGGAAGCCTCGCTGGGACGGGGCTGCTGCCACGTGGTGCGCATCCGGCCGGCCGGCGGCATCCGGCTGGGATAGGAGGTGCGGCATGTGCTATCAGGCCATTGAAGATCTGCTGGGCTACGCCCTGCGCACAGGGCTTATAGAGGAATGTGACCGCACATGGGCCTCCAACGCCCTGCTGCAAGCGATGAAGCTGGAATCCTGGGAAGCTCCGCAGACGGTGCGGGAGCGGCCCTTGGAGGATATTCTGAAGGAGCTGCTGGACAACGCGGCGGCGCGAGGCGTCATACAGAACGACATCACCAGCCGCGACCTGTTCGATACCGAGTTGATGGGCATACTGACGCCCCGCCCCGCTCAGGTCATCAGTGAATTCCGGCGACGGTATCAGGCCGACCCGAAGGAGGCCACGGACTGGTTCTACCGCTTCTGTCAGGACACGGACTACATCCGCCGTTACCGCGTTGCGCGGGACAGGAAGTGGAAGGCCGTCACCCCCTACGGCGAGCTGGACATCACCATCAACCTCTCCAAGCCGGAGAAGGATCCCAAGGCCATCGCCGCAGCCAAGGCCGCCCCCCAGACCAGCTACCCCAAGTGCCAGCTCTGCCGGGAGAACGAGGGCTACGCCGGACGGCTCAACCACCCCGCCCGGCAGAATCTGCGGCTCATACCCGTCACCCTCCAAAAGGAGCAGTGGTTTTTCCAATACAGCCCCTATGTCTACTACAACGAGCACTGCATCGTTTTGAACGGGCGGCACGCCCCCATGAAGATCGACGGGGCGACCTTCCGCCGGCTGTTGGACTTCATCAGGCAATTCCCCCTCTACTTTGTGGGCAGCAACGCCGATCTCCCCATCGTGGGCGGCTCTATTCTCAGCCACGACCATTTCCAGGGTGGCCGCTATGCTTTTGCCATGGAAAAAGCCCCTGTGGAGCAGCATGTCACCTTCCGGGGCTTTGCAGATGTGGAGGCCGGCATTGTCAAGTGGCCCATGTCCGTGATCCGGCTCCGCTGCAAAGATGATCAGCGTCTGGTGGAGCTGGCGGAGCGCATCCTCGCCGCATGGCGGGGCTATACGGACGAGGCGGCCTTCATTTTCGCGAAGACGGACGGCGAGATGCACAACACCATCACCCCCATCGCCCGTATGCGGGAGGGACAGTTTGAGTTGGATCTGGTGCTGCGCAACAACATCACCACGGAGGAGTATCCCCTCGGCGTCTACCATCCCCATCAGGAGCTGCACCACATCAAGAAGGAGAACATCGGCCTCATCGAAGTCATGGGTCTTGCGGTGCTGCCCGCCCGGCTGAAGGACGAGCTGCACGGCGTGGCGCAGGCTCTGGTGTGTGGCGACGATCTGCGGCAGGACGAGACCCTGCGCAAGCACGCGGATTGGGCGGACGAGCTGAAGACCCGCTATACCTTCACGGCGGACAACGCCGAGGAGCTCCTGCGGCGGGAGGTGGGCGCGGTGTTCGCCGCCGTGCTGGAGCACGCCGGTGTCTACAAATGCACGCCGGAGGGCCGGGAGGCCTTTTTGAGATTTATACATAGTGCTGAAATGTAAGGAGGAACTATATGGCAAAGAACAGGTATATTGGGGATTATCCCGCTATTGGTATCCGCCCGATCATTGATGGTCGCCGCGGCCCGATGCAGTTGCGAGAAAATCTGGAGGATCAAGTTCTGGCGATGGCTTTGGCAGCCAAAAAACTGTTTGAGGACAACCTGCGCTATTCCAATGGTGATCCGGTTCGTGTGGTCGTTGCAGATAGCTCGATTGGGCGCGTACCGGAATCGGCTGCCTGTGCGGAGAAATTCCGCAGAGAAGGCGTGGCAATTACACTGTCTGTCACACCGTGCTGGTGCTACGGCTCCGAAACTATGGATATGGACCCGATGACGATTAAGGGTGTCTGGGGCTTTAATGGTACGGAACGTCCGGGGGCTGTATACTTGGCCTCTGTTTTGGCCACCCATGCGCAAAAGGGACTTCCTGCGTTTGGGATTTATGGCCATGAGGTGCAGGATCGTGACCAGGTCGCCTGTATTCCTGATGATGTAAAGGAAAAGCTGCTGCGCTTTGGCCGTGCAGCCGTTGCCGCTGCAACCATGCGGGGAAAAAGCTATTTGCAGATCGGCTCGATGTGTATGGGGATCGGAGGCTCGATTATCGACCAGCAATTTATGGAGGAATATCTCGGCCTCCGCGTAGAGTCTGTGGATGAAGTAGAGATCCTTCGCCGCATGGAGGAGGGCATCTATGACCACGCTGCGTATGAAAGAGCATTGGCATGGACAAAGGAGCACTGCAAAGAAGGTCGTGACGATAACCCTGAATTCGTCCAGTTTCTTGGAGAAAAACGCCGCATTAAATTCACTGCGGAGGAAAAGGAAAAGCAGTGGGAATTCACCATTAAGATGTACTGTATCATCAAAGATCTGATGCAGGGAAATCCCAATCTCCCAGATGGATTCGAGGAGGAAAAGTCCGGCCACAATGCCATTGCAGCAGGTTTCCAGGGACAGAGGCAGTGGACGGATCACTGGCCCAACTGTGATTATCCCGAGGCAATACTGAATTCCTCCTTCGATTTTGAGGGCAAGAAAGAACCGATGGTCTTCGCTACTGAAAATGATGTGCTCAACGGACTCAGTATGTTGTTTATGGGTCTGCTGACCAATCGAGCGCAGATTTTCGCCGATGTCCGTACCTATTGGTCGCAGGAAGCCACAAAGCGAGTTACCGGATATGATTTGGAGGGTCGGGCAAAGGACAACGGCGGGATTATCCATCTGCTAAACTCCGGCGCAGCCTGCCTTGATGCCTGCGGCGAGTGTTCCGATGAGAATGGGAACGCGGTAATGAAGCACTGGTGGGATGTCACAGATGAGGATATCAGAAAAATGACCGACGCAACAGTCTGGTGCGAGGCGGGACTGGATAATTTCCGCGGCGGAGGCTTTTCCAGTCACTTTGTCACCCGTGCAGAAATGCCTGTCACTATGATTCGCCTTAACCTTGTAAAAGGCCTCGGTCCGGTTCTGCAAATTGCCGAAGGCTGGACCGTCAAGCTTCCCGATGCAGTGACCGAAACGCTCATGGAGCGTACAAATCCCACATGGCCTTGCACATGGTTCACACCGCGCTGCAGCGGTAAGCCTGGCAGCCCATTCCAAGACGCCTACACCGTTATGCAGCATTGGGGCGCAAATCACGGCGCAATCTCTTATGGACACATTGGTGCAGATATCATCACGCTCTGCTCTATGCTGCGTATTCCCATCAGTATGCATAATGTGGATGAGGCTGATATCTTCCGACCGGCGGCGTGGAACGCCTTCGGCATGGATAAGGAGGGCCAGGATTATCGCGCCTGCGCTGCCTATGGCCCAATGTATAGGAATATCCGATGAAGGATTCGCCGCACCGTCTTCGACTCCATTGCAATTCCGCAATTCCAGAAAGGTATCGTGATTCCATGCGTAATTTACTGGCTTTTGATTTAGGTGCAAGTAATGGCCGTGCCATCCTGGGCCGATTCGATGGCACAAGAGTTACTTTGCATGAGCTTCATCGTTTTGAAAACAACTATATCGAAATGAACGGTGTGTTCTATTGGGATCTGCCGTATCTTTACCAACAACTTAAGCTCGGCTTTCTTGCCTTTCGGCAGGCTAATATGGGCGAGCTTGACTGCTTTGGCATCGACGCATGGGGTGTAGATTACGGCTTACTGGACAAGAATGGAAATCTTCTTTCCAACCCAAGAGCCTACCGCTACGCTCGGGAGGAGGATATGGCCGAGGTCTGGAAGCAGCTGGACTTTGCTGATATCTTCGCCCGTACCGGTATTGCCGCCATGAACTTCAACACCATTTTTCAGCTCATGCGGCGCAGGTGCGAGGATGATGCAGCCCTGCAGAACGCTGAAACATTGCTGCTGATGCCAGATCTATTGGGATATTTTCTAACCGGTGAAAAGGCATCGGAATACACGAATGTGACGACCACCATGCTGTATTCTCCGGAGAAGCGAGATTGGGACAGAGAAATCATCTGCAAACTTGGTCTGCCGGAGAGGATTTTCACAAGGATAGATTATGCAGGGGATCTTCGTGGCAAGCTGCGTTCGGAACTGGCGAAGGAACTTGGAATCAACCAAGCGGCTTTTGCCGCCGTTGGTACGCATGATACGGCCTCGGCTGTGGCTGCTATTCCCGGAAACGGCAACTTTGCTTTCTGCTCCAGCGGAACATGGTCGTTGTTTGGTGTGGAAACAGATCGTCCCGTTCTGGAGAGGACGGTGCGTGATGCAAACTTCTCAAACGAAGGGACGATTCAACGAGGCTTTTGTCCACTTAAAAGCATTATGGGACTGTGGCTCATTCAAGAGTGCCGCCGTGAATGGCAAAAGGAAGGAACGCTATACTCTTGGGATGAGATCGTGGATCAGGCAAAACAGGCAGAGCCCTTCCGATCTATCATCGACCCGGATTATGGAGAATTCTTCTCCGGCGGGGGGATGTCTGAAAAAATACAAGGCTTTTGCCGAAGAACAAACCAGCAGATTCCCGAGAGCGTTGGGCAGATGGCGCGCTGTATCTATGAATCCCTTGCACTAAAGTACCGCTGGGCACTGGAACGCCTTGAAGACATCAAGGGACATCGCATTGATAGGCTGCACATCGTTGGCGGTGGTTCGCAAAACCGCTTTCTTAACCAGCTTGCGGCAGATGCCATTGACCGTCCGGTCATTACAGGCCCGGTGGAGGGTGCAGCCCTTGGAAATATCCTTGCTCAATCTATGGCTCTGGGTGACATCAAGAGTATTGATGATCTGCGCGATGTTGTTCGGGAATCAGTTGACATGGAGACTTATACGCCGAACCATACATTAGGATGGGAAGCGGCATATAGAAAACTATGTGATTTTTTATAAGGAGCTTTCATCATGAATATTCAATACATTCACCCCGCAGATCAGATTGTAATGTTTATGCAGAGGGTCTACGACAAAAAACTCACCTCCATGTCTGGCGGCAATCTGTCGGTCCGAGATAATGAGGGAAACATTTGGATCACGCCTGCCAGTATCGACAAGGGTTCGCTTACCAGAAGGGACATCATCTGCGTTCGCTCCAACGGCGATTGCGAAGGCCCTCATGCGCCCTCCTCAGAGCTGCCTTTCCATCAATCGGTCTATAAGCTGCGTCCGGATCTAAACGCTGTTTTGCATGCGCACCCACCTGCACTCGTTGCATTCTCTGTCGTTCGCAGGCTTCCGGAACTTAACCTGACTCCAACGGTGCGGTATATGTGCAAGAACATAAAAATGGCGGCTTATGCCATTCCCGGAAGTCAAGCACTCAGTGCAGAGGTGGGGAAAGTGTTTGAACAGGGCTGCAACATCGCTTTGCTGGAAAACCACGGCGTATGCGTGGGCGCAGCGGATATGCTTACAGCTTTTCAGCAGTTCGAAACACTCAATTATGCTGCTGAACTGGAAGCTCTGGCAACTCGCCGTGGAGAGATTCGCCCACTGTCGGAAACTGCATGCCAAATGAGCAAAACAAATGTCTGTTCTGAACTGCGAAACGTATCCCCGCAACCTTGTAGTTCGGAAGAATTGGCAGCCCGGCGCGATTTGATTGCACTGATACGGCGTTCCTATAAGATGGGACTTTTTACGGCGGCTCAAGGAACCTATTCCACCCGGCTGTCAGACGGGAGCTTTATCATCACACCTCTTCATGCTGATCCTGCCTATTTGGAGGCAGACGACTTGGTACGTATACAGGACGGTGCGAAAGAACCTGGGAAGACCCCGGATGCAGATGTGTTGCTACACCAGAAAATCTACGATAAAAATCCCAAAATCGGTGCGATAGCTTTTGCTCAACCGGTTCATTCCATGGTGTTTGCTGTTACTGATATGCCATTCGACACGCGAACGATTCCGGAAAGCTATATTCTTTTGCGCGATGTAAAGCGGATTCCATTCGAGGCAGCTTATCAGAATTTGGACGATGTCGCAGCTGAGTTTGATAATGCTCATCCGGTTCTTCTTGTTAAAAACAAATCGGTCATGGTAACGGGTGCTTCGATGCTGCAGGTTTTCGACCGTCTCGAGGTCATGGAAATGACGGCCGCATCTATTTTGGATGCCCAAGCTCTTGGGACGATAGCCCATATTCCATCGGACGAAATCGCGGCACTGAAAACCGCATTTCACTTAGAGGACTAATCATCTTCGGTCCCAAGCCCAAAAATCCTTTTTCGCAGAAAACTGCGGCTAAAAACAGTGGAACCGCCGGACACCCGGCGCACACATAGGGGAAAATCACAGAAAAAGGAAAGGAGCGAAATAACAATGATGTGTTGGACCAGACTCTTTAGAAAGAGACTGCTTCCACTTCTGCTGGCGGCTGTCATGTTGACCGGGATGCTGCCCCGGTTGACGGTAGTTGCGCAAGCAGAGGAGCAAGGCCAGAAGATCGACTTGACCGAAAGCAGCGTAAGTCATCATGGAACCACTGCGGACAATACGCGGCCCAAGCGATGGGTCGTGGACGGAGACCGGACACAGGCAAACTATTTCGTGACCGGCAATGATCAAACGCAGACGGCAAACACCGAAAATCCTGCGAACCCCGGCTACTGGCTTCAGCTGGATCTGGGTCAGAAGTACAGCATTACAAAGCTGAACCTGTGCATTTATTACGATGGACGCTACCTGAAGGATCTGGTGGTGCTTGCCTCAAATGAGGCGCAGTTTACCAAGGAGAACAGCCAGGTCGTATACAACGCGGACAGCAACAACTTCTTCGGTCTCGGAGCCGGGACGGATTCGGAGATGCCTGCCCAAAACAACAGTGCTGGCTTTGACATCACGCCGACGCCAGTGGTAGAGGCTCAGTATCTCCGTATTTTCAACAACGGCAACAGCAAGAACGACGGCGCCCATTGGATCGAAGTGGAGGTCTATGGAACTGAGACAACCGGTCAGCCGATGCTCTATAATGTAGCCAACGGTCGCAAGGCCACGGTCAACAAGGACGGCAGTGTGGATCCCAATCGTCCCGCCTCCCTGATGACGGACGGCGACAAGAGCGTCGGTCAGTACACCGAGATCAGCCGCGACAAGGTTCAGGATAAAAACGATCCTTCCTACGCTCAAATCGACCTTGGGGATGTGTATCCCATCAGCCGAGTCAACTTCTGGAACTACTGGGCGGATGGGCGAACTCTCAAGGATCTGAAGATCATTCTCAGCGAGGACCCGCATTTCAACAACGCGACTACGATTTATAGTCAGGATTATACCGCCACCGAGCAGGGCCTTGCGGCCACACCTGAAAATCCTGTCCGTGCCCGCTATATCCGGGTGTGGAACGACGGACACGACAAGGGGAACGGTGGCCACTACATCGAGATCGAGGCATGGAGCACGGAGACCCAGCGGCCCGTGCAGCCGGAGCCCTTCCAGTTTGGCGGAATTCTCAATATCCCGACCTATACCGCCAATGGTAAGGACGGAGAAGGTGTCACCCACCCGGATGTCCTTGACTTTGCCCAGATCAAGGGCACTGGCGGCGCAGCGCTGGACACCTGGGGCGGCTATCGCTACTGGATGGCTGTGACACCCAACCAGACTGGCAACTCACAGTTTGAAAACCCCTGTCTCGCCGCCTCCAGCGACGGCATCACTTGGGTGGTGCCCACAGGCATCACCAATCCGCTGACCAATGTCCCAAGGGAACCTGACAACACCCACAACTGTGATACCGATATGATCTACGACCCGAACTCGGATCAGCTTTGGGTCTACTATATCTGGGAGCAGGATAGCCCCAGGGGCACCCCCTCCGAGCTGCGCAGGATCAAGGTGGGGTATTCTGAGGGCAACTTCACCGTCGGTCAGTATGAGGTATGCACAAAGAGCAGTTACCAGTACGACATGCAGTCTCCCGCCGTGGTGCGGAGGGGGGCTGGTCAATGGTTGATGTGGTCCAACAACTCCGACCAGAACGACGGCGTTGCCGGCTGGCAGAATCAGAATGCCTTTGTGGAACTGCGCCAGTCACAGGACGGGAAGACCTGGGGGGCTGCCAAGAGCCTGAAGCAATCCCTGATCCTGAAAGGCGAAGGTGGTGTGGAGTACTATATCCCATGGCATTTGGATGTGCAGTGGATGGAGAGTGAGAACGAGTATTGGGGCCTGTTCTGCGCCTATCCGAAGGGCGGGAATACCCAGAGAACCTATCTCCTCTTCGCCACATCCGTCGACGGTGAGACGTGGACCAGCTATCCCAAGCCGCTCATCTCTCCCACTGATGGTGGGTGGTACAACAATTTTGTCTACCGCTCCACCTTTACTTATGAAAACGGCAAACTCCGCGTTTGGTTCTCCGGCGGCGAATCCCAAGGCTGGCGCATCGGCTACACGGAGTTCGACAGCTTCAAGACAACGGTCCTTCCCACTCTTGGAACAGCCTATACGCCGGACGCCCCCACTCCGCCGCAGCCCGGCAACTGGCGTGATGTCACGCCCGGAAGTGGAGACATCCTCTTCGACCCCTATACGGCGGCCAACGACGGCTGGAAGGTGGAAAACGATACGGATGCCGCCTCCTACCGCAAGGGAAGCAAGGCTACCTTCTGCTTCTATGGCACAGCGGTACAGTGGATCGGCCAGCAGGAGGACTGCTTCGGCCCTGCCGTCCTCTATCTGGACGGAAATCCAGTGGCCGAGGGTGACATTAAAAACCAGTACATTTCCAGCGGGAACAATCATGATGTGATTCTGTTCACTGCGGAAAGCTTGGAGAACAAGGCTCATGTGCTGACCATTGAGCCTAAAACGATGGACTGCGTACGCCTACAGGAGGAGGACCACGGCCCCACGACGGCGTACAGATCACAAAGCTGCAATATAAGGGTCCGGAGAAAGGGCAGGCCCCCGACGGTCTGTATTCCGTTGAGATCGATCAGACGGACATCCCCGTGGGAGGAACCGCCCGGATCACCGCCCTGGCACCCTTCAACTCCGCCAGCTCCGTCAGCTATGAGTCCGCTGACAAGAACATTGCCACGGTCAGCACCGACGGTATTGTCACCGGCGTGGGAGCGGGGCAGACGACAATCACCGTGAAGCACGGAAGCGACAGCAAAGAGGTCGCCGTCACCGTCACGGCCGGTCAGCTCAACACCTGGGTGCGGGTGGACAGCCATGACGGGCGCATCTCCTACACCGGCAGCTGGATCGATGAGAACAGCAGCGGGCATTATCAGGGCAAGGCGAAGGAGGCCAAGGACGCCCCCGGAGCGGCAGCCAGCTTCACCTTCACTGGCACCGGCTTCCGCTGGATCGGTCAAATGGATAGCAACTACGGTCTTGGCCGAGTATATGTGGACGGCAAGCTGGTGGCCATCGGCGATGCAAACGCCCCCAGCGGTAATCCCCTTCAGGCCATGATCCTGGAATTGCGGGGTCTGCCCGAAGGACAGCACACCGTCAAGGTGGAGGCAGAAAGCGGTGCTCCCATCCAGGTGGATGCCTTTGAGTATTACAACGGTACGCTGGATACCACCGTCAGTTCCGTGGTCATCCATCCCTCCGCGCCCATCCTCCTGGAGGTGAACGAGGGCATCGGCGTCCTTGCCACTGCCATGCATGGCGACCGGGTGGCCGTCCTCACCGACCAACTGGAGTACGCCGTGGAAGCGGATACTCTGGCAAAGGTGGATGCCTCCGGTGCGCAGCCGATGCTGATTGGTTTGGCGGCGGGGCAGGGCAAGCTCATCGCAAGGCTCAAAAATGACGGTGCGAAGTCCGCGGAACGGGCTGTCACCGTACTGAGCGGGGGCATGCAGGAAACACCGCGTATGCCGGTGGACAAGGAGCATCCCCTTCTGCTTGTCAGCATCTACGCACAGACCAAGAAGCAGGACTGGTGGGAGGCTGGCAAGCCCGCTGGCATTCCCTCCCAGGGCAATTTGAGTGTCACTGGCATCTGGAACAATATCCCGGATGATCTCAAGCCTTACACCGCCATCCAGCTCCACGCCGATGACTTTGTCGGTCACGGCTACGGCGGGTACGGCGACCACGACAGGCTTTGGGCATGGTACAGCTATTTCGTTGATCAGGCAGAAGAATATAATCGGAACGAGCCGGATTCGAAAAAGCACATCAACATCTACCTCACGCTGATGACTGGAGGAACCCCTCTCAGCTATCTCTCTCGTACCATCCCCGATGATGAGTTGGTCGCATTCATCAATACCCATGAATGTGTCAAGGGCGTCGTCCTCTCGGAAAACTACAACAATGGCGACACGGTAGGCGTGGCGAAGGTGACGGCTAAGTACCTGAAGCTGATGGCACAGCAAGGCTGCTATCTGGTACTGACCGATATTGATAAGCCGGGCTCGAATATGATGGAGAAGTGGTTCAACGATACGGATGAACTGCACAATGCCGCCAAGAAGTACCACAAGTACCTTATCATCAACTCCAAGAGCACCTCCAGCTCCGGCTTTAATACCGTGCGCAGCTTCGCGGTGGGTGCCTGGCTGGCCGGCCTGGCAGATAACTGGGGGGCACTGACCGATGCTTGGGCCTGGTATGAGTCTGGCTATGGACAGCTCTTTAAGCCAAACAGCAAGCCAAGCTATGAGGATGTGCGCAGGGTCTATACCTTCCCGGAAACTCTCTTTGCCATGAACATGCTCCAGTGCTATGCCAACGGCGCAGTGGTGTTCAACGCCGAGCATCCGTTCTACTGCACCGGCGTGGACGACAAACCCTCCTGGGTTCTCAAGGAGTCCATTCTGCCGGCCTTCCGCTATATCGTCCAACATCCCGCAGCGGACAAAGACACCGTAGCAAACCAGATCAAAGCGGGCATTTTCACCAATGGCGAGTATCTGCCCCAGAACTACGCAGCAGGTCTTTACGGAAACCACACCGACACCAATATTCTTCAGTCCACTGGGCGCTATCGGGTGCTTCCTCTCTTCACGAAGTATGTGCAGAGCGCCGACCTTGCTACGATCAGCCAGACCCTGTCCGTCAGTGATTTCAGTGGGAAGTCGGAGCAGCAGAAACAGGATATGCTGGCCGCCAACTACCCGGCCCGCTACCAGGGCACGGCCTTCGCCGAGGAACTCCTGGGCGGCGGTCATCGCTGGCTGGTGATGAACAGTTCCTTCAACGAGAATACGAATCAGTCCGCTAATATCACCCCCATGCAGGGCAGCTTTGCCACCAAACTGGAGTTCACCCTGACGCCCCACACCTACCTGATCTCCAGCGAGACGGCGGATGCTCTCGAGATCGAACTCAATAACTTCCGTGCTGACAAGGACGAGCTTTGGGTATCCGGAAAGAGCCTGAACAATATTGACTGGGCAACCGTATCCCCGGACGGTTCCTGGAACGGAGACAATCAGCGCCATGTAACGGAGTATATGGCCTACCACATCGAAAATCCTCAGCTTAATAAGCGGGACGGGGAGCGGCATGATCTCCGGGACACCGTTATCAAGGTGACCTCTGACAATCCGCTGACTGCCTCTGTGGAGCGGTTGGGCGAGGGCAGCAAAAAGCAGGATGCCTTCTATACGGAAAAGTACGAGGCTGGAGTCTACACCCTGACCATCACGCACAACGGTCAGGTTCGTGTTGCCATCCGAGCCAAGGCCACCGCTCCCGCGCTGCCGGATATTGCCGTCAGCCAGAAGTACACTGTGACCACCGGCGAGAAGGCAATCGGCACGGTGATGCCCGCTGACGCAGGCGCGCTGACCTACACCAAGGGTGCCGAGAGCAAGACCGGCTCTGTGGCGATTGACAGCTGGGATGTGGATTCCACCGGCAAGGTGACCTACACCCTGTCCGGCGGTGCGGCCGGTGATACCGTCACCCTGCCCGTGACCATCGGCTCCGACAACTATGCGGATGCCACCGTCAATGTGGTCATCACCCTCACGGCCAAGGACGACCAGGCGGCTCTGACTCTCACCGGCGGTACCACTGTGGTCTATGGTCAGACTCTGCAGCTGGGTACCAGCGGCGGCTCCGGCACCGGTGCTGTGACCTACGCTGTGACCAATGGCACCGGCGAGGCGACCATTGACGCCACCGGCAAGCTGACTCCCGTCAAGGTCGGTACCGTAAAGGTAAAGGCGACCAAGGCAGAGAATGCGAACTACAATGCCATCACCAGCGCAGAGGTGGAGATCCACATCACCAGAGCGACCCCCACCGGCGTACCCAAGTACACTGCTATCACCACCAGCGGCAAGACGCTGGCGGATGCTGGCTTGACCACTGCCGGCAGCACGCTGAACCCCAACGCCGGTACGCTGGTGTGGGTGGATAATGCAGGCAATGTCCTGCCCGATACCACTGCGGTGGCGGCCAATACCACCTACAAGTGGCTCTTCACCCCCACCGACACCAACTACACGACGCTGACCGGCTCCATTGAGCTGTATCACAAGTCCAGCAGCGGTGGCAGCGGCCATTCCTACACCTACTACACCATTAAGGCAACGGCCGGCACGAACGGCTCCATCTCTCCCTCTGGCTGGACCTCCGTCCGTGACGGCAGAGACCAGACCTTCACCATCACCCCGGATAAGGGCTACGCCGTAGCCAAGGTGCTGGTGGACGGTAAGAGCGTTGGTGCTGTGAAGTCCTACACCTTCAAGAATGTCACGAAGGATCACACCATCGAAGCCATCTTCATGAAGTCCAACGGCAATCCCCAGACCGGCGTATTCGTCGATGTAGCGGAAGGCAGCTACTATGAGGAAGCGATTGATTGGGCAGTGGAGAAGGGCATCACCAACGGCGTGAGCAGTAATATGTTCGCTCCCAATGATCCCTGCACCCGCGCGCAGATCGTCGCCTTCCTGTGGCGTGCGGCCGGTTCTCCCGCTCCCAAGAGCATGAGCAGCTTCACGGATGTTCCCGCTGACGCCTTCTATGCCAAGGCTGTTGCCTGGGCGGTCGAAAACGGCATCACCAGCGGCACAGGCGAGGGCAAGTTCAGCCCCAATTCTACCTGCACCCGTGCGCAGGCGGTGACCTTCCTCTATCGTGCCTCCGGCAGCCCCGCAGTCAGCGG
>ERZ780167.1980-NODE-1980-length-16851-cov-3.553763_pt1 | contig 16851 bp, 13 predicted proteins | sample MGYA00510982_ERZ780167 | MGnify/ENA primary metagenome ERZ780167 (study PRJEB29588, sample SAMEA2146107) | human gut metagenome | biome: human gut; feature: human-associated habitat; material: faeces | place: Denmark | collected 2008/2010 ... | reverse complement strand
GGGCTGCCGCAGGGGGCGGGTGTCACCAGCGGTATGTTCTCATCAAAGGGAATGCCGCTTTGCCTGGCCTGACGCCGCAGGATGTCGATGGCCTTCCGTTCCACGACCACCACCAGATACGCCTCCAGCTCCGTGGCGGACAGCCGTTCCAGCCGGTCGAACCGTTCTGCCAGTGCTACGAATGCCTGATGCACCGCGTCCTCTGCGTCCTCCCGAGTGGGCAGATAGCGCCTGGCCAGCGTCAGCATCCGCCCCTGGCAGGCGGTATAGATGGACTCAAATCGCTGCCGCCGCTCCGGACCGTCCAGCGTCTGCACATATACCAGCACTGCGTTCACCTCGTTTCGTGGTTCTGTGGCTCTATTATATAAACGGCGGACACCCCTGTCTATGGACATGGAAAGAATAAAAATTTTCATTGAGAAAACAGCCGCCCTGTGCTACAATGTCAGCAGCTGACGAATGCTGATACAGCAAAGGAGATAGAGGAAGCTATGAAATTAGGTATCGATATAAATTGACCATTTTATGTATCTTTATGTATTTCCATAAATCTCCACAAACCGTTGTAATTTCAGGGATTCCGCATTTTTAAGTAGAATATAAGTCAATGTAAAAAACCATATCTCGATGCCAAAATGGTGCGGGAATGGTGCGAGGAAAAACGAGAAAAACCCTTTGCGGCAACAAAGAAGGTTGACACGCACGATTGAAAAGGATCATCTTCAATCGTGCGTGTCTTTTTTGCATACACATCTATGCTTTTCAACACAAGTCAGTTTACAAAATAACGAGGTAAATAAATATGCAGGAATATGCACTTGAGATCAAACAGATCGTAGACTATCCACGTTGCCGGATCTACCGGCAGTTCGTACAAGCCTTGATAGCAGACCGGAGCATTCGCGTGAGCGGAGGCTCCGGCCTTTTTTATTTTGTCGTGCTCTGCGCCTATGCCAACTTCCGCACCTCATACAAGCGCATTGATGGTATCAGCTATACCATCTACCCCGGCGAATGGATTATGTCCGTGGAGGAATTGTCCCAGTATTTCCGCACACGCTTCCGCCGCCAGACCTTAACCGCATTGGAGGGACTACAAAAGAAAGGGCTTATCAGCTTTCTCGTTCTCGGACATGGCAAGCTGGTCAAGTTCAAGATTCGCGGCTGGCGGCGTCACAACACGATCCTCGACTACAATGCACCCTGCCAAAAGGATACCGGCTTTTTCTTCTTCCCTGTCTCTACAGCCACAGAGTTGGTCAGCGCCGGTCACTGCTCAGAGATGGACGCCGTGCTGGATCTGTGGCTGAACACCGTCTATAACGATCCGCAAGTCCTTGGCTCAGATGTCGGGCCGGTGGTCTATCTCCGCAATGGCACAGGCTGCCCGCTGGTCAGCTATGCGGAGCTGGCATCCCGCTGGGGCATCTCTAAGGCGACTGCTGGCCGATACCTCAAGCGCATGGCTGAACGGGGCTATCTGCAACTGGCTGTCTTCCCTGGCACACACGGCACCACGATCTATCTACAAAACTATCTCTCAACCATGTTCCAGATCTCTGACATCGTGGTGGACAAGGAAGAGATTGCCATGAGCCTGGGCATCAAGCTGGAGCTTCAGGAGGAAACTGCCCTGACCACAGCGGCGCCCATCGGTTCAAATGAGGCCGGTAGCGTTTCAGAAATGAACCGCCATCGAATCGAGCGAAAGATGCGGGAAATCCTTGTGGCACAGGGGCTGCCGTGCGCTTCATGCCCCAAATCCAAATATATGTTATTACCATTATCCGACGACTGCGAGGTTACGATAGAAGAGGTGCCCCCGCTGCGCCGGTGGCTTCAGTTGGTGGTCACCTGCGGTGACGCACAGGAAGTCTATCACTTTGAACTCAGATTGCACCCGACCGGGATGCGCGGCGATAAGGAGGCCGAACGATGAAAAAGACTGCACAAGAACCCAAAGTGACCGAGAATCCTCTGTACCATGATACGTGGATGCTGTTGCGCAAGTACCGGGACGTGGTGTGGAGTTTGGAGCTGTCCGTACAGCAGGTGCGCCGGCAGTTTCAAATCGAATACGGCAGCAGCATTGAGGAGTTTCTGGAATCCCTCTATGTGGCTGGCGTTACCTTTGAGGGCTCGGCGATTGAGGATCATGCCCGCTGTATTGAGCGGAGCTACAAGATGCTGAAGCTTCTGGACACCTCCGTAGAGCTGCTACGAACAAAGCACAAGTACGGCGAAAGCTATTACTGGCTCCTGTACTACACCTACCTGTCACCGCAGCAGTTGGCGAACACGCAGGAGATCATCGAAAAGCTGGAGCCGCACATTCGGGACATCAGCTACCGCACTTACTTCCGCAAGCGTCAGATGGCTATTGATGCCCTGAGTTCGGTGCTGTGGGGATACTCGTCAAAAGAGAGTCTGGCTCTGCTGGAGAAGTTTGTGCCGGAAGCAAATACATGATCCGATCTCCAATGGCGCTCTCCTGCCACAACATTGGCACGGTTTTGCGATTTCGGTGCAAATCTGAGTGTGATATACTAAGCATGCCCAAAACTGTAAAGTCTCCTTTCGTTACACAGAACACCATCCTTTCGAGGGTGGTGTTTTGTGTTTCTGGGCTATTGGGCAGTTTGCTGGGGATGGCCTTCAGGGCTGCCCCTTTCCACATTTTTGTATCACAGGAGGTATCACGAGTGAAAAAACATGACCTGACCAAGACACATCTTCACAGGGCAAGTCCCGGCAAGGCACTATACGCGGCCTTCGCGGGCATGACCATGGCCGCCATGCTCTGCCAACCGGTCTTTGCTACTACCATCTGGACAAAAGCCAGTGAGATCATGAAGGACGTCTATAACCAGATTCTACTAATCTCCACTATTGCCGCCATTGTCACCGCGTCGGTGGCACTGCTGATGATGAACTTCTCCCGCAGCGGCCGCACTGTGGACGAGAGCCGCGCATGGCTCAAGCGTATCATCATCACATGGGCGATCCTTAACGGTTTGGGCTTCATCATGTCCTATGTGACGCCCTTCTTCGCAGATGGCAGATGGAACGGATAACGCCAAGCTGCCCGGCTGAGAAAGGAGGGGTGCTATGGGCATATTAGATGGCATTGTAGAATGGATCGCGGAACAGGTCATGTACGGTCTTGACCTTATCAACACCTCTGTGCTGGGGGCTCTGGGCTGCGACATGACCACCTTCCTGCGCTACTTCCCCGCCGCGGAGACGATGTACAACATCTTCGTGGCACTGGCTATCGGCATGATCCTGCTGAACCTGATCTGGCAGCTATTCAAGAACTACGGCCTTATAGCAGGCGTAGAGGCAGAAGACCCGGTAAAGCTGACGATCCGCTCCGTGCTGTTTATCCTACTGGCCTATTTCGCAGATGAAATCGTGGAGCTGATACTGAAAATCGGCGGGACTCCCTACGCGTGGATCATGTCGTCTGAACTGCCCGCACTGAACTTTGCCGACTTCAATTCGGTCATACTTACCATCCTTGGGGTCTGCGCCAACGGCGCGGTGGCTCTAATCGCCCTGATCCTCGTCCTCATATTGGCGTGGAACTATATCAAGCTGCTATTTGAGGCGGCGGAGCGTTATGTGCTCCTGGGCGTTCTGGTATTCACGGCACCGGTGGCTTTTGCTACGGGCGCGGCGCAAAGCACCTCCAACATCTTCAAGGCGTGGTGCCGGATGTTCGGTGGCCAGATATTTCTGCTGCTGATGAACGCATGGTGCCTACGCCTGTTCATCACCATGGTGGGAACCTTCCTGGCAAACCCCTTATCCCTATAGGAGACGATCATGAATCAAAAAACGAAATACATCACAGGGATCGTGTTGTCCGTACTGGTTATATGTGCGCTCACAATCCCGGCCTTTGCTCTGACGGAATCGGATGTGCAGTCTCAGGTCTCAGCTTCCGGTAAAGAAGGCGTGGCCGGAAACCTGTTCGTTTGGTTTCTGTGCGCAGTGGCTTTTCTGAAGATCTCACAGAAGATCGACAGCTTCATGCAGGGCCTTGGCATCAATGTGGGCCATACAGGTGGCTCTATGCTGGCAGAAGCGATGCTGGCCGCGCGGAGCATCGCTGCCGCCCGTGGCGTCGCCGGACGAGGTCGAGGCGGTAATGCAGGGCGAGCCGGAAGCACCGGTGGCAGTAGCGGTGACAGCAATACCTTCCTGCAAGGCGGTCTGGCCGGTGTTGCCAATCGCAGCTTCTATAACGGCGCATACCGAAACGCCACCGGCACAGGCAGCGGCGGCGTTGGCGGCATGGCGTTCCGTGCCTCTATGACCAAGGGCGGCGATATTGCCAATAACGTTATCAGCCGGATTGCCACCGGCGGTGCGGAATCTGGGGATGTCATGTCCGGCAATATGGCGGCGGACGCTCTCAAGTCCTATATGGGCTATACGGCTCTTGGTGAAGGCGCGGCGGATATTCCGAACTTCTCCAATGTGGAGATCGGCGGTGGGCATATCACCGGCACGGAGACCTCTGAGGAAGAACCTGCCGGTCGTGCCTTTGCCATGTACAGCACTGAACAGTATATGGAGCCAAAACGGGAATACACCACCGTCACCACTGTGGACGGCGCAAAATGGTATAGGCAGTACGCACAGGACGTAGTGGAGAAAAAGCCTTATCAGAATCCGGATGGCGGCATTTCCTATCGTGAGAGCCTGATCCGGCGCCTGCCTGACCCGCCTCGCAGAAAGGACAAGACCTGATATGACCCAGCAAGAACGCAGCGGTCTGAACGAAGCCGCTGAGATCAGCGCACACGCTGCCGGCGCTGTGCGCGGCGCCATCAAGACAGGAAAAATGGTAAGCGGCGCGGCAAAAGGGGCTCCTGCCGCAGGCCCTTACGGTGCGGCGGCAGCGGCACTCTGGACACATCGCAAGGCGGTTGCTGCCATCATTGCCGGGGTGCTGGTGCTTCCCGTCTTGTTCATCATGCTGCTGCCTTCCCTGATCTTCGGCGGGTTGACCAAGGCAGGGGTTGAAGGAAGTCCAGACACACCGATCCTCAACGACAACGCCGCCGTTGTGGAGAACATAAATCAGATCTCGCAGGCGATCAGCGACTTGCTGGAGGAAGGGCAGGAGGATGTTCGCGCCCGTATTGACACGGATTTTACCGCTTCCGGTGCCGACCAGAAGGAGATCATCAATCCATACGAAAGCTCCCCGGCCTACAATGCCAACCGCTTCATTGCCATGTACTGTGCCGCCAAAAATCAGGACTACACATCTATCTCCCTCAAGGATATGGAAACGCTGATCCGCAAGGCCAAGGACGCCCTCTATACCTTCACGAGCACGGAGGAGTCTCGCACGACTACGGTAACGGAAACGAATACGGATCCCAAAACCGGTAAGGTCACGGTGACGGAAACGGAAGTAACAGAGATATGGAAGATATATACCATCGTCTACAACGGAGAAGCCTATTTTGAGGATAAGATATTCGCTCTGTCGGATGAACAAAAGGGACTGGCGGAAAACTACGCCCAGAACCTGAGCGTATTCCTGGGAGATGGTATGATGCAGGGCTTGCTGCCTGTCGAGTCCGCCGGCCTCGTATCTCTGGGCGACATTCGTTTCTCGGATGGCGCGACGCAGGTGGTCTACTATAATCAGTTGGACAAGCGGTACGCGAGCAAGCCCTACGGCACCGACGACATCGGCACCTACGGCTGCGGGCCTACCTGTATGGCAATGGTGGTATCTTCTTTGACCAGCGAGACGGTCGATCCCGTTGAGATGGCACGTTGGGCCTATGAAAACGGTTACTGGTGCAGTAGAAGCGGTTCCTACCATTCGCTGATCCCCGGTGCTGCCAAAGCGTGGGAGCTTCCGGTACAGGGCTGCGGGAAAACAGAAGGGCAGCGCATTGTGGATGCGCTCTCTCAAGGCAAGCTGGTGGTTGCAATCATGCTGAAAGGTCATTTCACCAGCTCCGGCCACTTCATCGTGCTGCGCGGTGTGGAGAACGGAAAGATACTGGTGGCAGACCCTGCCAACTATACCCGAAGCCAACAGGCATGGGATCTGTCTATCATCCTGAATGAAGCCAGCGGCCGTGCCGGTGCTGGTGGGCCTTTCTGGATCATAGGGTAGGAAGGAGAACTAAATGTGAGTAAACCAAATGAATATGACACCTATATCATCCCGCCCAATTTTATTGAAGGCGGGACTTTTTTCGGCGGACTGCTGAAGCTCCGCAATACAGCCGAGGCACTGGTTATCGTGCTGGCTATCGGCATACCGGTGTTCTCGGTGTCCGCCCTGACATTGACTGCTAAAATCATCATTCTGTGCCTGACCGCGCTGCCTCTTGGCATCATCGCGCTGGTTGGCATCAACGGCGAAAGCCTCTCGTCATTTATCTTTCTTGTTCTGAAATATCTCTGCAACCGCCGTATTATTACACGCAATGAAGAGGGACAGGACAAGCGGAAAAAACGCAAGAAGCGAAAAGCTAAGAGCGGTGACGACGCGCCCAAGTACATCAATCCAGTGGCGGAATACCTGCCTGTGGAGAAGATCGAAAACGGCATCATCTACACACGGGATCACCGTTACCTGAAGATCGTTGAGGTCGTGCCCATCAACTTCCTGCTGCGCAGTGCCAGAGAGCAGCGGAACATCATCTACTCGTTCATCTCGTTTCTCAAGATCAGCCCGGTCAAAATGCAGATCAAGGTCATTGCCAAGCGTGCCGACCTGAACCGGCACAGAGAGATCGTGCAGCAGGAGATGGCGCAGGAAACCGATGAAAACTGTCGCCTGCTGCAGCAGGACTACCTGACGCTCATTGACCGGATCGGTGCACGGGAAGCTACCTCGCGCCGGTTCTTCATGGTATTTGAATATGAGGCATGGGCAGGCCGGAAAAGGGATAACGAGGAAGCGGAGGCCATTGCCTCCCTGCAAACGGCAGCCCGCACCGCAGTCAATTATCTCAAGCAATGCGGCAATGAGGTGCTGATCCCGGAAAACGATGATGAATTTACGGTCGATACCCTCTACCATTTGCTGTGCCGCAACACCACCACGTCGCTGCCGGATCGAGTTCGCCGGATCGTTGCCCAGTATCAGGAGAAAGGGCTGGAATCTGAGATCGACGCCATTCCCTGTACGGAGTTTTTCGCCCCTGACAGCATCGACTTTACCAACGGGCGGCATATCTGTATTGACGGACTCTACTACGCCTATCTGCTGGTGCCCTCTACCGGCTATAAGGCGCAGGTGCCGGCCGGCTGGCTGTCTCTCATTGTCAACGCCGGGGATGGCATTGACCTGGATATGTTCATCAGCCGCCAGCCGAAAGCCCGCATGGTACAGCGGCTGGGACAGCAGCTTCGTATCAATCGCAGTAAGATCAAGGACGCCAGCGATACCAACACGGACTTTGATGATCTGGACGGTGCTATCCGAAGCGGCTACTTCCTGAAGGAAGGGCTGGGCAACAACGAGGACTTTTATTACCTGAACCTGCTGATCGCAGTGACAGCTCCCACAGTGGATGAACTGGAATGGAAGGTCAATGAACTGAAAAAACTGCTCGTGTCCCGTGATATGGACGTGTGCAGCTGCGCCTTTCATGAGGAGCAGGCGTTTCTATCGTCGCTGCCGCTGGTCAGCATGGAGAAGCACCTCTTTGAACGCTCCAAGCGCAATGCGCTGACCACCGGCGTGGCAAGCTGCTACCCCTTCACGTCCTATGAGCTGAGTGATGAAAACGGCATCCTGTTCGGTCTGAACAAGTACAACAACTCTCCGGTCATCATCGACATCTTTGACTCCAAGGTCTATAAAAACGCCAATATTGCCGTATGCGGCACCAGCGGCGCAGGAAAGACCTTCCTGATCCTGCTGATGGCCCTCCGTATGCGGCGTAAGGGCATACAGGTTTTCATGCTGGCACCCCTGAAGGGCCACGAGTTCCACCGTGCCTGCATCAACACAGGCGGCGAGTTTATCAGCATCTCCCCCGCCTCCAAAAGCTGCATCAACGTGCTGGAGATACGTAAGATAGACAAGTCCGTGGAGGAAACGCTGGATGGCCCCGGTATCGAACGCTCTGAGCTGGCAGCAAAAATTCAGCGGCTTCATATCTTCTTTGCCCTGCTGATCCCCGATATGTCCTATGAGGAAAAACAGCTTTTGGACGATGCCCTGATTCGTACCTACGCACGGAAAGGTATCACCCATGATAACGCCTCTCTCAGTGATCCGGATAACCCCAACGTTTACCGCCAGATGCCTGTGCTGGGTGACCTCTACGACGTACTGCGGGAGGAAAGCGATACCAAACGCCTTTCCAACATCATCAACCGCTTTGTACACGGCTCGGCCAGCACCTTCAACCAGCAGACCAATGTGAATCTGGACAACAAGTTCACGGTGCTGGACATCTCGGAACTCAGCGGCGATCTGCTGCCTATCGGCATGTTCGTAGCTCTGGATTTCGTGTGGGATAAAGCCAAAGCCAACCGCACGGAGGAAAAGGCCCTCTTCATCGACGAATGCTGGCAGCTCATCGGCGGCGGCTCCGGCACCTTCGGCGTCGGCAACCGTCTTGCGGCCGAGATGGTGCTGGAGATCTTCAAGACCATCCGCGCCTATTCCGGCAGCGGCATTTGTGCGACACAGGATCTGAACGACTTCTTCTCCCTGGACAACGGCAAGTACGGCAAGGGCATCATCAACAACTGCCGCACGAAAGTCATCTTGAATCTGGAGGACGAGGAAGCCCAGCGCGTTCAGCAGGTATTGCACCTCTCCGAAGCGGAGGTCATGGAGATCACCCACTTTGAGCGGGGCAATGGCCTGATCAGCAGCAATAACAACAATATCACAGTGGAAATCAAAGCCAGCCCACTGGAACGCGACCTTATTACCACAGACCGCCGCGAGCTGCTTGACCTGCTGCGCCGCATGAAGCGACCGGAAGCCTAATACGGCGTTTATACGGAGATAACACGCATTACAAAATCAATACGCATTTAATACGGAGTTAATACGCACTACGGAGGTGATGCCGCCTATGAGAAACAGAGAGCAGATCTATGGACAGGAGGCCGCAGAGCTGCTGCGGAACATAACCGTCTATCACTGCATGCGCCGTGACCAGCTTCTACGCCTGTATCCGGGCAAGGAGGGCGTGATTGAAAACCTGCTGCGCTATCTGGTCAAGCAGCAGCGGATATTTTATAACACTGACCGGGATTACTACGGAGATGTCCCTGACTGCCGCGAGGACAGAGAACTGACAGCGGCACTATGGGTGCTGCTGGACTTTATCGAAAAGGTGGAGTATCACAGCCCTGACAATATGCCGGCAAAGCTGGTATTCTTCGCCGATGGCGAGGTATATGAGGTCGTCTATGTAGGCCCGGGTAAGGAAGCGTTGCTGCAGCACGCGCTGGCCGCGGAAGATGATTCCGGGCAACGGCTCGTTATCATTGAGGAAGAAGACCAAATGCAGCACCTGCACATCCCTCATATCGCCGCCTACTGCATGGTGGATGAGCAGGGTTGCGTACAGTACTTCAGGAAGGAGGAACCTTGTGGACAGAGCCACCCTCTCGCAGCGGATAGAGAGCATTTTGAATGAGATCACCCGCCTGTCCAACACGCTCTACGCTATGGACAACACGAATATCCAGCGGCATTCAGATAACTATGAAATGCTGTCCACCGAGGCCGCACTGCGGGGTGAGGTCATTGCCTGCCGGCTGCGGCACCTGATCTATGAGACGACCACCATCCGAAAAGCCGAGTATCTGACATCGGCTGGTGTCATGCAGGGCATCTCTGTTATAGAGAAAGATGGCATACTGGAGATCACGCTCCCCTGCCTACTGCCTAAGAAGAGCAAGAAGCATAGCTGCGAGTATCTGACAGACCCCATCTACTACACGCTTAGTAAGTATGCGCAGACACACACGCTGCACAAGTTCCGGCACTGTGTTGTCTGCTTTTCTCATATCTACAGCCGCGAGTTGTCGCCCAACCGGGTGCGTGACTATGACAATCTGGAGCTCAAGCAGCTTTTGGATGTGATTGCCACTTTCGTTATGGAGGATGATACAGGTCTGCTGTGCGATGCCTATAACACGACGGAGATCGGCGACGGTGACTGTACCCGCGTGTCGGTGATGGATAAGGAGCGTTTTCAGGGCTGGCTTTCGGACCGCGAGAATCGGCTCAGATCTATATCCGATTTATAGTGTTTCGACCGTGTCAAAAACAGTACACATGACGATGGTACGGCAAAGCCTGTATTTCCGGGCATTTTCACATGACCGGTGCGGGCGAAAAATACCGTGGTCATGGCAGTCTGGGTACTGCACACCAGAAGGAGGTGGTCAGTATGAGTACCCTACCACAGAAAGCTCCCGGTAGCCTATCACAAGCCTATCAGCTATTGGCGCTGGTCGCCCTGTCCGGTGAGCTGCCGGCCAGCCAACTGAGCAGACTCGCCGGTGGCACCAGCTACAAAGAGAACGTGGTCAAGTCGCTGAAGCGTCAGCGGCTTTTGCTGTCCTACTACAAGAACGGACTGCGTGGATACCGGCTCACCGCCGCGGCGAAAAAGCTGCTGCTGGAGCACAACCCGGAGAGGTTTTCTTTCTACCTGTCCGGTGCCTGCGCCACCAACCACATCAGGAGCGAGCCGGAGCAGCGGCTCCGGCTCCACCGCGTCTCTCAGACATTGATTACCATGCGTAACGCTGGTATCAGCATCTTCCGTGATGAAAAGCCCGGCGTATTCCGTCCCGGTGAAACAGCGACTGGTAGCATCTGCACCCCTGCCTTCTACTCATCCCGTGAGATCAAGGAGATGGGGACAACCTTTGTTAAAATCCGTGGTGCCCGGTCCGTGGGCGTTTTGCTGACACCGCAGCATATCCACGTGGTTTACAACATGGGCAACGCGCTGATGAAATGGAGCTATAAAGCTGAGATGCGGACAAAGGCGCTCATGCAGACGGTGCTGTGCCGTGAACGAATGCCGCACCAGTATCACCCGGATACGGTGCGGGGTCTCCTGCTGGGTGATAGCATGGAACTGGCCTATGAGCTGCTGACTGATCAGGGTGGCAAAAACTATTTCGTTCTGGATGGCAGCTATGAGCGGTTCTGCTTCTTGACCAACGACCATCATGGAGAGGTGCTGCTGCGCCTCCTCTGTGATAAAGAACTAGACAATGACCTGCGCGAGCTGCTGCTCCTTGATCTGGAGCCCCGGCAGCTGAGTGAAACAGTGGAAAATGACGCCATGACGCCGGATGGTGCGCCGGTGCTGTTTGCCTATGACTGTGACCTGCCGCGGATCAGGCGGTTCGATACGGCACTGCGGCTTCAGGATCGCTATGGCATCCCGACCTGCTTCGACCATCAGGCTGAAGTGCTGCGCCGCTACTGCGGCGACAGGGCTGTTGTGCAGGCCATTGACTTTGCTGCGTTCGAGAGGAGGTTTTTCCCGTAGAGAAAAAGAAACTGCGAAGCCTGCTGTTCTCGCTCCCGCTATTTCTATCAGGGTTGCTGTTTGGCGGCGGCTATCTATCGCAATTCGTCCGGAACTATCAGCAGTGGAAGGATGCGGGCGGAACGCCAGGCGACGGAAGCTCCCCGGCCGCGCCGGTGCTGTCCTTCTCCGCCTGCTGCGAAGCACTGTTCAGAAAGAGCGGGTTCATCGGCGTAGGGCTTTGCCTGTTGCTGCTGGGCCTGCTGATCGTCATGGTGATGCGCATGGGCTATTCCGATGTTGGGGAGTATGACGCGGAGCGCAACCTGACCTACTCCAACAAAGGCACCTACGGAACGGCTGGTTTCATGGAGAAAGCGGAGATGAAGGGCGTCCTTGATCTGGTGTCCGATATCCGCAAACACAGCGGCGTCATACTGGGCAAGCTGGGCAATCAGGTGGTGTGTATTCCCGAGAACTCCCGGCTTAACGGCAATATCGCCGTGTTCGGCGCCAGCGGCTCCATGAAAACGCGAGCCTACTGCATCAATCGCATTTTGCAAAGCGCGTCCGAGGCCCATAACGGTCACAAGGAGTCACTGATCATCACCGACCCGAAATCGGAGCTTTACGAAAAGACCAGCGAATATCTGCGCAGCAAGGGCTACGTGGTAAAGGTCTTCAACCTGATCCAGCCGGAGAACTCTGATTCATGGAACTGTCTGGCGGAGATTGAGGGTGATGAGCTGATGGCACAGATCTTCTGCGACATTATCATCAGGAATACCGGCAGCGAAAAGGGCGACCATTTCTGGAACGCCGCGGAGATGAACCTGCTGAAAGCGTTGGTGCTATATGTGGCACTGGGCTATCCATCGGAGAGCCGGAATATCGGCGAGGTCTACAAGCTGTTAGTGTTGAACGCGGAGAAAGAACTGGACAACCTTTTTTCCATGCTGCCTGCCAGCCATCCTGCCAGAGCGCCCTATGCGCTGTTCAGCCAATCCTCAGATACGGTGCGCAGCGGCGTTATCATCGGGCTGGGCAGCCGCTTGCAGGTGTTTCAGAATCGGCCCATCTGCCAGATCACCAGCCATGATGAAATTGACATGGAGCTGCCGGGCAAGCAGCCCTGTGCCTATTTCTGTATCACATCTGATCAGGACAGCACCTTTGATTTCCTCACGTCCCTGTTTCTGTCCTTTGCGTTTATCAAGCTGATCCGCTATGCGGATAAAAACTGTGCTGACCGCAGGCTGCCGGTCCCCGTCCATGTGTTGGGCGAAGAGTTGACAGCCTGCGGCGTTATTCCAGACTTGAGCCGGAAGATCAGTGTGATCCGCTCGCGGGGCGTCAGCATGAGCTGCGTGTTTCAGAATCTGGCGGGCTTGCAGAACCGGTATCCCTACAACCAATGGCAGGAGATATTGGGCTGCTGCGACTATCAACTTGCACTGGGCTGCACCGATGAGCTGACTGCCAAATTCCTCAGTGACCGCACCGGGGAGGTCAGCGTCCATGTCTCCAGCAAGGCCAAGCAGTTGGGTACATGGCGTATCAGCAACTACACGCCGGAGTTCCGCGAAACCAGCGGCGTGGGCAAGCGCAAGCTACTGACTATGGATGAGGTGCTGCGCCTGCCGGTAAACCGCGCGCTGGTCATCGCACGCGGCAACAAGGTGCTGCAGGTAGATAAGTACGACTATACCAATCACTACGAGGCAAAGAAGCTGCGGGACTGCAAGGCCTCTGCCCATATCCCGGAATGGCGTAAAAGCCCTGTGTTTTCGCCCGCACCGAAACAAACAGAGCAGCCTATTAAGTCAAAGAAGGTGCCGAACAGGCGCAGTGAGTTTGTAAAAACCGATAAGGATTCCATCATGTCAACCAAAATGTGAGCTAAGGAGGAAAGTAATATGCCGAGAAAGAAAACAGAAGAAATCGCTATTGTCCCGGATACTCCGGTACTGCCCGCGGATGATGCCGTGGAAGAGAGCCTGCCGGAACTCATGAGCGAACCTGTAACCGAGGACATTACCCCCGAAATTGTGGAGTCCCCTGCGGAAGAGCCGGAGGCCGCCCCAGAGACACCACCGAAGCGCACCGTTCGCAGGCGGACGACCACCAGAAAGAAGCAGCCGGCAGAGGAACCGGAGACGCCGCCCGCCGAAGATACCACCGAGGAACCTGTGCCTGATACTGTTCAGCCGTGGGAGATCCTGACTGTAGATGCCCGCGACGAAGCGGAAACACAGGAGCAGCGGGAGGACATCATCTGGCATGAGATCCATACCGGCTATCGCACCCGGCGCATCCTCACCGGTATGCTGAGTGGTATTGAAAAGACGGATGCCGGGAGAACCATTGCCATCGTGGACTACAAGGGATTCCGCATTGTGATCCCCCTGCGTGAGATGGTGCTGGACTTCCCCAAAGGACTCTATGGCATAGATTACGATGAAATGATCCTCAACTATCAGAAGATCCTCAATAAAATGCTGGGCGCTGAGGTGGACTTCGTGATCAAGGGGATCGATGGCAACAGCAGATCCGTTGTCGCCAGCCGGAAAGACGCCATGCTGAAAAAGCAGCAGATCTATTATTTCGGCACGGACAGCGACGGTCAGTACCGCATCTGTGCCGGGCGCGTGGTGCAGGCCCGTGTGGTTGCCGTGTCAGAGCGGGTCATCCGAGTCGAAGTATTCGGCGTGGAGACGTCTATTCTGTCCCGCGACCTTTCGTGGGACTGGATCGGCGACGCCAATGACCGTTTCGCCGTGGGAGATCATGTGCTGGTGCGTGTACTGAAAGTTGACCGTACTGATCCGGAGCAGATCTGGATCAAGGCCGACGTCAAAAGTGTAACAGGTGACAACCGGAATGATAATCTCCGCAAATGCCGTATCCAGGGCAAGTACGCAGGAAAAGTCACCCATGTCTATAAAGGCATTGTGTATATCCGACTCAGCAACGGTGCCAACGCCATCGCCCACTCCTGCTATGACCGGCGCAGACCCGGACGAAAGGATGATGTCAGTTTCGTCGTTACTCATCTGGACGAAGAACGCGGTGTCGCCGCAGGGATCATCACCCGAATCATCAAGCAGCATATTTAGGACACATGAAAAGCACCTGGCCGCAATCGGTCAGGTGCTTTTTTATGGATCATTCGGTCAGCATAGGCGTATCAGCTCTGTACTTTTTCTATCAGTTCGGCAACTGGCCGGTGTGCAGATAAGAGAGAAGCTGCTCCTTGTCCAGCTGGCCGATGCCAAGATAATCCAGATCGAAGGGGTTATCCTCAAAGAAGCTGGTTTCGTGCATAGCGCCGCCCAGCACGATCATGCTGTCAATGATCGGCGTCGGCACGCCGAACTTTTTGCCAAGGTCGTGGTAGATCTTGCAACCCACGGGAATGTCCTCCGTGATGTAGCGGTGGTCGATGGAATTCGGCCCCGTATTGCCCTCGTCGCAGGGTTTGTCCAGCGGGAAGATCACATTATCCTCGCCCTCGGCGCCAAGGCCCATGTACTCCTGCGTCAATATGCTGCGGCGGAAGTTCATGATTTCTTCATGATGTTCTTTGGCAAGCTGGTTGAAGAACGACTCATAGGCATAATCCGGGATGCGGATACCGATGGCGTCGGCAATGGCACATTCCTCCTGATAGAACTGATACTGCACCCGGCAGATGGAGGGGCACAGCCCGTGGGAGTACATGGAATAGCTGTCGGGGTCGTTGCCGTAGATGGATGACCAGTTTTCCATGCTCGACACGCCCAGCACCGAAGCGGGAACGTGGATCACCGGGTTGACATTGGAAAAGCCAATGTCCAGCACCGTGTCTCCGGCCACAGGGCCATCCCCGTGGGTAACGGCATCCATGCAGGGCAGATATTTGGCGGACTCCAGAAAATCATCGATATCTGTCATGGGCTGCGTCGCGCCGCGAAGGGTGATGGCGCGGTACTTCGCGCCCACATGGGGCATTGTAAAGCCGCCGATCTTCTCCAGCCGCGTCCCGTAGGGAGCGGAGCTCCAGCCGCCCACGATGACTTTCTTGGTGCAGCCGGCCTCGCGCATGAAGCGGCGCAGCAGAAGCGTGGCGTAGTTATCAGTAAAGATATGTACGACCTGACCGTCCTCCAGCAGCGGCACCAACGTGCGCAGGTAGTGCTCCTGGGCGTTGGCGGTGATGCCGATCACGATAAGACCCGCGCCCTTTACCACCTCGGCCATGTCGTTGCTGGCCAGATCCAGAAACGCGCGGCCTGACCGCTCAAAGCCATACAGGTTCCGCTGTACGCCATCTAACAGGATGCCGGTCTTGTCCAGATTCGCCACAGCCTTTGGGGTGCGGGAATAGAGCCGCACTTCCCGCCCGGCCAGCTTCATATCCGCGGCACAGGTTTTTCCGACTGCACCGCCGCCTAAAACGGCAATGGGCAGATCCTTCAGGTACGACATATCATGCTTCATCAAATGTTGCCCTCCTTCTACTTTTTTAACTTTAGCATTATGCACAATACCAGTTTACCACAGGAAGCGGGAGAATTGCAGTTAAAAAAGTGTAAAACATATGGCACACCAAATGTCATGTCACTACATCGGCAAAGGATGGCAACAGATTGGCACTGTTTTGCGATTTCGTCGTAAATCCTCATATGCTATACTTGGTACAGTCAAAATTGTAAAGGCCGCAGGGTAACAACTCAGCGGTCTTTCACATGCAGGAAGGTGGTGAGCCCCGATGCAGTAATTCATTTTTTGGGAGCCATGTGGCTGGGTAGAGACGATACTTACCATTACCCAATCGTGTACGCTTCGTGATTTCTGAAATCTGCTGTTGAAAAAAGGCTCTCTCCAGTCGTAAGTATGATTAAGTCCTCGCAGAAAAGGACTATCCCATATTTACACGAAGGAGAGATACCCATGAGGAATAAACTGATCTATTGCATCCCGCTGGCACTGAGTATTACATGTTTGATCGGTTGTGCAGCCAAGGCGGCTCAGATGCCGGCAGAACCGGAACCTGTGGCGCTGCTTCCCGAACAGAAGCAGTCTTCCATCGTTACGAATGATGCAAAGAATGAAACGATCCCCCCTCCACAGCAGTCTGAACACGAAGATACACCAGTACGCATCGTGGAAAGCAACCCTGCGGACACTCCAGCAAACGCAGATACCGAAGTGCCGCAGGCTGCGCCTGCACCTACCGCGCAGCCCAATGTCACAGAGGACATTCCTTCCGAGACTGTCCATGCAAAGACCGGTTATGTGGAGCCGACACCGGAACCGGAGCCCACGCCTGAGCCCACAGCACCGGCAGACCGGCAGG
>ERZ780167.1978-NODE-1978-length-16871-cov-4.896349_pt1 | contig 16871 bp, 21 predicted proteins | sample MGYA00510982_ERZ780167 | MGnify/ENA primary metagenome ERZ780167 (study PRJEB29588, sample SAMEA2146107) | human gut metagenome | biome: human gut; feature: human-associated habitat; material: faeces | place: Denmark | collected 2008/2010 ... | reverse complement strand
CGATTGGCCGAAAAATCTCTCGCTCACAGCTCTTGCCGATTTATTCAGAGCTTCCCTGATCTCCTTGACACGAAACACATTCCGATTTACAATATGGCGTAGCATTATTCCCCGGCATGTTACCGGGCATCAAGGAGGAAAAAACATGGTTTTGTTTGGTGCTGACCGCGTGGCGGAATATGCCCATCTCCTTATTGGGCGCACGGCACTGCTCACTGGCCCTTCCGGGCGTACCAGCAGCAATGAACCCACTTTTGACGCGCTGAAACGCTGCTGTGACCTGCGGCTTCTGCTGGCGCCGGAACACGGTGTTCGCGGCGACAAGCCCGCCGGGGCGGTGTTCGCCGACGAGGTGGACGAAGATACCGGCCTGACTGTCCGCAGTCTGTATACAAAGGAGTCCAAACGTCTGTCCGCCGATACCTTGGCGCTGTTCGATACGCTGGTCTACGACGTTGCCGACGTAGGCTGCCGGTATTACACCTTCCTCACCTCCCTGCGCTACTGCATGGAGGACTGCGCTGCCGCCGGGAAGCGGCTGGTGGTGCTGGATCGTCCCAATCCTCTGGGCGACCGGGTGGAGGGCGGTCTTCTGCGGGAGGAAGCTGCCAGCTTTGTGGGCGGCTACCCGATCCCGGTATGCTACGGCCTGACCTGCGGCGAGCTGGCGGTGATGATGAACGAGGAGCTGGGCTGCAAATGCGACCTGCACATCGTCCCCTGCGCCGGTCTGACCCGGAATATGACCTTCCGGGACTGGGAACATTATTGGGTGATGCCCAGCCCGAACATCCCCCGCTACGAAACGGCGCTGCTGTACCCCGGCACCTGCCTGATCGAGGGAACCAACTGCTCCGAAGGCCGCGGAACCGCCGACCCCTTCGCCATCATCGGCGCGCCTTTCATCAAGGCAGAGGCTTTTTCGAGAGCTTTCAACGCTCTGGGCTGTCCGGGCGTGGAATCCACGCCGGTGTATTTCAGCCCCACGACCTCCAAGCACGAGGGCACCCTGTGCGGCGGCATTCACCTGCACATCACAGACGAAACGCTTCTGCAGCCCGTGGCCCTGGGCGTAAAGCTTCTGGATCTGCTGCGGAAAATGTACCCGGAGGATTTTCGCTTCCTGCCCCCCGTTCGCGAGGATGGCAAGCCTTTCCTCTCCCTGCTTGCCGGGCACCGCGATTTTGAGCGCCCCGACTGGGATGCGGAATCGCTGCTTGCGCGGTATCGGAAGGAAAGCGAAGATTTTCATCAGAGAAAAGCGCCTTACGAGCGTTATCCAAGGGGCTGACCGATCAGTCCCGCCCCATGGTGTGCGGTGCAAATAACCCGAAAGCCGCAATACTGAAAAAGCGCCTTCCTCATCTATCCGCGATTCTTTCTGCACTTCTTTCTTTTGTCACATCTCGGTGTCTGCAGCCAACTACCCCTCCGCACAAAAATAGGGGTTGACAAAGCATCCTGCTCATGCTATAATATGTAAGCACCTAAGGAGTGCAACAGAATATCGCGGAGTAGAGCAGTTGGAAGCTCGTCGGGCTCATAACCCGGAGGTCGTAGGTTCGAGTCCTGCCTCCGCAACCATAAAAGCGCCGGATTTCGATAAGAAATCCGGTGTTTTTCTAACTTTTTGGTGCAAAATGGGGCGGCCCAAAATGCCGTGGGGGATAGCCGCGGGGATAGTTCCGAAAAATGCTTTTTCAGAAAACCGGGAATTTTAAACTTTTTCCCGGTGTTTTGCTTTCCGGATTTCTTGCTTTTTTCAAGGAAAAACAGGGCATAAAATAAACATCGCCGTCGGTGTGAGCGCAACTCGCATCGACGGCGTTTTTTCATTCTCTACCCAGCAGCCAGTCAACGGATACATTCAGGATGTCTGCCAGGGCATTCAGCTCAATATCTGATACCGGGCGTTTCTGACCTTCCAGTAAAGACAGCGCGGGTACGCTGATATCAATCCCGGCAAGCTGCAATTTGGCAAGCAGTTCCACCTGTTTCATTCCCTGTGCCAGCCGCGCCTCGGTAACACGCTTGCCGATGATGTTACGATCGCCTAGCTCCAGCTTTCTCGGTTTCATACTGCTCACCACCCTTATGGCATCATTATATGCCGTAGGGGTCTTGATATATTTGGTATTACCAAATATTGAGGTGCAATATGAAAAGCTGCTTCTTTATTGGCCACAGGGAAATTTCCGAGGAAATCTTTTCAGCGCTTACAGAGGCTGTAGAGCATCACATTGTTCACTGCGGTGTTACGGAATTCATTGTCGGTAACTACGGATGTTTTGACCGCATGGCTGCAAGGGCTGTTATCTCAGCAAAGGCGTTGTATCCGGGAATTACTCTGTTGCTTCTGCTCTCCTATACCGGATTTACAGAGCGTATTCGGTACATATTCCAGCTTGTAATTTAAGGCAACACCGCACAATTGCGTCTGCGAGTCTCAGCCGTCTTTTTGCTCCACTTCCGCAGTTCCGAAAATGGGAAATACATACAGTATTCCTCCATTTTCGGAACTTTGAATTGGAACAAAAATCCTGCCTGAGACTTCTTGCCGAATTGTGCGGTGCTGCCTTAAGAAAAACAGCACCGGTCTAGGCAATTTCTGTCTGACCGGTGTTGTTTCATTTTCTCGTGCGCATCTCACGTGTTTCCAGCCGTTTGGCCCGGCTGACACATAAGATTGATTACTTTTTATGCTTCATAGATCTGCTGAGTACCATTAATGGCCTCTGCTAAATATACATTACTCCAGCGTCTTGCGCCTTCTTTATCCCGATTGAGCAGATGCCGGTAGAGCTCCTCCACATTGCTGTGAAGTGCTGCGACACCGTATTTCTTGCAGAAGCGGATCCAAAGGGATATACATGGTACTTTGAAGGAGGTATAAATCAAGGGCAGGATGTGGTTGCCGCCCATGAGGGTCATTTCATGGTGAAACCGGAAGGCGATCTCCGCAGCCTGGGCAGGTGTGGGATTTTCATCCAGTCGATCAACAAATGTTCCAAGCATCTCCAATTGTTCATCGCTGGCGTTGTCAATGACCCGATGCAGGGTCATCTGCTCCAAGCCCCAGCGGACTTCCAGAATGGAGCGGATCTCCTCTTTGCCGAGCATCCCGCCATTGTAGTCCATAATGGCCATAAGGGTCTCCATGTTTCCATCACGGCGATAGTCGGCAACATAGGCGCCCTGACGGGGACGCACTTCCAAAAAGCCCTGACGAGCCAGTTCTGTAATGCCGCCGTTGACAACAGCACGGGAGACACCCATCTGCTGGCAAAGTTCCCGCTCTGAGGGTAGTTTTTCTCCCATAGGCAGTTCTCCGGACAAAATCATCCCCTGCAATTTCTGTACAAACAGTTCTTTTAAACTGGGCGCGTAAAGCTGTTCAAAATTCATATGGCATCCTCCTGCAAATATCTTGGTTATACCACATACCACGAATTTATTTTATCATGCAAACTGTCGAATTTCAACCTGAGATTTTTCTATAAAACATAGAATTTCCAGTTGATAGTTGACAGTTATCCCAAATAAACTTAAACTATAATCAGTAGAAAAATACCGCTATGCTGGTATGACCAGAAAGGAGCGATGCTTTTGGAAAAGGTAAGAATTTTGGAAGTTAAGCAAAGTGTATTCGCAAACAACGATGCCCAGGCAGAGAAACTTCGGGAAGAACTGAAGCAGAAGGGAATCTATCTTCTGAACCTGATGTCTTCTCCCGGAAGCGGCAAAACCACCACCCTGACCCGGCTGATTGAGCTTTTGAAAGAGGACCTGAAGATCGGTGTGATGGAGGCGGACATTGACTCGGATGTGGATGCTGTCACTATCGCCGCCACCGGCGCCAAGGCCATCCAGCTCCACACCGGCGGCATGTGCCACCTGGATGCGGCTATGACCCGCCAGGGTCTGGACGGTCTGGATGCCGGTGAAGCCGACCTGGTGGTTTTGGAAAATGTGGGTAATTTGGTTTGCCCCGCGGAGTTTGACACCGGCGCAGTGAAAAACATGGCAATCCTCTCCGTACCGGAGGGTCACGATAAGCCCCTCAAGTACCCGCTCATGTTCCAGGTCTGTGATGCGGTCCTTATCAACAAAATCGATGTAGCCCCCTACTTTGATTTTGACTTTGAAAAATGTACTGAGTACATCCGTATGCGCAATCCCAAAGCGGTCATCTTCCCTATCAGTGCCAAAACCGGCGAGGGAATCGAGGCTGTTGCTGATTGGCTGAAAGAAGAAGTAAAGAATTGGAAAGGAGTATGAGAAATGGCAGATTATCTGGCAGGTTTCTATCCCGAGTGGGTAGATAAAGAAGAAAATCCCAGGCAGATCATTTTAGACTTAGGCAAAATGATCACCAACCGGATCCCCGTAAAGCTGGGATTTCAAAAGCTCAACAAGTACGATCCCGAGTACTGGGGTCTTGCTACTCTCTTAACCGACGAGCAGGCAGAGGTGGCTCTGAAGATGGGTGTGAGAAAGCCCAAGACCATGGCCGACATGGTAAAACTCACCGGCAAGAGCGAGGAAGAACTGGAAAAGATTCTGGGCGATATGTCCTTTATGGGCATTCTGGAGTACAACTGGGAGAATCCCACCCGCACCAAGCAGTGGGTCCTGCCCATGTTCGTTCCCGGCAGTGCGGAATTTACCAATATGAATGACACCATCCTGAAGAAATATCCCGAAATGGGTCGTTTCTTCGAGCGGATGAGTCGTCTGCCTCTGGAGAAGGTCACCCCCATGGTACCTCCCGGAGGCGCCGGCATCGGCATGCACGTGATCCCTGTGGAAAAGGCCATCGAAACCGAGAACCAGTCCATTTCGGTGGAACATATCTCCCACTGGCTGGATAAGTATGAGGGCAAGTACGCCGCATCTCCCTGCTCCTGCCGCAAATCCCGTCTGACCTTCGATGAAGGCTGTGCCGATGACCCCGAAGGCTGGTGTGTTGCCGTGGGCGACATGGCTGATTACGTGGTGGAAACCGGTAAGGGTGGCCGCTACATCACCAAGGAAGAGGCTCTGGAAATCTTCCGCAAGGGCGAGGAAAACGGCTTCGTCCATCAGATCACCAACATTGACGGTACAGACAAAATCTTCGCCATCTGCAACTGCAACATCAATGTCTGCTATGCTCTGCGTACCTCCCAGCTGTTCAACACCCCCAACCTGTCCAGAAGCGCCTATGTGGCACGGGTGGAAAAGGACGACTGCGTTGCCTGCGGCAAGTGCGTGGAGGTCTGCCCTGCCGGTGCTGTGAAGCTGGGTCAGAAACTGTGCACCAAGGATGGCAAGCAGGTAGAGTATCCCAAGCATCCCCTGCCCAGCGAGATGAAATGGGGCCCCCATATGTGGGATGAAAACTATAGGGACAACAACCGCATCAACTGCTACGATACCGGTACCGCTCCCTGCAAGACTGCATGTCCTGCACACATTGCCGTCCAGGGTTACCTGAAGATGGCCGCTCAGGGCCGCTACACCGAAGCCCTGGCGCTGATCAAGAAAGATAATCCCCTGCCCGCTATCTGCGGCCGCATCTGCAACCGCCGCTGTGAGGACGCCTGTACCAGAGGCTCCATCGACCAGGCTATCGCCATTGACGAGGTCAAGAAGTTCATTGCCCAGCAGGATCTGGACGCAGAAACCCGCTATATCCCCAAAAAGGTGGTTCCCTCCCTCAACGGCTCCTTCTCTGAGAAGGTCGCTATCATCGGCGCAGGCCCTGCGGGATTAAGCTGTGCTTTCTATCTGGCTGAAAAGGGTTACTCCCCCGTGATTTTCGAAAAGAACGAAAAGCCCGGCGGTATGCTCCGCTACGGCATCCCCAGCTTCAAGCTGGAGAAAGATGTGATCGATGCCGAAATCGACATCATCAAGGCCATGGGCGTGGAGATCAAGTGCGGCATTGAAGTGGGCAAGGATGTGACGCTGGACGAACTGCGTGCACAGGGTTACAAGGCATTCTACATTGCCATCGGCTGCCAGGGCGGACGCAAAGCGGGTATCCCCGGTGAGGATGCAGAAGGTGTCATGACCGCCGTGGACTTTCTTCGTACTGTCGGCGCTGACGAAAGCTATCCTGTAACCGGCAAGGCTGTGGTTGTTGGCGGCGGCAATGTGGCCATCGACGTGGCAAGAACCGCCCAGCGCTGCGGCGCAGAGTCTGTAGCTATGTTCTGCCTGGAGCCTCGGGACAAGATGCCCGCCTCCGAAGAAGAAATCGCAGAAGCTCTGGAAGAGGATGTGACAATCGACTGCGGCTGGGGCCCCAAGGAAATTCTCACTGAAAACGGCCGTGTAACCGGCATCGTCTTCAAGCGCTGCGTCAGCGTATGGGATAAAGACGGCAAGTTTGCACCTGCATATGATGAAAATGACACCAAGACCGTTCCCTGCGACCGGGTATTCCTGTCCATCGGTCAGAGCATTCTGTGGGGTGATCTGCTGAAGGGCTCCAAGGTGGAACTGGGCCGCGGAAATGGTGCAGTTGCAGACAGTCTTACCTATCAGACCGCGGAACCCGATATCTTCGTTGGCGGCGATGTGTACACCGGCCCCAAGTTTGCCATCGATGCCATCGCTGCTGGCCGTGAGGGTGCTATCTCCATCCACCGGTTCGTGCAGCCCCATTCCAGTCTGACTATCGGCCGTAACCGCCGTGAATTCATCGCCCTGGATAAGGACAACATCAAGGTAGAGCAGTACGACAACGCCTCCCGTCAGATCCCCGGCACCCGTAAGGATGTTGACCACAAGAAGTCCTTCCGGGATGCAAAGCTCCCCTTCACGGAAGAGCAGGTCAAGGCAGAAACGGCAAGATGCCTGGGCTGCGGCGCATCCGTCGTTGACCCCAACAAGTGCATCGGCTGCGGTGTCTGCACCACCAAGTGTGAATTCGGTGCCATTAAGCTCCATCGTGAGCGCCCCGAGTGTTCCAACATGATCCCCAGCGAGAAGAAGTTGCCTTATGTTCTGGGAAACGGTGCAAAGCAGGCCCTGAAGATCAAGTTCTCCAAGAAAAAGGAGCAGTAGATGCACGAACTGGGTGTTGTGTTTCATATTATCGACTCTTTGGAAGAAGTCGCCAAAGAAAATGATGTGACCCAGATCCAGAGCGTAACCATTGAGATTGGTGAGGTATCCACGGTGATCCCTCACTATCTCACCGATTGCTGGGAATGGGCCATCAAAAAGAAGCCTATGCTCACAGGCTGCGCAATGAAGGTGGAAATCCTGCCGGCAATTACCTGGTGTGACGGCTGCAAGCAGGAATACCCCACTGTGCAGCACGGTCGCATCTGCCCATATTGTGGCAGTGAGAAGACCTGGCTTTTGAAGGGAAACGAACTAAACATCAAAGAAGTAGAAGTTATATAAGGAGGTTATCTTATGTTATTCCAGATTTATGGCGAAACCGCCGGTTTCCAGCTTCTTGGCTGGCTGATGGTATTTGTGGGTCTGATTCTCGCCAATGAATTTGCACGCCGGACAAAATGGGGCGGCATTGCCTGCTTCCTGGTTCTGCCCGCAGGTCTGACTATTTACTTTATCTCCATTTATGTAGGCGCTGCTATGGGTGCCCAGTGGGCGCTGAATAATCCCACCTATGTCTACATGAACAGCTGGTTCCATTATTTCAAGCTCTATGCCGCGACATTGGGCTGCATCGGCTTTATGATGCTGAAATACAAGTGGTCCATCGGCAAAACGGATTGGTTCAAGGTGTTCCCCTTCCTGATCGTGGCCGCCAATATTCTGATTGCTGTGGTCAGCGACTTCGAATCCGGCATCAAGGGTGCCCTTTCTCCCGACGGCTGGTGGCTGTCCAGCGAAAATGTCTGGCTCTATGGTGGCTGGTGGAACTGGCTCAACGGCGCTGCCGGTATCATCAACATCTTCTGCATGACCGGCTGGTGGGGTATCTACGCTTCCAAAGATAAGAAAGATATGCTGTGGCCCGATATGATCTGGCTGTATATCCTGGCCTATGATGTGTGGAACTTCCAGTACACCTATCTGAACCTGCCTACCCACACATGGTATTGCGGTCTGGCGCTGCTGCTGGCTCCCACTGTTGCTAATGCCCTGTGGAATAAGGGCGGCTGGATCCAGAACCGGGCAAATACCCTGGCTCTGTGGTGTATGTTCGCTCAGGTGTTCCCCCTGTTCCAGGATAGGAGCATCTTCACTACCCTCCCGGTACTGTATGCTGACGGCTTCATGGATGCCGCTATCCGTCCGACCCTGGTAAATCCTGTTCCCCAGGGCGTGATTTCCATTGCTTCGCTGGCCATCAATGTGCTGGCTCTGGCGCTGATTATCAAGCGCTCCAAGGAACAGAAGAAGAATCCCTACAAGCAGGAAATTTTCACTGACGCCAAGGACTTCCAGCTGGCAATGGCTAGAGCGGAAGATAAGTAACCCACATAGCACAGAGGCTGCAGAATTTCTGCAGCCTCTTTTCATATTCGTCACCCTTCGACGCTTCTCGTGTGCTTCTAACATGTTAAAGAAGATATGGCCCGTACGAAGTGTGAAGTTTGAGAGAGATTGTAGGGTGGCCGTAGGACATAGGGTGGAAGTGAAGTACATTGTCGGGGTGATTGTTTGATATGGTCCCGGCGGGCATGCAGTAGCCCGCCGGTTTTCCGCTTTTACACCCAAGACGCTTCCAGCAAGAATAAAATTATTATAAAATTATCGGTTCAATGAAAAATACATTGGAAACCAGATTAACAAATCGGAATTTGTGAAATCCACATACTTTAAGAAGGAGCCTTCGCTTATGCGAAAGCTCCTTTTCTGCACACCTTACTTTTTCAGCTTTAAGCCATCTCGGAATGCTTCGCCCACACGCTCGGTGACTTTATAATAGCCGTGGGTGTAGGGGTCAAATGCGATAGCGTTGACCTTAGACATATCAATTTTTCCATCCACTATAACGCTCTCATCGGCAGTGACATTGACCACCTTGCCGATGACGCCGCATCCGTATTCATTGTTCTGATACTCGATGAACCTGCACTCCAGGCAGATCGGGAACTCGTTGATGACAGGGGCATCTACGGTTTCTGCTTTGCTGGCGGTCAGACCGCTGCGGGCAAATTTATCGGCAACTTTATTGCCGGACTCCACACCAAAATAATCCGCTTCGACCATGTGGGCGGCATCGGCAATGCTGACGGTAAATGCGCCCCGTGCCTTGATGTTCTGCACGGTCTTATGGGTTTCGGTGAGATTCAGGGCAACGGTGTCTCGCTCCTGCATGGTGCCCCATGCGGCGTTCATGACATTCACACTGCCATCCTCGTTGTAAGTTGCAACCATCAGAACCGACATTGGGCAAATACCCCCGGTGATTTTCAGTTTTATTCTCATGATAACTCCTCCTTGTGATTAGATCGACAGTAGTCACTTGTAAAACTCAAAAACCATTGAAAACACTGGATTTTTTGAGGTATTCACTACTGATTTTTCTCCGTTTTTTGCTATAATTGAAGTGACAAAACAACAAAAAGAGCAAAAAACAGGAGAAAAAATCATGCGAAATAAATGTGTGCAAATGTCCTTGGAGGGCATCTGCAACGATGTTTCAAAATCAATGGAGGATCAGAAACCGGCTCTCATCGAATTACTGGAAACCCATATTGATTTTGAAACGATTATACCCGCAAGCTTCTACAACGCTTTTTACCAACGGTATGGCAGAAGTCATATCTACCATTTGGAAAGCTTTGTTCGCTCCCTTGTGTTGCAGAAGCTGTTAGGTATCCTGACAAGAACTCTCGCCTTTACCCCGGTATTCCCAGAGATACCCCTCACTGGGACAATCTATACCGGCACAGAGTTGTCGTTGAGCGTACCATTAACCCGATGAAAGACACCTTTGTGCTGGATTCAAGAAAGTCTTTTCGCTCTGTTTCTGCCAAAGCTGACACATACCTATGTGCGATTACACAGTTGGTTGGCGTGCTGTTGGCAGATTCTATCCACAAGCTGAGCCTGTTCAAAAGCCTACGAAAGCTCATTGCATGATACTCTAAGGAACCCTTTTGAGATGCCTATCCAGGGCACCTCAGCTTTGCTATGCCCTTTTTGAACGCATTTGGGTGTTTTCCCTTTGGTACTTGTTTTTGGGTTTCCTGTTGTCCGGTACTTAGAGACTTTTACAAGTATCTAAATGATGTAAAAAGAAAAGGCACTGGATGTACTCATTATACAGATGCTTGGGAGCAGTGTCAAATCCGGTGCCTTCGTAAATGTTGGGCCTTGCGCAGAATTTCATCGGATACTACATAAAATTATGTAGCTAAAATACATAGTCCTGAATATTTCATTCTAGGTATGCTGCTGGTATAATTGCACTAAAAGATCGGTGAAAAAGCCGATTGATTTGTCGAAATTATAAAGGAGGGAACGGCAATGGATGAAGAAACATTGTTTGAGATGTCTGTTGACACGTTGGACGATCTGCCGTCCATAAAGGACATATACGACCTGAGCGGGAAAGTGGCAGTCGTCAGCGGAACCGTTGGTCTGGCACTGAGCGTCATTTACCGGCTTGCCAGCTGCGGCGCAAAGGTGGTTTTCGGTGCCCGCCGGGAGAATCTGGGCCAGATGGTTGAGGATCATCTGCGCCAGGTGGGTCTGGAGGTTCGTTTCCATAAGCTGGATGCCAGCAGCGTGGAAAGCTGTCAGGAGATTGTCGCCTTTGCGTAGGAAACCTATGGCACGGTGGACATTGTGGTTCCTGTGGCCGCCGCCTTTTTTGCCAGAGCCTTTGTGGACATCAAGGAATCGGAATATGACAAAATTGTGGATGTGGACCAGAAAGGGCAGTACTTTCTGGTGCAGGCCGCAGCCCGCAGCATGATCCGAGGGGGACGGGGCGGCAAGGTGGTTACGGTTGCGTCTGTTGCCTACCGTGGTGAGGATATGCCCAAGCTTGCCATGATGACGGCTTACAATTCCGCCAAGGCAGGCGTCGTAGGTATGACCCGGGGCATTGCCAAGGAGCTGAAGCAGTACGGCATCAATGTCAACTGCGTGGCCCCAGGCGGTATGGTAACCCCCGGTGCAATCTTTAACAATGCCGCCACAGCCGCCCTGTATGGCGCAGAATGGACCCACTATGTTACGGAATATGGTTCTTCCGTTCCTGTGGCCTCCAATCCGGACGAAATCGCCCGGATGATTCTGACCATGTGCACCCCCATGTCCGACTTTATGTATGGCCAGCTCATCGAGGTGGACGGCGGCAGTCAGTATTCCTTCCAGGATAAGCCCTGGAGCTATACCATGGAAGGCGGCGTTCACGGCTAAAGCGCATTCCCGGCAAGACCGGTTCAAAATAAAATCTTTGGAAGGAGACACAGTTATGGCAATTACATCAAAAAGCACTCTGCGGGACGTTCTGAAGGATCCCAGAGCTGTAGCCATCATCGAGGAGTACGTTCCCGGCTTCGTGGAGGAAAAGGCAGATCTTCTGGGGCCTGTCCTGGGTATGAAACTCAATATGTTGCTGAAATTCCCCCAGGCTGGCTTTAAGAAAGAGGATATTGCCGCCATCTGTGAGAGAATGGACGCACTGGATGCCTGACACCAACACTGAAAAAGGAGAATGAACGATGTCTGAAAAAGCCGATGTAAAAACCTCCCGTATGCAAAAGGGCCGCAAGGCCATCAATTATCTACAAAAGATGAAGGATGAAGGCACCCCCCTTGTCCAGATGTGCCCCGGTCCCCGGGATCAGTTCTGGACCATGGCAGCGGAAATGGCCGATGTGGATATTTGCCGCCTGACCGTACCCGGTGACGGCTCCGATCCCGAAATGCAGATTAAAATTGCGCCCTACTGGATCAAGTGTGTCCGCAATGCCGCCAAGATGATCCATATCAACTTCTATATGCAGACGCCTACCTACGCTTCTAAGGAAGCAGCCGTTGCCAACGGCGCCATGTACATGAACTGTGGCGCAGACTCCCTGCTGCCCATGGGCATTACTAACGAGACGCTGAAGTATATGGCGGATAACTATCTGGTGGTCTTTGGCCACATCGGTGCGCTGTCCGGCTGGCAGACCAGCCGCCAGGGCGGCTATAAACGCCTGGGCACTACTGCCGAGAGTGCTATGGAAGTATTCAAGATGGGTTACGAGTACCAGGAAAACGGTATGATGGCCATGACCATTGAGTTGACGCCCATGGAAGTCACCAACGCCATTGCCAAGAAGCTGCGGGGTCCCGTTATCTCCATTGCCGCCGGCGGCACCGCGGATGGCTGTGAGATGGTGGACTTTGATACCTTCGGCATGATGCCGAAGCTGGCCTCCCATGCAAAGGTTTACGGTGAATTCTTCCCCTTCGCCGTAGAAGCCTACATGAACTGGGCCGAGGATGTGCGTGAGCATAAGTATCCCGAAGAAAAGCACGGCTATCATATGGATTCGGCCGAGCTGGAAAAATTCATGAACGCTCTGGAAAAATTCTAAGTACGCTTAAGCTGGCCGGGGTCCGCGTCGTTTGTCTGCGGACACCCGGCCTTTCCCACTATTGTGCTTTCTTTTTTGCGTGAAATCGTGTATGATTGAAAAAAGGGGGTGTTTTTATGCTACAGGAGGAGCTTCCATGGAAGCAGCTCTATGAAATGGCAGTTGTGTGCTGCCGCCACAGGAAATTGCGTGGCTTCTCGGAACAGCTTTTGGGGGAACTGGAAAAACTGATTCCCTTTGATGAGGCCATGATTCTCTATCTGGATGGAAACCAGAAGCTGACGGATTACTATCTGTACCATATTGACCCCAAGTGGGCATATTATATGTGCTTTACTATTCTAAGGCAGAACAGGGAATGTACGGTTACTCCGGGGGGAAGCTGGACATTACGAAGGATGTGATTATCCATATCTGGGAGAATGAAGAATCGGCAGAGGTGATCCCGGATTATATCCTGCCTCAAAAGCTTGTCAGCTCTATGGCTTTTTACCTACGGGATCAATCCGGTTGCATCCGTACCATTTTCTCCCTGGACCGTTTGTCCAAAAAGCACTTTACCCAACAAGAGGCAGAGCTTGTCCGGGAGGCCAAGCTCCTTTTGGAGCTGCATCACCAAATGCTCTATACAGCCGGGACAGAGGATGGTCTGGACAGCATGGAGCTGGAATGCCTGACAGGCCGGGAAATGGAGGTTGTGAAACTGCTCCAGCAAGGGCTGTCTCCAGCAAGCATTTCCCATGTGCTGCACATTGCTCCGTCTACCACCAACCGACACATCTCCAACATCTATAAAAAGATCAACGTGAACTCCCGTGTGGAGCTGATGATAAAGATTCGGAAAAAGAATTGAAAATCCGGGCAAATGCCCTTTTGATAAAAAGAGGAACGAATGATGCAAATTGCATATGGTGCGCAGGCGCGCGCGAAAGTTCTGTCCGGCGCTGACCGGCTGGCCGATGCTGTTCGGGTTACTTTGGGTCCCAAGGGACGAAACGGGGCGGTCCATCAAAAGAAGAATACACAAGGTGCCTCCTTTGCCGACCGGGCAGAGCCGGGGGCACCGGCGCTGATTACAAACGACGGAGCAGCCATTGCGGAAAGCATTGTTCTGCCGGATCCAATGGAGGATTTGGGGGTACAGCTGCTGCGTCAGGTCTCCAATAAGGCCAAGGAGGCGGCGGGGGACGGGCACATCCACTGCCATTGTGCTGGCCCAGGCTATGCTGCATGAAACCTTCCGCTGCGCGGCTTCGGGGGCAGATTCTTTGGCATTGCGGCGCGGCATGGAAAAGGCGGGGAAAGCTGCCGGGGAAGCCCTGGAGGAGATGTCCATCTCTGTGACGGATGAAAAGGCCCTGGCCCGAGCAGCGGCCGTTTCCTGTGGAGATCCGGAGCTGGGTGCGCTGATTGGCCGTGCCTGCGCTGCGGTAGGCCCCGAAGGTGTTGTACAGGTAGAGGACGGGCAGAAACAAGACACCACCTTGGAATTGCAGCAGGGCATTGTCCTGGAGCGGGGGTTCCTGGCCCCGGAAATGGCAACGAATCCGGACAAAACATCGGCAGAGCTGGATGATCCCTACATTCTCCTGTGCGACAGCAAGCTGGATGATATCCAGGTGCTTCTGCCTGCTTTGATTGCCTGCGCGGAGGATGGCCATGACTGCCTGATTCTCTGCGAGGAACTCAGCGGCAATGCCCGCAGTACCATTCTGCGTACCAATCTGCAGGGCGACATCACAATTGTCTGCATTGAGGCCCCGCTTTATGGAGAAGGCCGCCGGTGGCGGATGGAGGATCTGTCCATCCAGTTGGGCGCAACCTATTTCCAGCAGGGGCTGCATATGGATTTGCGGGACATCCGCCCTGAGCAATTTGGCAGAGCGGGTCATGTAACGGTTACCAGGCAGCGAACAGTGATTTCAGAGCCTGGCGGAGATCCGGAAAAAATGCAGCAGCGCATTGCCCAGCTGCGGTATTTGGCTTCCCATGAAGAATACGAATTCAACCGCAAGCGCCATGCCGAGCGTCTGGCACAGCTGGTTTCGGGTGTGGCGGTGATTCGCGTAGGCGGAAAGACCCAGACCGAGCTGTGGGAGCGGAAGATGCGGCTGGAGGACGGTGTTCATGCCGCCCGGGCTGCCCAGGCAGAGGGAATTGTTCCCGGCGGCGGTACTGCATTTTTGCGGCTGATTCCCAAGGTAAACGAAAGCATGGCGGCTCTTTCCGATGAAGAGCAGATGGGTGTTCGGGCTGTAGCCAGGGCGTTGGAAGCACCTGTGCGCCAGATTGCCGAAAATGTCGGACAGGATGGCAGCTATATGGTGCAAAACCTCATGGGCATGGCGCCGGAAATGGGCTATGACGCGGCAGAAGATTGCGTCTGCCCTATGGTGGACAGCGGCATCATAGACCCTGTACGGGTGGTGCGCACCAGTCTGGAAAGCGCCCTTTCTGTGGCGGCAACCATTCTGACGGTTCAGGCAAGCGTTGTGGGGGGAGTCGAACGAGTATGAATCCGGAAATTCTTTTTGCACAGTATGCAGCCCAGTGTCCCATAGAGATTCCGCCTGAAGCCGTGGATGAAGAACTACAAAAGCTGGTACTGGAAGAAAAACAGCGTATGCAGTATTCAAAGTGGTGTGGGCAATGCCGGATTCTCTGGCGATAACATGCTTGGGCTGGCCCAGTGCTTCCACTTTTTTCTTCAACACCTTCTTAGCCACAGCAATGGCGCCGAGATTCCTGACACCATTCTCGGACAGTGTTTTGTAAAAATCATTCAGGTGCTGCGGACGGATTTGTGTCAGCTTCAGATGCCCGATGGCATCGTTGATTCTCGGGAGCATCGCCCGATACCGCTCGATCGTGGTTGGCGCGAGACCGTTGCGCTCCTTCAAATCCAGCACATAGTCTGCATAATCGCAGAAGCGTTTCACCTTGTCGATATCATAACCTGCCTGGATTGCCTCTTCAAATTTGAAGGCCGCGGCCATCGCTTCCCGTTCCATTTGTTTCTTGCTCATGTTCGGACGGGGTGGTTTCCATGTGGTGGTGCGCTTGATCTGTTTTCCCTCCCAGTTTAGGCCTCCAGAGACGATCAGCCGATAGTGCATCAGCTGACCGGCTTTATTATATCTTGGTTCGATGGATGCTATACACATTCTCCTTTCCGTGGGACTGGCTCACAGCTATCATAAACTGCGAGCCAGCGTGTGACAAATCTTGAGCTGCCACGGATGAAGCACCGCTGCCCGGCCTGTGGAGGCCTCACCGACCGTGTACACGACTATCGGATGCAGATAATCAAGGATGTTCCGCTTGGCAGAACAACGCTGCTGCATCTGCGCAAGCGGCGTTACCGCTGCGGCTGCGGCAAGCGCTTCTTTGAGAAGAACACCTTCCTTCCCAGATACTACCGTTCCACCAGCCGGCTGGTTGCCAAGATCATCACCGCGTTCCGTGAAACGGTATCCGCTGCAAAGATCGGCGCACAGTTTCATGTTTCAGGTGCAACCGCAATGCGGTATTTCAAGTATGTCTCTTTCAAGCCAACCAAACTTCCGGAGGTTCTTTCCATTGACGAATTCAAGGGTAATTCCGGCGGTCAGAAATACAACAGTATTGTTGTAGATGCCGAGAAACGCAAGGTAATTGATATTCTCCCCAATCGTTTTGAAAATGGCCTTATTCACCATTTCTCACAATTCTCCTCAAAAACAGAGGTGAAATGCTTTGTTTGTGACATGAATCCCCATTTCCGAGAGGTGGCGAAAACTTGCTTTCCCAAAGCCACTGTGGTTGCGGACAGGTATCACGTTATTCGGCAGGTTCATTGGGCTATGGAGCGTGTCAGAAAAAATGAACAAAACAAACTCTCAAAAAGATTCCGAAAATATTTCAAAAAATCCAGGTATCTTTTGATGAAGCCAATGGAAAAGCTCTCGGACGAAGAAATGGATAAGCTGGCCCTCATGTTTGAAATAGCGCCCAAGCTGGCGGATGCATACCGACTGAAAAACGAGTTCCTTGAAGTAATACACTCCGATTCCTCGAAAATCGGGAAATCAAAACTTGTTGACTGGCTCACAGCCGTCGAGGTTATAGATCTGCCTGAATTCGATGACTGCACCAAAGCATATTACAACTGGTTCCAAGAAATCCTGAACTCCATGGATGTCCCATGGTCCAATGGCTTCATTGAGGGCTGCAACAACAAAACAAAGGTTCTGAAGCGTGTCTGCTTTGGTATGCGGAATTTCTCCAATTTCAGAAAGAGAATCCTTTTCTGCCATACATAAAAATCGTGCCGGAGCTTTTCTCTCCGACACGATCTATCATCTCTTGTTTTGTCTCTAC